>OMKS01000735.1_pt1 | contig 30240 bp, 31 predicted proteins | sample 1674721 | NCBI WGS metagenome assembly OMKS01 (sample SAMN06264996, study PRJEB25208) | sediment metagenome | isolation source: hot spring sediment | place: USA: California | collected 2014-09-02 | reverse complement strand
ATGATATAGAGATGGCTATGTCGGGCCAGACCTTCGATAGTTTCGAGAACCACACCGCCGGCGCCATTCTGTATGGCCAAAAAGCCGGTATCTATCTCGCCGCGTTCCAGAGCGTTAATAACACCTTCAGCCGAGATGAGGAATTGATAGTCTGCGTTATCAGTGCCATTGCTAGCGCACCAGGCTATTGCAGCCTGATGGCTGAAGCTGCCTTCTACGCCCATAATGCCCAATCGCTGACCATTGACATTGCTTTTTTGGAAGACAGTCTGATAAATTGTGTGTGTTGCTTCACCAAATCGCTTCATAACGGTTTTTGTGTACGGGTTAAAGCGAAGCATATCACGAAATAGCTGCCCCGTATCATTTTGGCAAAACTGTCCCACTGCTTGCAGGAGTTTGAAGCCTCGAGTGGGTGTCAGGCCTTCCGGAAACCCTAATTGATTGAATATGTTGCCGATAAGATGGGTTATTCCCTGTGTGTTTGCAATATGGTAATCGTGGTCAGCGGCATCGAGAATGATGGTTTCCAAACCTAATTTTTCAAAAAAAAGCTGCATTGGCGATATAAGTTCAGGGAAAGCTGCGCTGCGGCTGAGTATAATAGTGTTGTTTTCATTATGATAGTAACTGTCAGGGCCAAATAGGGGATGGGTCCCCAGGTGTGGAATATTTGGTATATATCGTTCCATGCACTCTAAAGGATAGCTTTTTACAGATGCGGTGTCTAAAACAATACTCTCTTTAGAAATCAGTTTGGCGTTTTCTACTAAAAATGATTCAATCTCTGAGATGGGAATACATAGGAAAATGAGATCTTGCTCTAATGCGGTCTTTAACGGAACGAAGCGCAGAGGAGGATGGCTGGGCTGGCTGAAAAATTTGTCAAAGACAAAAACCTCACCCGCTCTGCTCAGTATCTCCGCCCATAGCTGCCCGAAACGACCGTAGCCGATGACCGATAATGTGGATTTATTTTTCAATGTTTATGCAGTCTCCGCCCGATGGCCCTGGCGATGAGATCTATCTCTCCCATTAATTGTGTAAATTGATTAGGAAAGAGTGACTGGGGTCCGTCTGATAGCGCTTTATCGGGATTTTGATGAACCTCAATCATAATACCATCAGCTCCGGCAGCGACTGCGGCCCGGGTCATTGCTAAAACATAATTACGATTACCCATAGCGTGGGAAGGGTCCACAATAACAGGTAGATGTGTTAACTTTTTTAATACAGGAACGGAAGATAAGTCCAAAGTAAAGCGAGTCGTTTTTTCAAAAGTTCGAAATCCACGCTCACATAAAACGACATTCGGGTTTCCCCCGCTGACGATATACTCAGCCGAATTGAGCCACTCTTCAATACTTGCCGATAGCCCTCGCTTGAGGATTATGGGTTTAGTGACGGATGACAGCTTTTTCAGCATTGTATAATTGTACATATTTCTTGCACCAACCTGGATGATATCCACCGACTTGCAGAAAAGATCCAAATCGTGATCATCCATAATCTCTGAGACAACAGGCATCTGATGTTTATCGGCGGCTTCCCGCAAATAATCCAGACCTTCTGCCCCCAGGCCTTGAAATGTATAAGGAGAAGACCTAGGCTTAAAAGCGCCGCCGCGAAGGATGTTTGTGCCAGCTTGATAAACCTTATCGCTTAGGTCCAGAACCATTTCGCGGTTTTCGACGGAGCAGGGTCCAGCAATCATAATAATAGCTTCCCCGCCAATCTGAACGTTGCCGACTTTGATAATGGTATCGTGAGGATGAAAAGTTCGTGAGCAAAGTTTATGAGACTCACTAACCCGAAAGGCATCCTTTACACCATTCAAACCAGCTATATCTTTGACATCTATACGGCTTGTATCACCAACTAAACCCAATATGATATGATTGTCGCCCTGTGATGTGTGAATTGTTAACTTATAATTATTTATATATGATAACAATTCCTCATATTCACTCTTTTTTATTTTTGGTTCCAGTACGATAATCATTTGTTTTAACTCTCCTTCCTTATGTTTTTCTTGGCAATTCCCTTTTCGCCAAATTCCCTGCCAAGTTTGATTATTTTGATAAAAAGTTGTTCGACTTGTGTTTGGTTCAGCATTCTAGTTGTTGTGCTGCGTATATTCTCAAAAACTGCAGCTTCCCGCTGTTCATCCAGAACATCTTTCCCAAGGAGTGATTTCAGCTGACCAATCTGAAAGGCAATCTGCATTCTTTCGTCAAGCAGTTTGACAATTTGCTGGTCGATACGGTTGATGAGCTGCCGCAAAGCTTCTATCTCTTGCTGAGGTGCAGGACCATCCATCATTTTTTGCCACTTTCTGCAATTAAGCGAATGGAATCGAAAAAATAATTCATATCATAAGGCTCCATATTCAGGGTGACACGAATATATCCGCTATGACCAAAAGCTTCAGATGGCATTACAAAAATATTATAAGCTTCTAAGAGCTGATGAGCAAAATCTAGGCTGCTCTCAACGATAGCATTGCAGATGAACCATTTTATATTTAGATATTGGTAGAATGTTGATTCGCTGGCGACAGCGGTTAAATAGTCAGTATCTGATAAATATTTTAAAAACAAGTCTCTGCGCTTGCTGTAGTGTGCTATTAAATTTTTGCTGTATTGTGGTTTCATTTTCAGTGCGGCAATGGCGGCAATCTGGGTGATAGATGACGGATGGCCGCTCACCTGGTTTTGCAGGTGGTCCATTGCAACAATGATTTCAGCATTTCCGGCAGCATAGCCCAGCCGCCAGCCAGTCATTGCACAAGATTTGCTGACCCCATTAATTATAATTGTATAATCTTTTAGCTGCGGCTCTATAAGCAGTGGATGCAGAGGCGCTTTTTCCGAAAAATAGATATCCCGATAAATATCATCGCATATCAGGGTAATTTCATTTTCTAAAACTTTTTCTGCCAGATAAGCAGAAGCCGATGGACTGATCCCGCCGCCAGTCGGGTTTGAAGGTATATTGAGGATGATTGCTTTTAACTGTAAAAAGTCAATTTTTTGCAAGTCTTCGAGCTCTATCCGAAAATTATTTTCTTCTTTTAGGTCAGCAATAAGAATTTCGGCTCCAGCAATGATGGACATTTGGAGATAAGACGGGTAAAACGGCCTGAATATCAGGAGCTTGTCACCAGCATTGATGACAGAATTCAGAGCAAGAAACAAGGCTTGCTTGGCACCATTTGAGGCAATAAGTTCTTCTGGCCTATAATTTAAGCCATAGCTTTTGAGCAAATACTCAGCAATTGCTTTCAGTAAGTCTAGGCTGCCTCGATTATTTGTATAGCGGGTCTGATTATTGCGGATTGCTTCAATTGCGGCTAGTTTTACGTCTTCCGGGCTGTTTAGGTCCGGCTCGCCAATCCCGAGATTCAAAATGTTTTTCCCGTCAGCCTGGATTTGGATAAGCTTGCCGTGAAGGGCGCTAGTCATACTCGGTTTTATGGCCTGAACTTTTTTTGAGAGACAGGTTTTTATCACTTTAGATTTGCTCATCATCAATTCTTGGACAAATATTTTTGTCTGTATTAGCTTGCTTTATTATCTCTTTTCTGTTGAACGGACTACAATGAAATCGGTTTTGTTTTTGGCCAGGTTTTGTATTGATTTTTTCAAGATGACAAGGCCGTAGTGATTGGCTGCTGCCTCACTGGCGATGACATAGGTTTCCGGTGAAATGATTCCTTTTGCTAACTGCTGGGCTGCCAAAGCGGTATCTCCTGCTGTTATGAGGGGCGTATCCGAAAATTCTGTGTTGAGAATGATACTGCATTGTGCCAGAGCGTGAGGATGGGAACACACGGCTTTAGCGGCGATGTTTTTCTTCTTTGCCAGCAAACATTGATCAATCTGGTAGGGAACATATTCAACGATTTCACTCTGGTTTTTAGCCAGGGCCTGCACTGTTTCAGAAACGATGCCGCCAGCAGCATTCTGAAGCGCCAAAAAGCCCAATTCTGCATTAGATTCATTCAGGGCTAAAAATACGTTGTCTGCTGAAATCATGTAAGACAAGACCGCCTCAAAATCCTGGGTTTTCAGCCAGAAACGTGCTGCTTCGTCGCTGAAACTCCATTCAGCGCCCATAATAGCAATGGTTTTCTGGTAACTATTCGCCAATTATTTTCACCAGTACCCGTTTGGGACGACGTCCGTCAAACTCTCCGTAAAAAATCTGTTCCCAAGGCCCAAAATCCAATCTGCCATTGGTCACAGCTACGACAACTTCCCTGCCCATGATCTGCCTTTTATGATGGGCATCGCCATTGTCTTCCCCTGTGCGATTGTGTTGATATTTTTGGGGACTGGGGTCATAAGGCGCCAGCCATTCCAGCCATTTTTTGTAATCCTGATGGAGGCCATGCTCATCATCATTGATAAAAACTGAAGCAGTAATGTGCATTGCATTAACCAGGCAGAGACCTTCTTTGATGCCGCTTTCTTTCAGGGCGGCGCTCACTTGGCTGCTGATATTGATAAAATCCATCCGGGCCGGAATATTAAATGTTAGATGTTTTGTGTATGATTTCATTTTTCATTCTCCTTTCCCGAAAAAAGTTAATCATTTTTTTGGGGAAATATGCAATTTTTCTTAGAGATATTCAGGACTTTCTCAAATGTTTTAAAATGAGTCGTGAGCTTTTAGTTTGGCGCTGCTGTCAAAGCTAATTTTTCCCAGGCTATAAGTTTGGAAATTTGCTTGATTTTCCAGACGAGCCAAGGTATATTGAAAACGAAGATGGTAACGCGAAGTGACGAATAATTTAGTTAGCATAATACTTAAAAAGGAGGAATGATATGGATTCGTTGTCATTAATTCAGTCTTTGCAGTCGCTGAAATCAAATGGACATTTGATTACGACGGCTTATCTTGACTTGTCAACACCTCAAAAGATGCGGAATGCCGAGACGATTATCAATAATCTGTATCGGTATAAAAAAGAGAAGACCTTTTTTAAAAACCTTTTAGAAATTGAGTTGCAGTCTGTAGAAAAGGACATCGAAGGCATTGTAAAATATATTCGAAATCAAATCTCTATGAAGCACCGCTCGCTGCTGATTGTCAGCTCATCAGAAGCTTATATCTGGCAAGTAATTTCACTTGGGATGGAGATGGAAAATATGCTGGTGATTCAAGACCGTGCCTACCTAAGACCCCTTTTACAGGCAATGAGTGAGCAGCGAAACTATGCCATTGTTCTGGTGGATCAGGGAAAAGCAAAAATTATTGAAAAAAGACTTGGTCACGCCGTGGAATTATGGAGCACAATGAATCTCCTTCCGGAAAATCGAAATGAAGCAGGCTACCGGGGTAATGAGGAGCGGAAAAATCAGCGAAAAGTTGAAGAATCTGTATCTCGTCACTACAAAATGGTGCTTTCACAATTGTTGGATTTACATAAGAAGAATCGCTTTAACTGGTTGATCTTAGGTGGTATTAAAGAAGCAGTGGCGGAATTTCGTAATCTACTTACTGCCGAATTAAGCGGCCTGGTCTTTGATGAATATCAAATAGACCCTAATGATGCACTGGATAAGGTTTTAGACAGAATGAGTGACAGTGAAGAGACCCATCGTATTATCTGGGAAAAACAACTTTTACGCCGCATGGAAGATGAGTTTCATAAGAGCCATAAGGCTGTTTTAGGTATGAAGCATACAGAAGAAGCTCTGACCAACGGCCAGGTAGAGACGCTGCTTCTAAGTGAAAACTTTCACCGTAAAGGGTGGTATTGCACTTGGTGTGGTTATATGACGATGGACGATGAATCGAATTGCCCAAATTGTCAGCATGAGATGACCCGCTCGGTAGATATTTCTGATGATCTTGCCCATTCAGCGCTGGATATTGGGGCTCGAGTTGAGTATATCGCAGCTAATATGGGTGACTTTTCTCCTGTTGCTGCACTGCTGAGATATTCGAAATAGGCCGCATTTCCAAGAAGAAAGGGAGATTCACTTCAATTAAAAGTTTAACTTTTTGAGCTTAACTTACTGAAATGTAGATTTTTCCTTGACTTTAAAGCATGGCAAAACTATATTTTTTCAAGCGAAAAACGTTGGAGAAGAATGAAATTATTAACCAAAATCTTCCGGCACCAAATCCCAAGGGGTGGACTGGGGCTCTTCCTGTTTGCATTTGTACTCTTTTTTACCGGTTGCGGCTTTTTAGGCATCGGGAAAAAAGATAAATCTGATGAAGAAGCAGACGTGTTTCATGCCAGTATCGATTTACAAAACCAGGCTATTCGTCAGGAGATTGCATCCCTGGCGAAAGACAGTGTGGCAGCAGTCAGCGCGCAGGGTACTGATCTCAATTTTGCCCTGAATGAGCTGAGCTATGATCTAAAAAAGCTGGGCGCTGAAATAGAGCACCTCAAGGCAGAGCTTAAAGAGCTGAAAGGACGCGCAGATATTTGGGATAATCCTCTCAAGATTTATGATAAAGAGATTATCCTGAATAACGGGACAACTATCTATGGGAAAATTATCTACCAAGATGACCGCGCCATTAAAGTGCAGACACTTATTGGTTATCTTTCTCTTGACCGCAATAGTATCGTCCGTATCGTGGAAAATATTCCCGAGCTGCAGGAAGCAAAAAGCCAGCCTCTGGAGAGCCATACTTTGACCTCAGCGCCAACTGCATCCAGTTCGGCGCCTGTCACTATTTCCTCACAAGCTGTTCCTCCAGCAGTGAGCGCCAACTGTATTCTTGATGGTAATATTCGGGAATCAGCAGACAACAGCGGTAATCGGGTCTTTTCGGGCCGTGTTAAAAATATTGGTGCGCGAAGGGCAGATTTTGTCAAGATTAATATGATTTTTCGGATGAATTGGAGCGGCAGCACCAAAACAGTGACGACATTTGCGAAAGGAAGTTTTCAGACCTTTCAGTCTGGTATTACATCAGATAATTCACTGCTGCCAGGCGCAGGTGGAGATTTCCAGCTCTTTTTGCCAAAATCATTTGGCTCCTTTATTGGTTACACTTACAAAATCGAATGGGAAGAATATGAATAAAGTTATTGTTTATGCATTGGCAACTGGAATTTTATTAGTGTCTGGATGTGGCGGAAATAAAGAAGTTGTAGAGAAAGCGCAATTTGAGCAAACACAAAATGAGCTGCAGCGCAAAGAAAAAATGCTCCAGGAGCGGCAGTCAGAGCTGCTGGAGCTGAAAAACAAAATTATCATTCTGAACGCTGAAATCAAAGACCAGCAAAAACAGATTAAAAACCTGCTGCAAATTACAGATTCGCTGGAATATCGGGTCGGTGTGGAGGCTAAGCAGATTAGCGCATACGAAGAGAGATTAAATAAAGCCGACTCGGCAATGGCGAGGCTTATAGCTGAAAAAGAGGCGTTGGAAGCTCAATTGACTGGCAATCAGCAGCAGATAAAATATACTTTGGAAGCTAAAGCCACAAAAAAATCTGACCAACATTTGGGAGCAGTTCTCAGCGATGAACCTCTGACGCTTCCTGAAAGCATTGTCAGCAACAATATTGATGACCTACAGCTTAAAGCGTTTCAACTTGAGCCTGAACCTGGAAATGAAGAAGTCAATGATGAGCCATCGGTGGCAAAAGAAATGCATATGGCTATAGAGCCGGTGATGCAGATTACTGACGCCGAATTTCGAGAACGCTATGATGAAGCCTTGAAGCTATATTTTAGCAGGCAATGTGATAAAGCTATTATTGAATTTGAAGCATTAATAGCACTTTCCACAAGCCATGACCTTGCAGATAACTGTCAATATTGGATAGGAGAGAGTTATTATTCTAAAGGCGAATTTTTAAAGGCTATTGATGCTTTCGCCAAAGTGCAGACTTATGATGACAGCAATAAAAAAGATCACAGCCAGTATAAAATCGGCGCTTCTTATCTAAAGCTCGAACGGAAAAAAGATGCCCTGCAGGCTTTTAAAAAGCTTGTGGAAACTTATCCTGACAGTGATATGGTGCCAAAGGTGAGAGAAATGATTAGCTCGGGAACCTTTTAAATGTCGCGAGTTCTATTTCTAAATCTTTTTTTCTCAGTTAGCTTACTTTTCGCTCAAGACCCGATGCTTGACCCCAATATGCTTTTTGAAAAGGAGATGCTGGAGGCGGCAGAAGCAGCTCAACAGAAAGCTGAGCCGGAAAAAAGTGAAAACTTGCCTGAAGCGGAAACCATGGAAATTGATCAGGCCCCACAAAATCAAAGTGAGTCTCAAAGCAATGGCGAGCTTCAAGAAATGAATCTCAGGTATGAAGCACGGATCCTTCGCCTGGAAAAAGAGCTGACACGGCTATTGGACCGAATTGCCAGACTGGAGCAAAGTCAAATAGAGAGTGCAAAGAAAGCAGGTGGAGAGCTGATAAGACCCCGGCAAGATGTCTTAGTGGATCACTATAGCCAGGCTCTTGAATTATTTACTGAGAAAAAATTTGAAGAAGCCCAGCGGCTTTTTACAGAAATTGTAAGGCAAAATGATTCTAATCTGGTCTGGTATAATGCCATGTACTGGAACGCCGAATGCAGTTTTCATATGAATAAGTTAAATGAGGCGCTTATTTTGCTCAGTGATGTTTTAGAGCACCCTGATCAGTCAATGCGGGAGAAAAGTTTACTTCTAATGGCTGTTGCCCTTGAAAAACTAAACCGCATACAGGAAGCCCAGCAATATTATCAGCAGTTTATCAGAAGTTACCCATTTTCTAATTATGCACCCATTGTGCGTAAAAAACTGGGTATGTCGTAGGGAAATTATGAAAATGCGATTCTTAATCATCTTTTTTGTGCTTGGTGTGGGTCTTCTGCAGGGGCAGGTGACATTCACAAAGCCAGGCTCGATGATGCATATCCCAACAAGTTCAGTCTGGGAAACGCCATATATTTTTCGGGCCGGTTTCGGATCAGACCTTTTTGCCGTAGGTGGAAATGATGGTATGAAAAGCGCTAAAGGTGTCTTTTTTGATTCCCAAATCAGCAGTGGATTCAATTTTGGACTCAGCGCTGTTCAGGATGATCTTTCACCTGATTCTGCCACTGTGGATTTTGCCCTCAATCTTTCTAAAAATATCGTTGATTATGGTGATATCAGCATAGCAGTGGGAATCTGGGATTTTGTCTTTCAGCAAACCGACGGACGGATGCAATTGAAGGATAATTATAGTTTTTTTGCGGTCATCAGCAGTGAAAAAGAGCTGGGCAGAATGGGATTGAATACCTATATGGGTGTGGGAAGCGGCGGTTTGGCTAAAGCTTTTGCTACCAATGACAGTATGCGCACAGCTGGTATTTTTGCCGGATTCCTTTTGCGAACAAATCCGGAAGCGCCTCGTGGCGGTTTAGAGGTGATGGGCGAGTTTGACGGGAGCGGTATAAATGCCGGTGTACGGATACCAATCACCACCGACTATAAACTCAATTTGGGAATCTCACAGTTGCAATGGCTTCCAAATTTTGGGAAAGCCAACACAAGTGATCTGCCAGCAATTTCTGCTGGTCTTAGTCTGGAAATACCCCGCTTAGATGAAAATATTCAGCGACGGGGCAGACCCCAAATGCCGTCTGTCGGCAAAGGTATGCTTCCCGCAGCTGCAAACTGGGAAAAGACAGATCCAGAGTCGGAGACAAAGATTCAAGCAAAGATAGATAGCGTTCTCAGGTTGGCAGATATTGAGATCCAAAAGCTGAATGATTCCTTGAGAGTGACCGTTGCTGAAGTATATAATCTGCAGAATACCGTCAGTAATTTACGGCAGCAGAAATCTGTTTTGGAAGATAGCCTGCAATCTGTAAAGTTGCAGCATCATGTTATGGAGCAAAATATTAATCTGGCGTTGAAGCATCTCAGCCGCAGTCTCCGATTTTTCTATGCCGGTGATTATGCGCAAGCACTGGATGATGTAGATATGGCGATTCAGCTAAATCCTAATCTGGCTCTGGCCTATGCCCGCCGAGGCTCAATATATTATAAAATGGGCGACTTAGAACGAGCTACAATAAACTGGAATCTTGCTCTGCGAATTGACCCTGAATATGAGGATGTTCGCAATATTCTTAAAATAATAAATGAAAATCGCATCCGTACCGCCTCTTATCAGCGGGATAAATAAGGAGTTTGCATGGATATTGGTAGTCTGCTGGGAATTGTATCTGGTCTGGGATTAATCTTTGCCGGTATCACATTTCTGACAAAAGATTTTACTATGTTTTGGTCAGTCTCTTCTCTGGCAATTGTGTTGGGGGGATCGCTGGCCGCCACCCTTATTGCTTTCCCGCTAAAAGAAGTCGCCCGTGTTTTTAAAGTCATCGGTGTGGTTTTTCGTAAGGAAAAGGATGAGATGCGAAAACTGGTGGTAGCAATCGCAGAAATTGCCAATGCCGCCAGGAAAGGGGCCGCCGAGCTGGAAAAGGTTATTGGCAGCGCGCCTAACCCCTTTCTTCGAGATGGTATTCAGTTGATTATTGATGGCTACAATGAAGATGATATTCGTGATATTCTCATAACCCGTATTCAAAACAGGGAGCAGCGGGAGGTTGATGAAGCAAATATGCTGAAAACTATGGGCAAGTTTTCACCGGCCTTTGGTATGGTTGGAACCCTTATCGGTTTGGTGGTTATGCTCTATAGTATGGGCTCAGGTACAGGTGAAGAGATGACAAAACAGCTTGGAGTCGGTATGGGCGCGGCAATTATCACAACCTTTTACGGTACTGTAATGGCAAATCTTTTCTTTAATCCAATGGCTGCCAAAATTGAGATGCGAATTGATAAAGCCACAATGTTGCAGAAGATGATCGTTGAAGGGGTCTCTCTTCTCTATAATCGAAAACACCCTATGATTGTTAAGGAGCGTCTCAACAGCTATCTGCCGCCGCGTTTGTGGATCAAGGAATAGGCGGAACATTAATGAATCTGTCAGATCTCAACAAAAAAAATAAACCTGAAGCACAAGAAGATTGGCTTACGACTTATGCTGATATGATGACACTGCTAATGACCTTTTTTGTTTTGCTTTTTTCTATGTCCAGCATTGATCCCATAAAAATGGAGCAGTTTGGTGAATCGATGGGTAAAATCCTTGGTAAAAAAGCCGCAAAACAGGCGGGCAGAGTCAGCCTTCTCCAGATCTCCCGGGATGTGGAAAAAATTATTGAGGAGAATAATATCTCTGATGTGGTGGAGCTAACGCATAGTTATCGCGGCATTACGGTTTCACTAAAATCTGATATTCTTTTTGAAAGAGGAAGAGCCGAGCTCAATCCTGCTGTTTATCCCATCCTTGATGCTTTTGTCAGCACCATCTATGAGAGCATTTATCAAATTGCAGTGGAAGGGCATACTGACAGCGATCCGATTCGGTCTCAGCTTTTTCCCTCAAATTGGGAGCTCAGCACAGCCAGAGCTAGCAAGGTGGTTAATTATTACATTTCCAAAGGCGTTGACTCTGATCGTTTTCGCGCCATTGGTTTTGCTGATACCCGCCCAAAAAAAGAGAATACATCTGATGATAATAAACGGGCTAATCGCCGGGTAGAAATCACCTTTTTATCAATATCTTAAAGGAGCTGTTTATGAGAAATCACTTAAAATGGAAAATCGGGTTGCTGGCTGCAGCCGTTATGTTTAATCAGGCAAATAGTCAGTCAGCTCATTATCTGGCGCAGAAAATTGAGATAGAAAATACAATTGCCCAGCGTATCAGTACTGCTGTGGAACGGATTCTCGGCAACAGTAATTTTATCGTGGATGTAAAAGCTGAAGTGGAGTTTCAACCTGAGCGCAAAATTGAAGAGGTCTATAAGCCTTCACAAAAAAGTGTGCAAATCCGCAGAGCCGAAAGTTCAGACCGGCAGACAAATCTTCCGGGTCTGGAAACACCGGGAACCGCAAATCGAAAAGCCCCCCAGACTGATATTTACCGTGATATCCTGCCGGGAATTCCAGGTGGCGTTTTTGAATCGGAAGTGCCCCTTGTTGATGATGAGCCTGATTATCAGTCAGAGATTATTCCTCCAGTACTTGATGATGAGCCGATGCCAATGCCATCTGCTGCATCAGGTGAAGACGATGCCGAGACGGAAGAGCTTTATTCACGATCTGTCAGCCAGCTCCAGGAGCGGGTTCCTGTTTTGCGAAAATTGGATATCAGCCTGATTTTACAAGAAGGTGTACATCCAAATCTGGTAGAATCAGTTCGGCAGGTTGCTATGGTTGCCGCTCATTTTGACCGGCAGCGCGGTGATGTCCTCAGTATTATGACTACTGCTTTCAAGCTTGATGAGTCGGTAGTAATGCCAGCACAAACTCAGCCTGTTGCTCAGTACAAGCCAAGCCAGGAAGAAAATGCTCGGGATGAAGAGACTCGCAGACTTATTCTGGATATCCAGCGGCAAATCGAAGATTTAAATGATAATATTAAGGTGCCAACTGCCAGCAGCCAGCCATCAGCATCTGAAAACATGCTTCTGGGTGTGATTGATAAACTAAGTTCGCGAAATTCCTTGCAGGATGACATTGAAACCCAACGACTGTTGGCTGAACAGCAGGTAAGATTACGGATGTTGGCTCAGGATACCTCCCGCCTGAAAAAACTTCAGGATGAAATTGCCGCACTGAAGCTTCAATTGGCTATTCAGCAGGATGACCGTGCCAACCGTAGCGCCGCCATTGATGAGTCAGCTCTAAAATTAAAAGAAAAAGAAGAGCTTGAAGCTGCCATAGCTGAGAAAATTAATCTCCTGGCTACGACTCAGGCTCAACTAAGTACGCGCTCTGTTGCTAAAACACCTCTTTGGGTCTGGTCTCTTGCAGGATTGGTTCTCATTTCAATCCTTCTAGGAACTTTTTGGTGGATGCAGCGCAGTAAAAGAACTGCTGTAGAAGCTGCTGCTGTTGCCACAGAAAATGAGTTGAGAAGAAAGATTCTCTCTGAACTCAAGCATGATAATCTGGTTCGCAGCGATAAAGCAAAAACTCCCGACCCGGAAGAAGAAGATGAGGAGATGACAGAAATCCGCAGCAGTATTGTTAATCTCAGTGTTGCCAATCCCGATGCTGCCAGCGCTTTGATGCGGAAATGGCTTAAAGAGAGCGGGGGCGAAGGCAGCTCAGATGGAGCCGATACAAAAGGAGATAATAAGAATGGCTGAAAATACCCTTAGCAATCTCGACAGAGCTGCTATTATTTTTAAAGTTTTTGGCAATAGCCTTGCTGTCTCTCTTTTTCGTAGTCTGACACCTGCGGAAATGAATCGTATCCGTAAACATGCCGATACATTGTCTCACGTCCCTTTTAAGGTGAAAAAGAAAGTCCTGGAAGAGTATTATTTCCAGTTAATGAGTGAAAAATTTAAGGCGCCCAAAGACGAAACAGAGAAATTTCTCTTTGATTATATGTTTCAGTTCTCAAATGAGCAGATTGTATTTCTGCTTGCACCGGAATCTGCACTTGTCAAAGCTTTGGCCATCAGTCAACTGCCCATCGAGCAGCAAGCTGCTATTATCAAGGAGTTTGACAGTGATGAACAGGCAGATATTTTGATGAATATGAGCGAAGTGGCTGATATTCCCTACGAAGGTGTGGTCAGCATCGAAGCAGACCTGAAAGAGAAATCTAAGCATATTCCTCGAAAGGCCCGTTTTAATCGCAGCGGAAGCAAACAGATTGCAGAGCTCCTCACGCGCCTGGACCCCGATTTTGAAAGGCAGTTTGTTAGTCAGATACAGAATGAAGACCCTGACTTGGCCAAGGAGTTGGCAAAATTTCATCTCAGTTTTGAGGATTTTTCCAAATTGCCTATCGATGTAGTTCGGGATGCCGTTAAATCTGTGGACCTCGCTGACCTTGCTATGGCGATGAAAGGGATGGATGCAGAATTTGTTGAATTTATGAATAGTAATATTCCCCAAAAAGCCCAGATTATGCTTGAAGATGAGCTCCGTGATCTGGAAGGTCCGCAGCCTCGGCGAAAGGTGGAGACCGCCCGCCGGAAACTGGTGGATGCGGTAATGAAAATGGCTGCCGAAGGTCGTTTCAGTCTTGAAGATTTTGTTGATGATGATATGATTGAATAACTAAGCAGCCCCAATATAATTTCTTGAGTCATTAAAGTTTTTCTGGATGGTGCACTGGGATAAAATACCGGTTTTTAAGGGTAGCTCTGAGATAAAGTACATCGAAGCGCCTTTGATTTTATCTGCCAGCCGCCGTACAGATATTCCGGCATTTTTTCTGCCTTGGCTAAAAAATCAGTTTCAGCAGGGCATAAGCGCCACTCCCAATCCATTTACCCACAAATTAGTTCCCATTTCACTGGAAAAAGTGCGCTGTATTGTTTTTTGGAGCAAGTTTCCTCAGCCGCTGCTGTGGGAAAAAAGTTTTTTTGAAGCCGGGGGAAGGACTTATTACCTCCATTTTACTATCAATGATTATGGCTTAGAGGGTTTCGAACCCAATTTAGCTCCATTACAGCAGCGAATTAGCCTTTTTCAGGATCTCTCCCAGCAGCTTGGTTCTTCTCGGATTATCTGGCGTTTTGATCCACTCATTCTTTCATCCCAGACTCCATTGCAGATACTTATAGAAAAAATTGAAGCGCTGGCCTATCAGCTCCACCATTTCACCGAAAAGCTGGTTTTTAGTTTTGCTGATATTCAGGATTACGGTAAAGTAGCCCGAAGATTTCTTAAAGCCGGCATTAAATGGGAAGAATGGAGCCGCGACACGATGGAAGCAGCAGCAAAAGCAATATCCAGAATAGCGAAAAAATACAGCCTCCAAGTTGCGGCTTGCAGCGAAAATAATAAATTCAGTCATCTCGGTATTTTACCAAATCGCTGCATAGATGATCAGCTCATACGGCGGCTCTGTACCGGTGATACTCAGATGGAAATGTTTTTAGGAGATAGCAGTTCGGATAGCTATCCAAAACTGCGGGACCACAATCAGCGAAAGGCTTGTGGCTGTATTATTTCCAAGGATATCGGTACTTACAATAGCTGCCATTTTCGCTGTCTCTATTGCTATGCAGGGAGCTGGAAATATACTCATACGGAAAAGCCTTTGAAAACCAGTCAGTCGGCTTTATCCCTATCTCATAAAGCACTTTTTCAATATCATACTTTGGGAAATCACAGGAGAAATGAATGTCATTAGATAAACGCTTAATAATCATAATCTTATTAGCTACAGTTTTATATGCGCAATCTGATTGGACTTTGTTTTTAAAGCAAAAAAAGCAAGACGCTTTGTCAATTGTTTATAATTCTCAGGGCTTTGAAAAGGCTATTGGCCTGCTAGGGTTGGGAGAAATGGATGCTTTTGCAGAAATGATGGAGAAAGAAATTCTCAATCCTGCAGAGCGTCTTATCCTAGAAGCCAGACTGCTGATGAGCCAGCGCCGTTATGAAGAGGCTGCTGACTTGCTACAAAAAGTTAAAAAACGGCAGCGGCAAGATGAGTGGTATTTTGCCTGGTATGAGACGCTGGAATACTGCCAAAATGATCTACTCATAGAAAAAAGCAGTCGAGCAAAAATGAGAAAGCGAAAAGCAGGTGCAGTGCATCTATTGGTACACAGTCGCTGGCTGATACAGCAGCTTCGTCTTGATGAAGCGGAAAAATATATCGAATCAATTTATACTGAAACCGAAAAAGAGCAACGGGAGCTGCTACACCTGAAAATGATGCTGGAAATGCAGCGCTATAATTACCAAGAAGCCTGGGTCTATGCTGATTCACTGATTCGAGAACCATTTTTGGATGCGCCGCTCCTCAGCAGCGCCGGACAGATTCTCATTCACCTCAATCGGGTGAATGATGCCATCAGCGCCTTTGAGGCAAGCTTGCGCCTGGACAATCTAAATGAAGCTGCCCACTATATGCTGGGAAATGGCTACACCCGGTACAATTACTCTGAGCTTGAAGAAAAATACCCTGGTCGATTTGTATTAGCCACTAGTCAAAGAGACTCATTTTTACTGATTCAGGAAAAAATGGCGCAGCGTGATTATTCTGGGGCACGGAAAGCTTTGCTTGATTGGACACAATCAAATAAGCAATATGTTGAGCCTTATCTGTGGCTTGGTGTATTGGATTGGGAGCAGGGAGAAAACTGGGGAGCCATAGAATTTTTTCAGCGAGCTCTTGACCTTGTTCCTAATTATGGTCGGGCTCACGCCGGATTAGCTAAAGCCCTGGAAGCTATACGAATGAAATCTTCAGTTTATCGGGCCGGTGATGATCGTGAATTTATTCGCGAAACAAGACCAGAAGTGCCCGATATTGATAAATATATTCTTAATTGGCACGAGTTGTCTCCCCGGCATCAGAAAAAGATTGCTTTGTCAGTAGCCCCACTGGAAAAATACATCCCGGTGCTGCTTGCTTCTGGCAGTTACCACTATATCAAACCACTCTATATGAAGCTGAGCGAAGTTCCCAGCCTTGCTATTTTGAAAGACCAGCGCATAAGCTATGACAGCCGTCTTTGGGACGATGTCAGAGGCTGCGGCGGATACACAACTGTCACTGGCATTGAAGATGTCGAGCGTATGATTTATTATCGCTACAATACAATTATCCATGAAATGACACATCAGGTGCACAGCATACTGACATCTGAGGAAAAAGAGGACATAGAAAAGCTCTACCTTGAGGCAAAGGAAGCAGAGGCAAATGGGGCAAAGCGTTTTGTCAGCCGTTATCAGAAAGCCTCTGTCTGGGAATATCTGGCAGAAGGCGTCAACGGCAGTGTGAGTCCACAACGCAATCAATATGACAGCCGTGAAATCACACTGGAAAGACTCAACAAACTTGATCCCAGTCTGCATGAGCTGGTAAAAAAACTAAAGAATCCCGCAAGCATCGAGCCCTATTATGCTGTGGGTCTGGCCAATGCTATTTATCATCAAATGGAAAATGCAGATACACTGGAGATGAAGGAGCTCATCAGACAGGCAAAAAGCAAAGCTTATCAAAGTCTGGACCTCGATGCTGCGGCTGCTTATGCCACCCTTATTATTCACGGCGCCGATTCCGCAGAAAATGCCATAACTGAGCTCCTGGAGAAATATCCCCTGCAGCAGCAGGCCTATCAAATAGCTTTTACCGCACTGACACTGAAAGGAGAATCGCCTGCAGCGCTGATTGATACATTGGAAAAACAGATAATAAAAATGAGCCTGAGACAGCAAATTGAAGGCAGATTGCTTCTTGCAAGGAAATACCTGGAATTAAAGCGCTATTCTAAAGCTCTTGAGGTGGCAAAAACTGCCTTGACTCTGGACGAAACATTGGAAGAGGCCTACTGGATTTTGGGTTCAGCCTCCAGCGCCCTGGGTGATAGCGCCTCAAGCCTCCAATATTTTAAAAGAGCTATATCATACCGAAACGGCATTATTGACTTGCGGGCTGATTTTGCAGAAAGTCTGCTGAAATTTGCAATGATTGATGAAGCCCGACAGCAGCTAGATGAAATCTATTCTTTGAATCGCAGTCATTATCGGACATTTCGAACCGAAGCCCTTATGAGCCTGGCACAAAATGATACAATATCAGCGATGACCGCTTTAAATAAAACCCTGGAAGAAAATCGATTTGATTTAAGCAGCGCTATTTTAATGGCTGCTCTCAAAAACCCTGACGATGGAGAAATGCCCGATTCACTAAAGCTGCTAATAAACCAGCCCCCCTATTTTTGGTATAATGCCAAATGGATGCAATACACTCTGGCTAATGTCTGGACACCAGCAATCATTTCCTATGCCAGTGAACTGTTTCCCGGGGATAAAGAGCTGAAAAAGCTTGATGATATAGAAAATGATATTAGGATTGCCCCGAAAAAGAAGCTATATTTAACAAAATAAATTATGAGGGAATATGGAAAAATTTAAAGCTTTGACAACGTTAAGTGAGGATGAGCAGCTATTTTTTGATACGGTGAAGGATTTTGCCGAGTCAGAAATTGCCCCCTTCAGTGCGAAGATGGATGCGGACAGTAAACTTGATCCATCGCTGTCGCCAAAATTATTTGAGATGGGTCTTATGGGAATTGAAATTCCCGAAAAATATCTAGGATCAGGTTCAGACTTCTTTATGGCTATATTAGCCATCGAAGCCATAAGTATGATTGATCCCGCTATTGGCGTGGTAGTTGACGCACAAAATACACTAGTCAATAATTTAGTATTGAATTATGGAAGTGATTTTTTAAAAAGTAAATATCTTCCACAGCTTGCTGCAAAAAAAATAAGCAGTTATGCTCTCAGTGAAGCTGTCTCTGGCAGTGATGCCTTTGCTCTGACAACCAGGGCAGAAGATAAAGGAGATTATTGGGAGCTCACCGGAAATAAGTTATGGATTACCAATGGCGGCGATGCCGAACTATTTGTCGTTTTTGCCAATGCCAATCCTGCTGCCGGCTATAAGGGCATTACTGCTTTTATGGTAGAAAAAGATTCCCCTGGCTTTTCGGTGGGGAAAAAAGAGGATAAGCTAGGTATCAGAGCATCCAGCACCTGCGAGCTAATTCTCGACCACTGTATTGTCCCTAATGAAAATATGATCGGAGAGCTGGGTAAGGGATATAAAATCGCCATCGAGACCCTGAATGAAGGACGGATTGGCATTGGCGCCCAAATGTTGGGGCTTGCTGAAGGCGCGCTAAACCATGGTCTGCGCTATATTCAGGAGAGAGTGCAATTTGGCCAGAAAATCGGCAACTTCCAGGGTATGCAATTTCAGCTTGCCGATATTGCCACAGAAGTGGAGGCTGCAAAGCTTATGGTTTACAATGCTGCCCGGCTGAAAATGAGTGGCCGCAATTTTATCAGGGAAGCCGCAATGGCAAAGCTCTATTCATCTCAAATTGCAGAAAAAACAGCCTCCTTAATGGTGGAATTTTTTGGCGGCTATGGTTTTACAAAGGATTATCCAGTGGAAAAATTGTATCGTGATGCCAAAATTGGCACAATATACGAAGGAACAAGCAATATGCAGCGCCTCACCATTGCCAAAACTTTATTAAAAAACCTTTAATTAAAGTTTGAAAAATGGAATTTGCCCAATTGATTGATTTTGCCATTGCTCAGGAAGAAAAAGCTGCGGAGTTCTATACCTGCCTCGCAGAAAGAGTGAAGCAAAGTGATGCCAAAGCGATGCTACACAAATTGCGCGATTTTGAGCTGGAACTCAAGGCAATGCTCCAAGAATATGATTATACAGAATATATCGGGGAAAACCCTCGAATTGTCCGGGACTTGAAGCTTACTGATTATATTATGGAGCTCATTGAAAGCGATGGGCTGGATGTGCAGCAGATTCTTATTTTAGCATCAAAAAATGAGAAAATCACCCGAGATATGTATTTGGATATGTCTGCCAGGCTGAGTAACGAATCAGTGGGCTCTGAAATGTTCAAGATTTTAGCCGAACAGGAAGATGGCCACAAAAGGATCATCGAAGAGGAGCTGGAAGACGCTTTTTTTCGGGAAATCTGATGTTTCTGAAATTGCGCGTTTTTCGCAAACTTTTTCTTATCGGTGTCTGCTTTTTATTGGTTGCGATTATTGTCGCACCGCTTAAGCTGTTGCTGGCTATTTTTTCTCAAAAATTGGCCTGGCGCTTTGCCTTTTATGTCAGCCGCTGGGTAGGATGGAGTCTTGCTGCCATTATGGGTGCCCGGCTTCGTTTTCTCAATGAAGAAAATATTCCCAGGGAGAACGGTTTTCTGGTGGTAAGCAATCATTTTGGCTATATCGAATTGATGGCAACCCTGGCGCGGCTGCCCATGGTTTTTGTGGCTAAAGAGGAGGTCAAGCGCTGGCCGATTATCGGGATGGCCAATCGCATTGGTGGCGCGGTATTTGTTGACCGCTATACAGGCGGTCGCTCTGAAAAGTATGGCTCAATGGTTTATGATGCCCTGCGAAATCGTATTAATGTATTCTTTTCTCCAGAAGGAACAACCTCTGACGGCACCTTTATTCGCCGATTTAAATCACCTCTCTTTGTTCCGGCAAACCGCCTGAAAGTACCAGTGCTGCCTGTTGTGATATCAATTGATAAAATTAATGGCGAAAACCTGAACCCAGATAATCGAGATCTGGTAACCTGGCACTCTGATATGAAATTTGTGCTACATTTTTTGGCATTTTTAGAGCTGAAAAGCGTTGACCTCACCATTCGATTTCTCAAGCCTACCATTCCCGATTACGATGATTCTGATCTTAATGAGCGCCGTCGTTTCAGCGCTTCCATTCGGCAACAGATTTCTGAAGTCTATCGCGAGCTTCACCCTGGATATCGTGAAGATTTTCAGCCCCCAGAGCCAGATTTTATTCAGGAAAAACGGCGTAAAATACGATTAAATGGAGAAACTGAATGAAACGGATCATTTTATTTCGCCACGGACATGCTGAGGATGCCTTTAGCTCGGGAATCAGTGATTTCCAGCGTTGCCTGACGGCAAAAGGACGTGAAAAGACGATGGCGTCCGCCGCTCTTCTCAGGGAAAAGCAAAAGGATATTGCACTATGGCTCACAAGTCCATTGTTGAGAGCAATGCAAACGATGGAGATTATCCTTAAGGTTTATGGCGGTACTGAATCACAAATTCAGATTTTGGAATCTCTGGCTTTTGGTGATCCCCAGGAAATTTTTGCTCACTTGAATGATTTTCGGGAGTCTGTCATCTGCCTGACAGGGCATCAGCCGACGCTGGGCAATATGGTGGAAGATGTGATAAGTAGATGTAAGTTCCAATATTTCACAATGAAAAAATCTGGCTGGCTTGTCCTTGATTTTGTTGATCATATTGCCTTGGGAAAAGGTCAGCTTCGCGGTTTTTATATGCCGCCGGACCAGCCTTTCTGGATAAAGGAGGATTTGTGAAAAGCTTTTTTTTTAAAATATTTCATCAGGAGACACTTCATCTCGAAGCGATAATCAATGATGAAAAGCTAAATGAGGAAGAGCTGCTGACGCTTGTCTCATCACTGCTTATGGCGAGAAAACTATTGAATGAACTGATTCCGGCGTCGAATTCTGGCCAGGGATGGCGAATTTTGAATCGGACGCAGCGGCTTCTACTGAAAAAAAAGAGTCTTAACAAAGAACAACAGCTTCATAAACAGCTTTTGAATGAAGGTTTTTCCCGGCATCCACTGATTTGTCTTGCTGAGGTGGAAATTATTAACGAGCTAAATATGGTGAGTTCCGATCTGGGAAAATTGCTGCAGAAACTGAAAGCGCCAATGGTTTTGTTTAAAATACGCAGTTTTCTCGAAAGCCTGAACAATAGTCAGGATTTGGAGATTTTGCCGGGTTTTGCAGCACAACTAATGCTTAAATGGCTCTATCCGATTCATTTAACGCTGGCCGATCAAGCTCAGCAGCCAAACTTGGCCACCCAAAAGCAGCTTTTTTGTGCATTGCTTGAACTTAATGTTTTTTCCAGACTCTTAGGATCTTTTAATAATCCTCTTTGGAAAATGACCAGCTTAGAATCAACTGCATTGAGGGAGGCCCTCGAATTACTCCTGGCAGCGGAATACTATTTCGAGCGAATCCGCCTGCCGGCAAGGAAAGCTGCCCAGAAACTCAATCATTTTATCTCGCTGGAAAAAATATTGAATGAGGCCGATGCTGAATTTTGGGCTGATTGGCATGAAAATTATCACATGACGGCCCCTGAGATTTTCCAAAAAATGAGGACAATTTATGATGCGTATTGCAATGACTGGCTGCAGCTTTGGAATAAAGCGGAGAATGACAAGCTCTGGCGGCGTTTTTATAACCAGACACTGGAATAAATCTTGGAAACGTTTCAAGTAAAAGCTTATGATGGCCTGAATCTTCAGCTTTACCGCTACGGTAATGAGGGCCCCATCCTGCATTTTTACCATGCCAATAGTTTTTGTGCCTCTCTATACGAGCCGATTTTGAGGGAGCTGGCCACAGAATACACAGTTATTGCCACCGATGTACGGGGGCATGGTCGCAGTGAACGACCGGTAAAGATTGACAGTTGGTATGAAATAGCTGCCGATTTGGAAAGCGTTTTGACCAAGCTGAATGTGAAGTCTGTTATAGCAATCGGTCACTCTCTTGGCGCTGTAACCACGATCTTAGCTGCTGTGAGCAAACCAGAGCTTTTCCAGCAGATTATTGCCCTGGACCCCGTTTTCTTTCTGCCGTACCATCTATGGATACTGGCGATGATGCGCGCCTTTAAAATGGAAAAAAAATTTCTGCCTGTAAAAGTCGCCCTTCGCCGGCAAAGCCAATTTCCCAACATAGAGACGCTTTTTAAAAGCTACCGCAAAAAGGCCGTTTTCCAGCGCTGGAGTGATGAGATGCTGTGGAACTATTGTCAAAGCTGTTTTAAAAGCGCCGATAATGGACAATATGAGCTGGCCTGCCCACCTCATATTGAAGCGGATATTTACGCTTCTATACCTCTTAAGACCTGGCGGGAGCTGAAGCAGTTGAAAACGCCAACGACCATAGTTCGCGGTGAATATTCTGACGCGCTTTCCAATAAAGCGGTTCAGCAGGCGCTACGCAGCTCGGCTTATGTGAAAGCGCTGCAAATGCGTGAGGCTGGCCATCTATTTCCGATGGAAAAACCAGAGCTGACGGCTGAACTTATCAAATGTATCATCAAAGGGGAGAATCCAATGCAGCTTTTAATTGATAAGTTCGCTGCTATACCCTAAATTCACCTGATGGAGAAAAAGATATGAAATTTTTTAAACGTTTACTATTATTGATGCTCTTATCCTTTGCTATTGCTTTGACTCAGGAGATAGCGGCGCCGACCAAGCTAATTAATACGCCCACTGTGGCCACAATGCCCAGAGCCTCTTTCATGACGGAGCTGCGTTTCGCCGCCAATGGAGCTGTTCTTGCAGGTGTAGATATTGGTTTGGCTGACCGAATTTCCTTGGGGCTCTCCTACGGAGGCACTGGCATCATTGGCAATGATTCGATTTTATGGAATCCTCAGCCCGGTGTTTCAGCAAAATACCGCCTGATTGATGAGCAGGTTCTCATTCCTGGTGTCTCAGTTGGTTTTAGCAGCCAAGGCTATGGCAACGCGATGAATGGCTATTATCAGGTTCCTGCCTATGGTTTTTATCTCGTAGGCAGCAAAAATTGGATGCTTCTGGGGCATACCAGCATTCATGCAGGGATTAATTATTCACTGGAGCAGCCTTCAGATAATCGCTATCCCAGCTTCTTTCTCGGTGCGGCGATGGAGCTGAATCCCCTTTTCTCTATGATGGTGGAATATGACGCCGCGCTGAATTATGAATTAACTGACGAAGCCCACGATTTTATTATTTCCAGAGGATACGGCCTCCTAAACGCCGGATTTAGAGTGGGCATCACCGAAAATATTTTTGTGGAACTGGACCTGACAAATTTGATTTGGGATAGTAAAAAGGTGTATGCGTTCAATCGTGAATTGAAGATCATCTTTTTTGACGAGTTCTAAACACAAGGAGGGATAATGAAAAGGAATCTTATCTTGGGAATGGCGCTGCTTCTGATGGCTGCTTTTGCGTTTGCTGAGCTACCAGTGGGAAAAGTAGCGCCTCTGATTACACTTTCAGGCAAACTTGGCGGACGGATTGACGGCAGTCCCTGGAGCAGCAGTGAGCTGACAGGGAAAGTTTGGGTTGTATTTTATGCTGACCCCGATGAATCTGACCTAAACGACCATGCCGCAGATGCGCTGAAAGCTGAAAAATTTTCCGATGAGCAATATGGCTCGGTAGCGGTTGTCAATATGGCTGCAACCTGGAAGCCCAATCGCATCATTGAGATGATCCTTGGGAAGAAACAGAAAAGCTTCCCATCTACCATCTACGTCAAAGACTATGAAAAGACATTAGTGTCAAAATGGAATCTGGCTGACGACAGCAATGATGTGGTGGCTTTTAATAAAGAGGGTGTAGTGATTTTTTCTCGCGATGGAAAGCTCTCTGATGATGACCTGACTCAATTAATTAAAGTGATCCATGAGAATCTCTAACTATATGTAAAATAATGCCTGTCAGGCCTTCTGGCAGGCTTTTTTCTTTTATGTCAAATTTTTTTCAAAAAGTATATGAGTAGTGAAATTGGTTCCGCCAGGCAAAGTGGCAACTTACAAACAAATTGCAGTATTGGCAGCTTCACCCCTTGCCGCCCGGCAGGTTGGCTATGCTATGGCGGCTCTCCCGCCCGGTAGTGGCATTCCCTGGCAACGCATCGTTAATAGCCGCAATGAAATTCCCATAAAAGACCCGGCTGCTGCAGTAGCGCAGCGACAAAGGCTCATTTTTGAAGGTGTACTTTTTAATGCTCAGGGACAGATTGATTTGAAAACCTTTTGCTGGGATGGAAAACAAGTTGAAAAGGAATCGTGATTGTGAAAAGGAAAGATTATTAGCTATATGAACAGGCAGAAAAAATCTCGTGTAGGAATATTTGGCATTGGTCAATTTGGAATCCATCATTTAAAAAACTGGCTGGCTCTCGACGATGTGGAGCTGGTTGGTTTCTGTGATATTGATCCCCTCAAGCAAAGTCTCATTCCCAAAGAGTATGGTGTGCCTTTTTATAACCAAAGTGAATTAATTCAAAAAGCTGATATTATTGATGTGGTGACACCTACTTCAGCTCACTTTGAGATTGCCGCAGAGGCTCTGGAGGCCGGCCACAGTGTCTTTGTGGAAAAACCTTTTACCGAAACCTTAGCACAGGCCGAAAAATTGATCGAGCTGGGGAAAAAATATGGCGCTAAAATTGCCGTTGGGCTCATCGAGCGGTTTAATCCGGTGATTACTGCACTCCATGAGATACTCACGCTGCGCCCCGCATTTATTGAAAGTCATCGGATGGGACCCTTTAATCCTTATCGCGGAACGGATGTGCCGGTAATGATGGAGCTGATGATTCACGATATTGATCTCATTCTGCATATGGTGCCCTATCCTTTGGCTGAAATTCGGGCTTCCGGCACAAAAGTCCTTTCCAATGAAATTGATATTGTAAATGCCCGCATCGAATTTGCAAATGGCGCCGTCGCCAATGTTAGCTCCAGCCGAGTAACCCCTAGCAAAATGCGAAAAATGAGGCTTTTTCAGGAAAATCAGTATGTATCGATTGATTTTATTGAGCAAAAAGCCGATGTCTATACCATTGACAGCGCTGAAATATCTGATGAAACCGACAACCGCCGAATTATGGTGAATATCCCTGATGGATTCAATAAATCCATACATTATCAGCAGATCAAACCTGAATCCTATAATGCGATGCAGCGGGAGTTTCGCTCATTTATAAAGGCCCTTGAGTGTGATAAAGAGCCTATCGTCTCGGGTGAAGACGGACTTAGAGCGCTCTCTTTAGCTATTCAGATAGAAGAACAGATCTCCAAGATCGCCGGCCAATGATACCTAAAGTTGCTTTTAGAAATATCTGCCTGATTGCCGGTGATCCATCGGGAGATATTTATGGCGCTCGTCTGATTGTTGAGTTTCTCAATCAATACCCAAATTGTCAATTTTTTGGTATTGGCGGCGCATATATGGAAAAGATGGGGATGGAGCTTATTTACCATAATCGCAACACAGCATTTATGGGCTTTGCCGAAATTATTGCTCATCTTGGATTTATCCGGCAAATGTTTAAAACGATGCTGCGGCTTATTCGCGAGCGAAAACCAGATGCTGTTTTGCTCATTGATTATCCAGGATTTAATCTGCGGATGGCACAAAAGCTTCATCGCCTCAATATCCCAGTCTATTACTATATCGCACCGCAGACCTGGGCCTGGAAAGAGAAGCGGGTTCATACACTCCGCCGCTATGTAAAAAAGCTTTTTGTAATCTTTCCTTTTGAAGAGGCCTATTTTCGCCAGTTCAAAATTTCTGTTCAGTATGTGGGACACCCTTTCGGGGTCTCAATTTTTCAGCGGGAATTTCCCCCGGATGTCCTGAAAAAATATCATTTAGACACGGAGATGCCCATTATCGCGATGTTGCCTGGCAGTCGGGAGCAGGAGATTCGTCGCCATATTCCAGTTATACTGGAAGCTATTGATATTCTCAAGGGAAAATACCCACATTGGCAGTTTGCAGTCTCTCGGGCACCCTATATTCATCCCGATGTCTGGAGTGAATTGATGCAGGGATATGAGCATTATACCTATCGTGACAATCTGGATGTGCTCCTTGCCCATTCTCAAGCGGTGGCAGTTGCGTCTGGTACAGCCAGTCTGCAGGTAGCTTTTCACACGAAACCAATGGTGATATTTTATAAAACTTCACCTCTTAGCTATCGTCTGGCCCGCCATTTTACCAGGATTAAGCATATCGGTATGATTAATATCCTCAATGGCAGCGAACTTTTTCCCGAATTACTGCAAGATGATTTCACACCGGAGCGTTTGGCCGAGGAGCTGGAAAAGCAGATCCTTGTTTTTGTACACCATCCTATCAAAATTACGAAAATGAAACACCTTATTGGCAAGCTGGTGAAGCCAGATTCGTGTAAAACAATTGTTGATACGATGGCTAGCGAACTCTTGCCCCCCAGGAAACCCCGTGCTTTGCCGCCTGAATGATTTTTTTGCTGAAAAGCTGCTGCGCTGGCGACACCAAAGGTTTGATACCGGCAGAATAACGACAACGAGCGTTCCCGTTCCTATTATTTCTGTAGGCAGTATTAGCATTGGCGGCTCGGGAAAAACACCGGCCATATTAGCGCTGCTCTATCTTTTGCAGCAGGAGAAAATCGCGCCTGCCGTCCTAAGCCGTGGATATCGCCGCAAAATCAAAGGCGCACGGCTCATTCCGACAATGGGTGCAATGCATCAACTGGCGGCAGACTATGGTGATGAACCGCTCCTTTTTCGTTATCACTTTCCGGAAATTCCTCTGGCCGTGGCAGAAAAACGGATAGAAGGCGCCAGGCTGCTGCTGCCTGTGAAGCCGGAGATCATCCTGTTAGATGATGGTTTTCAGCACCGCTTTTTGCAACGCGACCTGGATATTCTCGTTTTCAAAAAAGAATTTGCCGGTTCCTCCGCCCGCTATTTTCCCTGTGGTGAGCTGCGGGATGCTCTTTTTCGCTTGGAGGCTGCTTCGCTTATTCTGTTGGAAAAGAGCGCCTCACCAGAGCTACGAGGTTTTCTGAAGCAGTTTGCACCAATTTTTGATTATGAGATGGTGCCTCAGCCGCCAGATAGCAGCTTATTGAAAGAGCCTATCGCGGCTTTTTGCGGTGTAGCCTCACCAAAACGATTTTTTGAAACAGTGAAAGAGCTGGGGGTTTTAGTTGCTGATGAAATAGCTTTTCGCGATCACACCGTCTATTCCCCGAAAATATTGACACGGCTGCAATCGCTGAATGCCAGGACTTATATCACGACTGAAAAAGATTTTGTGAAGCTGCCCCCTTATTTTCTGAATCAGAATTACGTTCAGCCTATACGGTGGGAAATGCGTATTTCTGATAGTCATAAGCTGCTGGAGAAAATTAAAGTTGTATTAAATAAATACTATATAGAATAGGTTTTGCGATTTGGAAACGCTTTAATTAGATTTAGCAGGAAGAAGCAAATAAAAAGGAGGTAACCTTGAAAATCTATGTATGTGTCAAACAGGTGCCCGATACCGAGACCAAAGTCAAAGTGGCGGAAGACGGCAAGAGCCTGGATGAGCGTGATCTCACTCTGATTCTCAATCCTTACTGCGAATTTGCCGTAGAAGAAGGATTGCGGATTAAGGAAAAACTGGGCGGCGATGTGACCTTAGTCACCGTCGGGCCTGATGGCGCAAAGGCTGCTTTGCGCAGCGGTCTGGCGATGGGTGCGGACAGCGCCATCCATCTGTCAGCAGACAACGCCCGTATGGCTGATTCTTTTGTTATTGCATCACTTTTGGCCGAACAAATTAAAGCCGGTGCGCCCGACCTGGTTTTAATGGGTAAAAAATCTGTGGATACCGATATGCAGGCCGTCCCGCCCATGACGGCTGCGCTTCTGAATCTGCCCATTGTAACAGCAGTTGTGGAAGCAGAGTGGAATATTGACAGTGCGAAACTGGTCCGGGAAATTGAGGGTGGAAAAGAGCGATATGAGATGGCTTATCCCCTCATTGCCACGATTGACAAAGGGCTCAATGAGCCGCGCTATGCCAGTTTAAAGGGTATCATGCAGGCTAAAAAGAAACCCATCGAAACAAAAACGGTGAACCTTTCCGGAGAGACTCTGGTCATAGAAAAGATGAGCTATCCACCGGTGGCTCAACCTGGCAAGATCGTGGGAGAGGGCGCTGCTGTGGCGCCGGAATTGATTCGTCTGCTTCGCGAAGAAGCGAAAGTGATAGAGTGAGGTGATTATGAGTCAAAAAATTCTTGTTTTTGCAGAACAGCGCGATGGTCAGTTTCGCAAACCGGCGCTGGAGATTTGCAGTGCCGCTGCAGAGTTGGCAGAGAAGCACGAAATGTCTCTCAGCGCTGTGCTGATTGGTGAAGGTGTCGCAAATATCGCACCGCAATTGGCTGAGTATGGCATTTCTGAAATCTGGGCAGGCGAAGGTGAAGGCCTGAATAGATACAACTTAGAAAATTATGCTGCTATTCTCCAGCAGGCTGTGAAACAGCTTTCGCCCAATACGATCATAATGGCTGCTTCTGCTATGGGCAAAGAGTTAGCGCCATACCTGGCAGCTAAACTTGGTGTGGGATTGGCGGCTGATCTTACTGAGCTCATAGTGACAGACGGCAAAATATCTGCCAAGAGACCAGTATTTGCAGGTAAAGCATTTGTGAATGTGGCTTTTCAGACTGAGATGCAGCTTTTCAGTATACGGCCCAATACCTTTCCGGCAGAAAAGCGGCCAACGTCAGCTAATGTGCAGAAATTGAGCTTTGTTTTGCCGGCAGAAGGTGCCCGTTCACAGGTGAAAGAGACGCTGCGGCAGGAAAGCAAGCGACCTGAGCTAACAGAAGCCGGTATCATCGTATCTGGCGGACGCGGTATGGGCGGCCCTGAAAAATATGTGGTCATTGAAGAGCTGGCAGATCTTCTCGGAGCGGCAGTTGGTGCAAGCAGAGCAGCAGTGGATGCCGGTTGGCGACCCCATAGCGATCAGGTGGGACAAACAGGGAAAACTGTTTCTCCAAACCTCTATATCGCTTGTGGTATATCCGGCGCAATTCAGCATCTCGCCGGTATGTCCAGCTCGAAATTCATTGTGGCCATTAATAAAGACCCCGAAGCGCCGATCTTCAAAGTTGCGGATTATGGCGTGGTTGGCGATCTTTTTACAGTTGTGCCGGCGATGGTGACAGAGCTAAAAAAATAGTTAAAAAAATAAATCCTGCTTCAAAAACGCGGCTCAATAGCCGCGCTTTTTTTATGACAACTTATTTTTTTTTGAATCTCTCATGGGGGGGTGAAACGAAAAAACAAAATAGAAAGGAAGGAAAGAAAATGAAGAAAATGATGGTGTCTCTTATGCTCATGGGTTTTGTGCTGGCTGGATGTTCAGCAACGGGCTCTGTTGCCACGTTTAACCCCGATTGGGACAGAACACAAATCTACAAATACCTGGATGAAAACGCCAATGTAATGCTTTATGATGATTACGTTGTGGCTCTGGGTGAACCTGAAGCTGTAGAAGAAGCCAATAATATGATTACTGCCGTTTGGGTGAAAAGCAATAGCAATAAAAAGTACAAGCTGAGCCTTACATTTAACGCCGAATCAAAAAACTGCCGCGGCTACAGCTACAGTCTGATTCAGAACAGCTGATTCCAACGTAAAATTGGTCTGAAAAGCGCCCTCTGAGCGGGGCGTTTTTTTTTCCAGAATAAAACGAACTTACCAGGATAATACCGGCATTTTTTAAGATCAAAAACTATAGTTGATTCAAGTAACAAAATATTTTGTAAGCGCAGAAAATGATTTTGAAATCCCAAGCCTATAAAGGGCAAGGCGCCGCAAAAATTTATTGTATTTATCAAAGAGCTCAAAAAACCAATGAAACAATTAAGGAATAGATTGTAATACGATTTGTGATACGAATCAATCAATTGATAATATCACAGTTGGCAAGGAACTAATCAGTAGAACTATAACCTGTCTCTTATACACATCTGACGCTGCCGACGAAGAGGATAGTGTAGATCTCGGTGGTCGCCGTATCATT
>OMKS01000734.1_pt1 | contig 30263 bp, 22 predicted proteins | sample 1674721 | NCBI WGS metagenome assembly OMKS01 (sample SAMN06264996, study PRJEB25208) | sediment metagenome | isolation source: hot spring sediment | place: USA: California | collected 2014-09-02 | reverse complement strand
CGATTGCTATAAGATACTGTCGTTCGGCGTCAGCATAATAGGTTGATGTCGCTGCAAAATTCCGCCATCCTTGCTGAATCCACGCAAGGATACTGATCTTATCATAGCACAATTTGACTGCGTTAGGATAAAGTTTGTGTGGCGGTTCTGTAGCAGTTGTGTTAGGGAATCACGACGAAGCGAACTTCGTAAAGGCGTGTGAAACTTAGACTCGCACACCCTTGCGAAACTCGATACCTTTAAAATCCCTCTGGGATGTGGCTCAAATGAGGAACTTGGCCGGATTCTGTCAGGATCAATCCCACCCGCGCGGCATAAGCAGCACGAATTTCCTGGTGCAGGAGGATGTTCTCGAGATAGGTCCGGCGGAAGTAGCTATCTGCGGGGATGAGCGCGTGTTTGCGCGCCATTTCGTCATAGGCTTGACGGAGATATTTGATTGCCTCTTCAGGCTGCTCATTAGCTGTAAGCGCTTGGCTGTAGCGGAAGAGGATTTCCTCACTCACACACTCGGTAATTTGCACAAAACCGAACATCTGATAGAGATGCAACGCTTGCTGCGCGGTTTGTTGTGCGCTGCTCAGGTGGTCGTAGACTATGCCGGGTCTGGCGGTAGCAGCATCTTTGGCGAGTACCGCCAATTTGAGATGTGCAGCGGTGGCTTTACACAGCGCCGCCATCTCATATTGCCGCGAGACCAGAGGGCTTTGCAGGGCAAGCTCTTGCACTTCCTCGGCCAGTTCCAGCGCCATGTGCAAGTGGGCTTCGTCGCCGAGGGCATTGTAGAGGATGGCCCAGACCAGTTTCAGGCTGGCCAGCCCGCGGTCCTGGACCGGCTCGCCGATGCTGCGGATGCGTTCGAGACTGGCGAGCGCTTCGGTATATTGGTACTGCTCGCTCTGGATTTGGGCGATGTGGAACAGCGGGTAGACTTCGTCACGGGAGCCGACCAGGATGCGCCGGCACTCTTCCAGCAGTCCGAGACCGCCCTGGTAATCGCCCAGGTAGATACCCTGAATCCGCCCACACGCCTGCAATGCCTTGCTCTCGTTGGGCCGGTGGCCGATTTCGCGGCTGATATTGAGCCGCTCTTGCTGGTATTCTGTCAGCAGGCGGTAGTAGTCGCCGTTACGCTCGAACTCCAATCCCAGCAGGTTGAGCAACGACATCTGGGTGATTTTGTCGTCGAGGCCCTGGCACATGGCGAGTGCGGCGGCGGCCTCCAAATATTCCATACTGAGCGTAGGTTCATCGCTGAAGGCGAAGATGCCACCCATACCGATGAGTAGTCGCGCTTCGTAATGTTCGTCTTGTAATTGCCGGGCGAGTTCGAGGGCCTTCTCGGCCAGCGGCTGCCACTCGGGATCGCTCAAGGCCAGACGATGGTTGACGATGGCGATGAGACTCTCCATTTCGCGGCGCCGGTCGCCCAACTCCTGCGCCAAGGCGAGCGCCTGTTGCGCCATGGGGATGCCGGCCTCGATTTCCTCCTTGCTCTGGTAGTCGGCGACGCCCGGCTGCTGGAGCAGCGCGTCGATGGTGAACGTGGGATCGTCGGCTAACTGCTCCGCCAGCGGCAGCAGCGCTTTCGCATCGGCCCACATCGCCTCGAACTGGCTCATCAGGTAGAAGACCGCGCGCCGCTCGTTGAGGACTCTGAAACGTTGTGTGCGTATGGCGCGGCGTTGCTCTTCGTCGTCTGCCGCACTCTCCAGCGCGTCGAGGATTTCCAGGGCGCGGGTGTATTGCTTGCCCGCTTCGGCGTTGGCGTAAACGTGTTTGGCGTGCGCGGCGCCCTTGAGAACATAATCCAGTTCTCTATCTGGCAAGCCAGCGTGTTGGAAATGATAAGCCAACGTGCCGTAGAACTGTGGAGAGGGTTGGGTGGCATCCGATTTACAGCAATGGCTTTCGATGTACTCGGCAATGCGTAGGTGATAACTGGTGCGCTGGGTGCTGAGCAAGCGGTCGTAGGCTGCATCACGGATCAACGATGATCGGAAAACGTATTCGAGGCCCAATTCTGGGGTGCGCCCGCGCTCGCGGATCAACTGCGCACGCTGCAACGCTGTGAGGTGAGCTTTGACACGCGCCGGATGGGCGGCCAGGACTTCGATGATTTTCAACCAGAACACCGTGCCGACCACGGAGGCGATTTGTAAGATGTGCTGCTCTTCTGGCGTGAGCCGGTCGATGCTTGCCAGGAGCAGATTCTGCATGCTATCGGGTAGCGTGAGTGTGGTGACGGCCTGGGTGGTACGCCAGTGACCGTCCTCCGGGTCACGGGTTAGGATCCCCTCAAAAATCAGCGCACGCATCAATTCCTGGATGTAATATGGATTTCCTTCAGCCTTGCTGATGATGAGATCTTGCGTGGCTTCAGGAAGCACGTCCGGCCCGATCAACTCGGCGATCATCTCCTGGCTCTGTTCGGCGGTGAGGGACGCGAGGGTGAGCGTGGTCAGGCGGTGCGGATACTCGGTCTCGATGTAATAGCGGAACTCCCAGACCTGCGAGGTTCGATCCGGCCGGAAGACGAACAGCCACAGCAGATCGGAATAATCGCAGAGCGGCAGGCAATATCTGAGCAGGTCCAGCGATGTGGCATCTACCCAGTGCATATCGCTGAACGTAAGCACAACCGGACCTTGGTGGATAAGCGCCTCGATCCAACTGCGCAGCGTGAGGAAGAACTGCTGGCGCAGGCTGTCCGCGTCGAGACGCTTGATGTGCTCGGCGTGATCCGCTTCCAGTGGGAGCGATAGCAGCGTGGCCAGGTCGGGATAATACTCGTCGGCCTGATCGCCCCACAATACCTCGGCCTGTTGGTGCAGGCGGTCGCGCGTTTGCTCGTGCGGTTCATCCGGGCGGATACCGAGCCAACTGCGCAGCATATCTTGCCACACTGCGTAGGGTTGTGACTGGGTGTAAGAGCGGCACCGGCCACGCAGCCAGATGACGCCAATCTCCGCATCTGTCGCTGATCCACCGGCCTCTACGCTTTTGTCGCGTGCCTCGGCCAGCAGCGCATTTTGCCGGGCGAAGTATTGGCGTACCTCGTTGGTGAGCAACGATTTGCCCATCCCCTGTTCCCCGGTGATGATGACGATACCGCCGATGCCGTCGTTCAGATCTTCGATGCAGGCCTTGAGGCTTTCCACCTCCGCGTCACGCCCGATGAGCGGGCTGGAAAGGTCGTAGGCTTCGGGCTTTTCGAGGCTGGCGTAGGGTGCCAGGGGACGGTAGACGGCGATGGGGGCGCTCACGCCCTTGACCTTGATCTCACCGAGCGGCAGCCACTCGAACTGTGAGGCGGTGAGGCGATAGGTGTTTTCGCTTACCAAGACGGTGCCGGGTTCGGCAGCGGTTTCCATGCGCGCGGCAAGTGCGATGGCTTCGCCCATCGCCGTTTCTTCCCGGTACTGGCGGTCGTTGCCCACACTGGTGACGATCACCTCGCCCGTGTTGACACCTACGCGCAGCTCGAGGTTGATACCCTCGCGCTCTTCCAGATCGGCAGCGAACGGTTTCAGCGCGGTTTGCATCGCCAGGGCTGCCAGCACCGCGCGTTCAGGGTCATCCTCGTGTGCCATCGTCGTCCCGAAGAAGGCGACCATGCCGTCGCCTCGGAACTGATCGACTTTGCCGCCGAAACGGTAGACCTCCGTTTCCAGGATTTGGAGGACGCGGTTCATCATCTTGACCCAAGCCTCGGTGCCTAACCGTTCCATCAGATCGGTGGAGCCTTTGACGTCCGCGAGGATGATCGTTGCCAGGCGGCGTTCCCCTTCCAGTGGAGCAAGATCACCGGGTTCTGCCGGGCCGGTCGATGCGCTAGGAGGTGTACCTTCCGGCACACTTTCTCGGGTGCTTTCCGGTGTGGCGGCAAATGCCTTCTCTGGTACGTGTTCTGGGGGAACCTCCTGTGTACGCAGCGGAATGACGTCGAATGCAGGAGCGGCGCTGAGGGGATTGCCGCACTCGCTGCAAAAGCGATGGGCGCGTGGGTTCTCCGTCCCACAGGCCGGACAGACCAGCCGGAGACGCGCGCCGCACATCCCACAAAATTTATGTCGTGCGCGAACCTTGAAGCCGCACTCAGGGCACTTCATAAATCATGGTGAATCATGAATCATGAAGTATGACTCATGATTCATGATTTAGTAATAAGCGTTCAAGGCTATACGGAAACGTTTCGCGAGTTCGACCATGATGTCCACGGCCATTTCGCCATCGCGCCGCAAGACGCCGAGGAAGTTCTCACGCGGAAGAATCAAACACTCTGTAGGTTCGGTGGCGATCACCGACGCGGTGCGCGGGCCGTTATCCAGCAGGGCTAACTCGCCGAAGAAATCCCCCGCTCCAAAGGTGTTGACGACGGCCTTGCTGCCGTCAGCTTTCTCGCGGACCGCTTCGGCTTTTCCGGAAGCAATGACGAAAAACCCATAGCCATCGCGGCCCTGCGGCACAATCACCTCGCCGGGAGCGCACGTACGGTCGATGAAAAGCCGTGCCAGGTCTTGAAGTTGGCGCTTTTTCAGGTTTTCGAATAAGGGCACTTTGCTAAGAATGTCAATTGCTCGTTCTACGTCTGCCATAAGGGTCCCTCCTCAAAAAGTTACAGGTTGAAAGTTCCGTTCAATAGATATTATAATCCAACGGCGGTGCGACGCAAACGGCGGTGCGAAATAAACCTGCCAGCTTCGGGAGAACCTGGCAGGTCTGCTTGCGCTTATTCGCCAAGCCGTCTGTGGGGTGGTGAAAAAGCGACCTGGCAGGTTAGCCAGACCTGCCAGGTCCTAGTGAGGAGGAATTCACACTTACGGTGTGTAATCCTTGAAGACGATGGGGAAGATGAGGCGATAGAGTGTGGGCCGCGTGGCGCTGTTGTTGGCCATATTCAAATCCAGTGTACCCGCCGGTGGGGTAATGGTCACCGTATTGTATTTGCTGATGCTGACCAGGATTTGCGCTGAGACCGTGTACGTCACCACGCCGTCAGCCGGGAAGGTCGCCAGTGTTTCTTCGATGTGACCGGCGCCGCTAGCATTAGGACACGCTGCCCCACTTGCTGCGACGCACGTCCAGGTGATGTTGCCGAGACTGGGCGGGAAGGTGTCGGAGATGACCGCGCCGTGCGCGGGCCGCGGGCCGAGGTTGCGGGCGACGAGGGTGATCTCAAGCCCGGCCATAGTGCCACGTACCGTTTGTGCGACGGCCAGGTCTGCCACCGGCAGCACCGTCACCGTAACCTGCGCGCTATCTTCCACCTCGCCATCGCTGATGGTGTAGGTGAAGGTGTCCTGGCCCAGGTACCCTGCCGTCGGCGTGTAGACGATGGTCGCCCCGTTTGTGGTAGCGACGCCGTGTGTAGGCGCACTGACCTGTGTGATAGTGATGGGGTTTCCACTGGTGAAGCTATCGTTTTCCAGCACATCGAGCGTGCTCGGAACGCCCTCCGGCACCGTATAGGTATCGTCCTCAGCCTGCAACGCCGCTTCAACGGTGAAGATGAGCGTGGCGGGATCGCTTTGGTTGCCGGCAGCGTCTACGGCATAACGATATTGGTACTCGCGATAGCGTATTGGTCGTCCCAGGCTGATCGCGCCGTCGTTGCACACGTAAATCGCATGGTAGTTCTGCCCGTAGAAAGCGAAGGGGAAATCGAATGCTTCGCTGCATCCGAAGTGTTTTCTCCCATCATCCAACTGCAAATCACGTCCCAGGTTGCTCTCCCAATCGAAGGGCATGGCGGTGATGTCGTAGCCACCGCCCGCGTTCGGTGTGAAGCGCAGTCCGCGCCCGGCGGAGAAATCCGGCTGATAATCTGCATTATAGGCAGGCGATACGGCCCATCCGACGATTCCCAAGATTGCCAGCATGGTCGTCAAGGTGATACCGGCGAGTTTTGCCATAAAGGATGTGGTTTCAGTCCGTTGGTTCAGGTAGGCCAGCGCAAAGGCAAACAGTGCGATCAAAATACCGACCGAGATCCCCATGTTTGCCAGTGCGACCGATAGCAGGTAGAAAGTGCGCAGCAGGTTCAAGAGACTCAACCCACAGACAAGCAGGAAGATGAGTGCGAAGGCGCGTAAGGCGCGTATTTCTCGAGTGGATGGGCGCAGCCAGGGCGCAGTCAGCCATGTCCAGAACCGCCCGGTTTTGGGAACCAGCCGGTACATCTGCCGGATAAAGATGACCACGGGCCACAGAAGGGACAGGGGCAATAATACGTCGGTCCAGTCGATGCGGAATTCGACGATGCCGCTGCGTAGCTGGATGAAGCGGTAGATCGCAAAACCGCTCTCCCACAGTGCGTAGAGACCGGCAACGAAAAAGCTCCAACGTGCTTCGCGGCGCAGCGTCGCCGGTAAAGTGGGAAAGTGGTAGGCGAACTGTATCAAAAAAATCCAGGTGATGGCGAGTAGGGGAACTTGCACGAATACCGCGTAGAGGCGCGGCGTGGGAAGTAGCGCGACTTCCAGAAAGAGCGTAGTGATAAAGGTAGTGAGGACCAGGAAAAATGCAATGAGATACCGTAAGTGTGCCGGTTGTGGAGACGGTTGCCGGTACACCAGCACGATGAGATACCCGCTGATCAGCGTACTAAGGATCATCTGGGTAAGATACCCCAGAGCGGCTGGTGTCAGGTACAATGAAAACATAGGGGCATTATACACGAATTTGGCGGGTGAAAAACATTGCGGAAATCAGATTTCCATTTTCCCGCAAACGTGCTATACAAACGCTATTTGTAGCGCGGGCGTCTCGCCCGCGCGTCGAATGCGATTTACCGAGGAGATGATGATGACAGGTACATTGATTCAATGGGTTCGCACCGCGAAAGGCACGGGAGAGCGCCTGTCCGCGCAACCGCCGCTGGCGTTCACCAGCGAACACGCGCCCGATGGTGCAGCTATTCTGGTGGATGACGGTACGCGCTTCCAGACGATCGAAGGCTTCGGCGGCGCGTTCACCGAGGCTTCGGCGGTGACGTTGTACGAAATGCCGCCGGATAAACAAGCCGAAATCCTCAAGGCATATTTCGATCCTGAGGCAGGGATCGGCTACACGCTCTGCCGGACGCACATCAACAGTTGCGACTTCTCGCTCGGCAACTACGCCTACGATGAGGTGGACGGCGACGTGGGCCTCGAACACTTCTCCATCGACCGCGACCGGCAGGCGTTGATCCCGATGATCAAGGCGGCGCTGAATGTAGCGGGTGGGGCGCTCAAGCTGTTCGCCTCGCCGTGGAGTCCGCCCGCGTGGATGAAGACGAACAATGAGATGAACCACGGCGGCAAGCTTCGCCCCGAATACCGCGATGCCTGGGCGCGCTACTACTGCCGCTACATCCGCGAGTACGAGCAAGAAGGGATCCCCATCTGGGGGTTGAGCGTGCAAAACGAGCCGCTGGCGATCCAAACCTGGGACTCGTGCATCTACACCGGCGAGGAAGAGCGCGATTTCGTGCGCGACTACCTCGGTCCGGCGCTGGCGCGCGAAGGGTTAGGGGACGTCAACCTCATCATCTGGGATCACAACCGCGACCTGCTCTACGAACGCGCCAAAGTTGTGCTGGACGATCCTGAGGCCGCGCGCTACGTGTGGGGAACGGGCTTCCACTGGTACGTCGCCGATTGTTTCGACAACGTGCAGCGTGTGCACGACGCCTATCCAGACAAACATCTGCTCTTCACCGAAGGCTGCCAGGAAGGCGGGCCGCACCTCGGTGAGTGGGCCGTCGGCGAGCGGTACGCCCGCTCGATGCTCCACGACCTCAACCGTTGGACGGTGGGGTGGGTGGATTGGAACCTGGTGCTGGACGAGATCGGCGGGCCGAATCACGTGAGTAACTATTGCAGCGCGCCCATCATCGCCGACACGCGCACGGGCGAAGTGCTTTATCAACATTCCTACGACTACATCGGCCACTTCTCGCGCTACATCCGTCCCGGCGCGCAGCGCATCATCGCCGCGCCGACGTGCGACGAGTTAGAAGTGACGGCGTTCCGCAACCCCGACGGGCGGATTGCCGTCGTCGTGCTCAACCGCACGGAGAAGGACGTGCCCTTCGCGCTCAAGTTCGCCGGGCGCGTCGCCGTCACCGACAGTCCGGCGCACTCGATCCAGACGTATTGCTGGTGATTGGGGATTATGGCATGTCCCTTGTGTCTACGTTCAGAAACGAAGTGCGTGCAGGGGCCGGACGCGCGCCGGTATTATCTGTGTGGTAACTGTGCGTTGATCTTTGTCGATCCGGCGCAACGTCTGTCACCGGCTGAGGAGCGGGCGCGCTATCTGCTGCACCAGAACAGCCCACAGGATCGCGGGTATGTGGCCTTTCTGAACCAGCTCCTCCAGCCGTTATTGCTGTATCTAGTTGAAGGTGCGCGTGGGCTGGATTATGGGTGTGGCCCGGTGCCGGTCTTATCGCGTTTGGCGCAGGCGCAGGGCATCGCCTGTGACGATTATGATCCATTCTTTGTGGATGGGCCGTTGCGCCCGCCGTATGACGTCGTGTTCGCCTCCGAGTGTTTCGAGCACTTTCACCATCCGGCGGAAGAGATGGCGCGCATACTAGCTCTGTTGAAGCCAGGTGGATTTTTGGGGATTATGACCGAGCGTTGGACGACGCTGGCGGCGTTTGAGGATTGGTACTACGCGCGCGATCCGACGCACGTGGCCTTTTACCACGCGGATACGTTCGACTTTATATGTGAGCGGTTTGGGTTGGCGTCCGTGTGGCGCGATGAGAAGCGCGTCATCATCCTCCGGTGCAATGAGCGTGTAAGCGCTTTGCGTTAATGATCAATCAATGTGAGGTGTATCATGAGTTTGTTATTCGATGCTGCTACTTTTGGCACGTTGAGCCTGCCCAATCGTCTGGTGCGTTCGGCCACTGCGGAGCGCATGGCGGACGACGATGGCCGTCCGCTGGCAGAACTGCTGCACCTGTATCGCGACCTGGCGCGCGGCGGTGTGGGGCTGATCATCACCGGGCACATGTACGTGCATCCTGCAGGGCGGTGCCATTTGGGGATGACGGGTATCTACGACGATGCGTTGATCCCCGGATTGGCGGCGCTGGTCGAGGCCGTGCATCGTGAGGGCGGGAAGATCGCCGTGCAGATCAACCACGGCGGGATGCAGTGCGCCCGCGACAGCGTCGCCGTGACGGTTGCGCCCTCGGCGGTGGACGCGCCGTTCCTGCCGCAGCCCGCGCGTGCGATGACGCCGGACGAGATCGAGAGCGCCATCGACGCCTACGCGCAGGCGGCCCGCCGCGCGCAAGCCGCCGGTTTCGACGCGGTGCAACTGCACGGCGCCCACGGCTACCTGATCAACCAATTCCTCTCGCCGTTCGTCAATCGTCGTACAGATGGGTGGGGCGGCGATCTGGAGAACCGGATGCGTTTCTTGCGCGCGGTCTGCGCGGCGGTGCGCGCCCAGGTGGGACCGGAGTATCCGCTGTTCATCAAGCTGGGGATGGTGGATGGCGTTGAGGGCGGTCTGACGCTCGATGAAAGCGCGCGCGTTGTGGCGGCGCTGGCGGAGATGGGCCTGGACGCGGTCGAACTCAGCGGCGGGATCACCGCCGGGACCATCCAGAACTCCAAAGCGGGCATTCGCATCTATGAGGACGAAGCCTACTTCCGCCATTTCGCGCAAGCGGCGCGCCCCGTCACATCTTTGCCGCTGATGCTCGTCGGCGGTTTCCGCTCGCGGCAGGTGATGGACGACGTGCTGGACTCTGGCGATGCGGACTTCATCTCGCTGTGCCGTCCGCTCATCGCTGAACCGGACCTGCCCAAGCGCTTGCAGCAGGGCCAGGCGCGTGCCGCCTGCATCTCCGGCAACCGTTGTTGGCCCAAAGCGGAGGGGGAGGGCATTGCCTGCCGGTGTTTGGATTAGCTATCAGCAGTCAGCGTCGACTTGCGGCAGTGGCGGCGACGCTCCCGTCCCCGTCTCGGGGACGGGCTATGCTTGCCCGGAGTGCGCCTTTGGCGACCCCGGGACGGGGTCGCTGAGCATAGGCGCGCGGCTTTTGCCTTAATGCATATTATCATCAGATTTAGGCGTCTCTACGAGACGGGGGGAGAAGGCACACGTGCGTTGTTTGGACCGGAGGACGACACGATGAATTTGCATATCTACTCGACGAAAGAAGAAATGGGCGCTGCCGCGGCGGAACGGGCAGCGGCGGAGATTAACGCGGCGCTTGCTGCGCGCGGAGAGGCGAACTTGATTCTTGCTACGGGCGCAAGCCAGTTCGAGATGCTCGAAAGTCTGGTGATGCAGGATGTAGACTGGTCGAAAGTGACGGTCTTCCACCTGGATGAATATATCGGGCTGCCTGCAACGCATCCGGCATGCTTCCGCAAGTATCTCAAGGAGCGGTTTGCGGACAAACTGCCGGGACTGCGGGCTTTTCACTACGTGAATGGCGTGGCCGCCGATCCGCTTGCCGAGTGCGCGCGCCTGGGCGAACTGATCGCGGCGCATCCCATCGACGTAGCCTGCATCGGCATTGGCGAGAACGGCCATCTGGCGTTCAACGACCCGCCCGCTGACTTCGACACCGAAGCGCCGTATATCGTCGTGAACCTGGACGAGGCCTGCCGCCGCCAGCAGTTGGGTGAGGGGTGGTTTCCCACGTTCGCGGATGTGCCCGCGCAGGCCATCTCGATGAGCATTCGCCAGATCATGAAGAGCGCGGCCATCGTCTGTACCGTGCCAGACGCGCGCAAAGCCGTCGCTGTGCAGAAGGCCGTGGAAGGGCCAGTGACGAATCTGCATCCCTCGTCCATCTTGCAGCAGCATCCGCGCTGCGACCTGTTCCTCGACGAGCCGGCAGCCTCGCTCTTATCCAAATAGTGCGGCGCTACAGCAAAGGCCAAACTCTCTCATTACTCGTTACTCATTTCTCATCTCTAAGGAGCACGTATGGCAGAAACAATCGTAATTCAAACGCAGGACCTTACCAAAACGTACAAGGACGTACCTGCATTGGAAGGCCTGAATCTGGAAGTGCGCAAGAACTCCATTTTCGGATTTCTGGGGCCAAACGGGGCCGGCAAAACGACGACGATCAAGCTGCTGCTCGGTTTGATCCATCCGACGCGCGGCGGCGGCGCAGTCTTCGGGCTGGACATTCTCCGCGATAGCGTCGATATCCGCGCGCGGGTGGGCTATCTGCCGCAAGACCCGCGTTTCTACGAGCACATGACGGCGCGGGAGGCGCTGGACTTCACCGCGCGGTTCTTCTTCGCCGGGCCGGATGTGGAAATCGCCAGGCGGGTTGACGAGATGCTGGAGCTCGTAGACTTGGCCGAATCGCTGGCGCGATTGCGCCCACTATCATGTTGGGACAGATGCCAGACCCGTTCCTGCCGGTCATCGTCGTCTTCTTGGGGACGGTAGCCTGCGTCGTTATCGCCATCCGGAAGTTCAAAGACCAAGAGTTGTGATGGCTACCGCTTGGGTGGATTTGCAGGTCAATGGCTTCCTGGGCGTGGACTTTTCCAGCCCGGAATTGACGGAGGCTGATTTTATCCGCGCATGCCGGGCGTTGTTCGCGCAGGGGACGGCGGCGTTTTTGCCGACGTTGATCACCAGTTCGCTCGGCACCTATGCCCGTAATTTGCCGTTGATGGCATCGGTGATGGCGCGCGACGAGTTCCAGGGGCGCTTGTTAGGTTTTCACCTCGAAGGCCCGTTCATCTCGCGCGTGCCGGGTGCGGTAGGCGCACATAATCCGGCCTACGTGTGTGATCCCGACATGGGGCTGTTAGCGCAGTTGTTCGACTGGGCGGATGGGCGCGTGCGGCTGCTCACACTGGCGGCGGAACTGCCCGGCGCGGAGCATCTGGCGCGCTGCGCCGTGGAACGGGGGATCGCCGTCTCGGTCGGACATTCGCTCTACACGACGGCTGACCTGGACCGGCTGGCGGATGCGGGCGCGACGGCGCTCACGCACTTCGGCAACGGCATACCGAACGTGCTGCCGCGCCACGACAATCCCTTGTGGGCGGGGCTGGCGCACGACGCGTACACGGCGATGTGCATCACGGACGGGCATCACCTGCCTGCGCCGGTGATCGAGACGGTGGCGCGGGTCAAGGGCGCGGACAAATTCATCGTCGTCAGCGACGCCTCGCCGGTAGCGGGGCTGCCGCCGGGCCGCTATCATGTCCTGGATAACGACGCAATTCTGGAGCCATCGGGCCTCTTCCACAACCCGGAGAAGCAGTGCCTCGTTGGTTCAGCGGCGACGATAAGACAGTGCATGGCGCATCTGGCGGGCCTGAGTGTGTTTAGTGAGGGCGAATTGGATAGCGTGGGGCGCAGCAATCCGTTGAACTTGATCGGTGCAAAGCTGGCAGACAGTTGACAAATCACCAAGCCGCGTTAGAATGAATTGTGTTCTGAGAATTTGTGAGTATTGATGGTTATGCGAACAAACATAGTGCTACTTTACGATATTTTGGGTGCGAAGAAGCCGGACCCCTAGGTCCGGGAATTTGTGTTGAACGAGATCGAACCGGCCCTAGTCAAAAGCAAATGACTGGGGCCGGTTTTTTTGTTGCAAGGGATTGTGTCATTAACCGGCGCTTCACCAGCGGTTGGATGAAAATATGTCAACGGATTTTTTCTTTGCTGATTTGCGATTTTGTTATTTTCCTTGGTGGCTTTGTGGTTTTCAATTCGATCGGGAAAGGAGAGGGGCATGGCATTGGATCGGTTTGCTATCATTGAATCGACGTTACGTGAGGGGGAACAGTTTGTGGGGGCGAGCTTCACCACCGCGCAGAAGGTCGAAATCGCGCGGTTGCTGGATGCGTTCGGCGTGGAGTGCCTGGAGTTGACGTCGCCGCTGGCGTCGCCACAGAGCTTTGAGGATGCGAAGGCCATTACGCGCCTGGGCCTCAACTGTCACGTGCTGACGCACATCCGCTGCCGGATGGAGGATGCCAAACGGGCGATTGAGACGGGCGTGGATGGCTTGGACGTCGTCATCGGAGCGTCGTCGATGTTGCGCGAATTCAGCCACGGTAAGGAGATCGATGAGATCATCGACTTGGCGCTGGAGGTCGTCGCGTTTGTTCGCTCGCAGGGGATTCGCGTGCGCTTCAGCACCGAGGACTCGTTCCGCAGCGACGCGCGCGATCTCTTCCGCATCTACGAGGCCGTGGACAAGATCGGTGTCCATCGCGTGGGGATTGCCGATACGGTAGGTGTGGCGACGCCACGGCAGGTCTACGAGCTGGTGCGCGAGTTGCGCCAGCGCGTCGCCTGCGACATCGAATTCCACGGGCACAACGACGCTGGCTGCGCCATCGCCAACGCCTTCGAAGCGCTCGATGCCGGCGCGACGCACGTGGATACGACGGTCCTGGGCATCGGCGAGCGTAACGGCATCACACCGCTGGGTGGGTTGATCGCCCGGCTGTACGCCACCAATCGGGCGTCAGTCGCCAAGTACGATCTGCCCCTCTTGCGCACCATCGACAACACGGTCGCGCAGATTGTCGGGGTGGATGTGCCGTTCAACAACTACATCACGGGGATCGCGGCCTTCACGCACAAGGCGGGGATTCACGCCAAGGCGATGCTCAACAACCCGGAAACCTACGAAATCCTCGATCCACAGGCCTTCGGGTTGACCCGCTACATCAGCATTGCACATCGTCTTACGGGATGGAATGCGATCAAAAATCGCGCGGAGCAACTTGGGCTGGTGCTGGACGATGACCGCATCAAAACGATCACCGCGCATATCAAGGCGCTCGCCGACGAAAAGGCGCTCTCGCTGGATGACGTGGATGCGTTACTGCGCCGTTGGGCGAATGGCGGGGGTGGGGAGGTGTAGAAGCACACAGGGCGTTGCTGCGATCGCAGCAACGCCCTGTGCAGCATGAAGAAAGAGATGGACTACATAATGTCCAGCACGCGACAAAAGCGCGTTGCCAGTTCTTGTAGCACGGCGACAGCCATATCCGCGTCTTCGCGGAGCAGGCCGAGAAAATCCCAGCGTGTCAGGACCAGGCAGCACGTTGGTTCGGTCGCCACCACCGAGGCTGTGCGCAGTCGCTCGGTCAGCAGTGCCATCTCGCCGAAGAAATCGCCGACTTCCAGTGAATGTAGGACAACTTCCGCCCCATCCACCTGTTGGCGAATAACCTCGACCTGGCCTTCCATGATGACGAAAAATCCTTCGCCGCCCTTTCCCTGCGTGACGATCTTATCGCCTGGCTTATACGTGCGCTCGACGAAACGTTTGCCTACTTGTTCGATCTGCCGCCGGTTCAACCTGTGAAACAGCGGTGTGCGTTGCAGGACGGTCAATCTATCAGCTACGGCCATGTTACACCCCCTTTAACGTTAGTTCTTCAGCACGATGGCAAGCCGCCCAATGGTCCGGCTTGAATTCGCGGAATTCCGGTGTCTCTTGCGAGCACCTATCTATGGCGTAGCGACAGCGCGGGTGGAAGTAGCAGCCCGGCGGCGGATTGGAAGGATCGGCCACGTCGCCCTGCATGATGATGCGCTCTGACTTATATAGCGGGTCGGGCTTCGGCACCGCCGACATCAACGCTTCGGTGTAGGGATGCAATGGCTCGTTGTAGAGGGCATCGGAGGGGGCCATCTCGGCGATTTTGCCGACGTACATCACCGCGACGCGATCGGAGATGTGCTGCACCACGCTCAGGTCGTGCGCCACGAACACGTAGGACAGGTTGAAGTCCGACTGCAAGTCTTGTAACAGGTTCAACGTCTGCGCTTGAATGGAGACATCCAGCGCCGAGACCGGCTCGTCACAGAAGATGATCTTCGGATTCAGCGATAACGCGCGCGCGATACCGATGCGCTGGCGCTGCCCGCCGGAGAACTCGTGAGGATAGCGCCGGATGTGCTCGCGACGCAGGCCCACCCGCTCCAGCAGGTTGATCACCGTATCTTCCATTTCCTTGCCGCCCTTCATCCCATGAATTACCATCGGCTCCGATACGATATCGAAGACCGACATCCGTGGGTTCAGCGAGTTGACGGGATCCTGAAACACCATCGAAATCTCTCGCCGGACGAGTTTCATCTGATCCTTCGAAAGATCGAAGAGATTGACAACCTCCTCGGTGCCGTCGGATGAGAGTGTGGCGGTTTTATAATACGCGGCACCACCAGTGGGCTCGTAGAGCCGGATCACCGTCCGGCTGGCTGTGGTCTTCCCACAGCCACTCTCCCCTACGAGGCCCAGCGTCTCACCTCTGCGGAGGTAGAAACTGACATCATCCACGGCCTTTACATTGCCCACGACCTTTCGAAGAAGCCCCTTCTGGATGGGGAACCACTTTTTCAGCCCCTGCACATCCAATAGGATCGTGTCATCGTTAGTTATCATACGCTCAGCCATGTTTGTTCTACCTCCTATACGTTCTCATAGAGCAGGCACCGTGCCCAGTGATCAGGCTCCACCTCGATCCAACTCGGAACGATCCGGTCGCACTTGCCCGGCATGAATGAGGGGCAGCGAGGGTGGAAGACGCATCCGGAGGGGAGATGGAAGGGATCGGGCACCATGCCCTTGATGGAAGCCAGACGCTCACTGCTGCGCTTGCCCACTTTCGGGATGGACTGGAGCAGCGCGCGCGTATACGGGTGCTTGGGTTCGTAGAATATCTTGACCGTGCTCGCTTTTTCCACTTGCTTGCCCATGTACATCACGACGATCTCGTTGGCCATCTCTGCAACCACGCCCAGGTTATGGGTGATGAACATGATCGCCATGTCCACCGACTCCTGCAAGTCGCGCATCAGATCGAGAATCTGCGCCTCGATGGAGACGTCGAGCGCTGTCGTCGGCTCGTCGGCGATCAGCATAAACGGCTCACATGAAAGCGCGATGGCGACCATCACGCGCTGTCGCTGCCCGCCGGAGAGTTGATGTGGATAGGCGTCTACCCGCTCCTCCGGCTTTGGGATCCCCACCTTGTGTAACATATCGATAGAAATTTGGCGAGCCTCTTCCTTTGTCACCGGCCGGTACTGCATAATTCTGTCGGCCATCTGATCCCCGACTGGAATCCGGCGATGAAGGTCTAACGCCTCGCCGATCAGGGTTCCTGTGGTGTACACGGGTGTCAGGGAGCTCATCGGCTCCTGAAAGATCATGGCAAATTCGCCCCCCCGGATCGAGCGAATCGTGCTACCGTCTGGATCGAGGTTCGTGATATCCACGATCTCCGCGGGCTTGCTCGGGTCAAACTTGTCCCGCCGGTGATAGAGAATCTTGCCACTCACTATCTTGCCCGGTTTGGGGATCATCTGCATCACGGCTTTAGCTGTGACGGATTTCCCACAGCCGCTCTCGCCGATCACGCCCAGCGTTTCCCCCCGGTTTACAGTATAGGTCACGCCATCCACGGCGTGGACCGTCCCGTCGCGCACTTCGAAGTCCACCCGCACATCTTTGATTTCAAGTAACGGTTCAGCCATTGTTATCTCCTTTACCGTCCACCGTAGGGGTCCATCGCATCGCGCAACCCGTCCCCAAGCATGTTGAAGGCCAGGACGGCCAGGATGATGAACGGGACCGGGATCAACCACCAGGGCGCGAAGCGGATCGCACGGATGCTGCTGACTTCCTGGAGCAGGACGCCCCAACTAGTCAGCGGTGGGCGCAGCCCCAGTCCCAACCAGCTCAGGGCTGTCTCCGACAGAATCATGCCGGGGATCATCAGGGTAGCAGTGACGATAGCGTGGCTCAGCGTGCCCGGCAGCAGATGCCGGAACATAATGCGCCGGTCGCTGGCGCCGGCGCTCTGCGCCGCCAGTACGTACTCGCGTTCACGCAATGACAGGATAAGGCCGCGGAACTGGCGTGCCAACGTACCCCAGTTGATGAAGACGAGAATCAGCGTCAGCATGAAGTACACAATGATGGGCGACCACGTGATCGGGATGGCTGCTGATAGCGCCATGAACAGCGGAATTTGCGGGAAGGCGCCCACGAACTCCGTGAGGCGCATAACGAGGATGTCGGTTACCCCGCCGTAGTAGCCAGAGATTGCGCCCATCACCATCCCCAAGAAGAGTGTGAGTCCCTGCCCTATCAATCCCAGCAGTAGCGAGAGACGCCCGCCATAGATGATGCGCGAAAGGATATCACGTCCTGTGCGATCCGTCCCGAACAGGAAAACGGTGCCCTCCGGGTATTTCTCTGTGTTGATGCCAAACAGGTGGATCCTGCTGGGAATGAGCCCTAGCAGCTTGTAAGGCTCTGCTTTGACGAAGAAGGAGATCGGGTAGATCTGATTCTTATCTACATTCCATGTCCGCCTGCGCGCCACAGCGTCGATTTCCACTTCCAGACCGTAGACGGCAGGACGCAAACTAAACGCTCCATCGGGGTTTTTGAAGACCAGGGGTTGCGGGCGTGCCTCCAGGAGATCGGATTGGGAGTTCACGAGGTAGGGCGCAAAGAACTCGGCGAAAAGACCGCAGACCACATAAAAGAGGATAAGGATGATCCCACCCACGATCGCCAGCTTGTTCTTCTTAAAACGCCACCAGACCAGGCCCCAATATGCCTGGCTCAAATCTCCCTTGTCCTGATCCTCAACGGGTTCAGGTTCTTGTTCTTCCACGATTAGTGGCTGTTGCTCTGACATTGTCTCGTCCTCCTTTTTAGTCCAGGCGGATGCGCGGGTCGAGCGCAGCCAGCATCAGGTCGCCAACCAGCGTGCCGACCATCGTCATCAGGACGATAAACACCAGCACCGTGCCGGCAAGGAACATGTCCTGTACCTGTAGAGCCTGCACGAAAAGCGGGCCGATTGTGGGCAAGTTCAGCACCGTCCCGACCAGCGCGTCGCCAGCGATGACACCGGGAAGATAATCGGCCGTCAAGATGACGACGAGCGGGTTGATAGCGACCCGGACAGCATGTTTCCAGGTCACTTTCCAGTTCTTTAACCCCCGCGCGCGTGCTGCTTCCACAAAGGGCTGACCTAACGTCTCCAACAGGTTGCCGCGCATAAGCCGCACCAAACCTGCCGTCCCTGTGACCGCGCTGATCAGTGCCGGGATCCAGAGGTGCTTTAGCAGGTCGACGACGCGGGCCCAGCTCCACGGCGCATCGGCAAATTCGCGCGAGAACAGCCCGCCGACCTCCACTTTCAGCACCATCATCGAGAAGAAGAGGACCAAGAGGGCTAGCAAGAAACCGGGCATCCCCAAGCCCAAGAAGCTCAGTGTGGTGACGATCTGGTCGCCGAGGGAGTACTGGTGCGTGGCGGAGTAGACGCCGATGGGGATGGCCAAACACCAGATGATCGTGATGCTTGCCAGTGATAGGATCACCGACATCAGGGCGCGCTGCCCGATGATCTCCTTGACCGGCCGTTCAAACTGAAAGGACTCGCCGAAGTCACCCTTGACAAAATTGGTAACCCAGTTCCAGTACCGTACCATAATGGGTTGATCGAGTTTGTACCGTGCGCGGTACTCGTCAATCCGTTGGGCAGCACTGCGATCGCCACGCGCCTGAAGCTCCTGCAGCTTCTGAGTGAGGAAGTCGCCTGGCGGCAACTCGATGATGAGGAAGCTGACAAAGGAGACCAGCACTACCATGATCACCATGTAGAGTACACGCCTCGCGATATATGATAGCATTCCTATCTCCTTCCTGCGGTTGAGAATACGTTAACCGACAAAAACGCTCAGCACGCACAGTTGGGTAATGCGGGCGCGATTAGGAAATCGCGGCTACAGTCCGACGCTTGTGCGCACAAATGAAAAATATGGGGGAGGGGAGAAACCTCCCTCCCCCATAAACACTTACCTATTTGTCCATCCACCATTGCTCGGGATGGCCGTTGCCGGGCGTGCCAGGCGCCCAGGGGCCGGTCACGCCGAACTCCAAGATGTTGCGCATGTAGTTCTTAGCAACCACAGGCATGGACTGATCGCCCGTCGCGCCAAGATAGAAGGGTCCCTGCTCGATGTAGACGTCCACGGCCTCCCAGACCAGCTCGTGGCGCTTTTCCTCATCGGGCTCGTTCAGGCCTTTGCGGTAGATCTCCTGCAGACGAGCAGCCGGGCTGCCCGGTTCGGGCTCCCATCCTTGCTCGCCACCAGTCGAGTAGTAAGCGCCCTGCCGTGGGAATCCGCGCGTTCCCTCACCAATACCACGGATCGGGAAAATCCAGTCGGGATAGGTCCAGAGGTCGAGCTCAGAAACGTGACCTGTCTTGAGCATATAAAGACCGTAGTCACTGCGGATCCCGTCCTCCGGCGTGCCGTCCACGTTGTTGATCAATACCTTGACACCCACGTCCTCGAGGTTCTCTTTGTAGACTTCAAGGAAAGGTGTGTTCAGCATGATGTTACCCCAGTTGTTGAGATCGATGACAAGGGTGAACTTTGTTCCGCTGGGGAGGTCGCGCCATCCATCACCGTCAGCATCCACGAGCCCTGCTTTGTCGAAGTACTCCTTGGCCAGGTCCGGATTGTACTCCACGTAGGCATTGGCCCACTTGTTGAATACCTCCTGACCTTCCGGGCTGGCGAAGTGCCACGACTGCGGGCTGATGGTCATATTCTTGATGTCGCCGATACCTTCCCATACTACATCCAGGACGCGCTGGCGGTTCATCGCGTGCGACAGGCCGATGCGGAAGTCCTGGTTGCGCAGGAGCTCGCGGATCTCGACCGCCTCGTCCGTTTCTTTCGCCGGATCGTATTCCTGCATCTCGCTGTAGTCCATGTTGATCATGATCCCAGGCCAGGCGCCGGCACCGTTCATCCAGCCAGGTACCAGGCGGAAATCGCCGGCTTCTGCGTTCTCATTGAGCAACGGGATCTGTGTGGGGTCTTCAACACCACGGAAGACAGCGTCGTAGCGACCCTGGGCGACCTGTAGGGTACGAACCTCAGCATCCTGCACGAGTTCGACGCGCAGGTAGTCGATGTAGGGGAGTTGGTTGCCCTCAGCGTCGACCTTCCAGTAGTAGGGGTTGCGCTCGAAGAGCCAGGACTCTCCCGGTGTGTACTCCTTGAGGCACCACGCAAACAAGCATGGGTAGCCGGGCGTCTCAGCGTAGCGGTTCATCAAGTCGAGTTCGGTGTAACCCTCGTCGCCGGGCTTGCCGTCGTAGTCGGGATGGTACTGCTTGAGGAAGTGCGCCGGCGTCATCAGCGGCTCCCACTCCCAAAAGCCCTGGGCCAGGATGTAGGGCATGATGTAGTTTGGTGAGTCATACTTGAGCACCCAGGTATAGTCGTCGGGGAACTCCATCGTGATGGGCGTGCCATCGGAGTTGCGTGCATACCACGGGACGTTGCGGGTCTTGAAGTTTTCGTTCTTTGCCAGATCTTCCCACCAGAACTTCAAATCGGCGGTGGTCCATGGCTCACCGTCGGACCACTTGAGGCCCTTGCGGAAGTGGAAGGTGATCGTTTTGTCATCGTCAGTCCATGTGGGCATCTCAGTCAACAGACCCGGCTCGTAGCCAGTCAGGTCGGGTTTCCAGCGTACGGGCGGATCGTAGAGCCACATCTTGATATGGCCCATACCACTATCACCCGTCACCGCATTCAACGTGCCACCGTATTTGCCGATGGAATCGACCACCTCGACGACTTGCACATCTGCGGGCAGACGTTCTTCAACCGGCGGCAGATCCATCGAATCCAACATCGGAGACTGCTTGTATTGGCTGGGTGCCGGTTCCTCTTTGGTCTCCGGAACGGCGGTAGCCGCTGGGGCTTGGGTTGTCGGCTCGGCCGTCGGTTTGGTGCAGGCTGAAGCCAGCATCGACAAAGCCATCAATACACTAAACAGTAGAAACAGTCGCTTCTTCATTACAAACCTCCTTCGAGTTTACTATGTGAAATTGGGAAATGGGTTTCATTGTCGTTATGTATATTTGTATGGTACACCTCCTTAAAATTGAACTTGAACGAAAACGGACTCAGATTTACACCCTCCAAAACTGTTTATCGTTGGCGGAGTGTTTACACCAATAAAGCCAGAGCTTGCGTCGTGCGCTGCACAGTCTCTTCTATCGGTGCGTCTTCCCAGAGAATTTTCTGGAGCATATCCTGTAAGAAGAGTGAGGCATGCAGATAATTGCTTAAAAAGGGACGTGGGCGCGCCAATTCCAGGAATGGGATGATCTTCTCCAGCCAGGGATGCCCGCCGCTGCTCAGACTGGCGTTGATGTCGCGGTGTGGTGCGATTTGTAAATGTTCTTCGCAATACGCCTGCAATGCTTCTGGCGTGGAAACCTGTTTGAGAATTTCAGCGCATAGTTCGCCTTCTGGCGATTGCTGCATAATGGCCCAACTGGTACCGCCCAGCGACATCACCTGTGGGCATGCCGTCGTTGGGCGCGGCGCCGGTATGAACCCCAGATGCGCGACGGCGTCTTTTTCCTCGGTCCAATCGGACTCGTCCTGGATGTGTGGCCACTCGTAGCTGCCGCCCAGCGTCATCGGGACCATACCCTTAGCCAGGTGATTGGTGAAGTCCCACCAATGGAAGTTGACGACCTCGGGCGGTAGATAGTGACGTCGCCGCACCGAGATTCGGCGCAGAAAACGTAGCGCCTCACTAATGGCCGGATCATCTAACTGTGCCTCGGTTCCCCCTGTCATTTGCGCGCCTGCAGTCCAGAAGAAAGGGATCAGCAAATTGATCAACGCTTCTCCGGCGGCTGTACCGACGGGGATGACGACCGCATACTGATTGTGATAGCGCTTTTGTACATCGGGTAGTGCAAAATGGTCGATAATTGCTAACCAGGTATCCCAAGTTTCCGGCGGCGCGATGCCTTCGTCCTCAAACCAGTCTCTTCGATACCACAGCCCGGACACGTCCGCTTGTACCGGTACGCCGTAGAGTTGTCCATCTACGGTGTTGTTGAAGGCTACCGGCGGCTCCAGGTTTTCAGTCAGTTCGCGTGCCCACTGTTGATCGAGCTTGTCCAGGGGGGCGATGTACCCGGTACGCGCATAATCGGGAATCCACACATAGTCCATTGGCACAATGTCCGGGGCCTCACCCTGGGCGACCGCCCGCCGCAACTGGCGGTGAAAGTCGTCGCGGGAACACATCGTCACTTTTAGTTTGACTTCCTGATCGGGGTGGTGCAGGTTCCAGGCGTGGACGGCGCTTTCCATGGAACCGAGCCAGAACACGTCGTAGTGTGTGAGGACGTGGATGTCGGTTTGCTTTTCTATGCGTTTGGAACTGCTTCGTGCGACAAAGGTGCCTTGCCCGGCACGGCGATACAGATAGCCTTCGCGCGCCAGTTCGGTGAGGGCTTGACGTACGGGGGCACGACTAACATGATACAACTCACATAACTCTATCTCGGTCGGCAAGCGGTCACCGGGCCGCAAAATATCGGATTCCATTTGCTCTTTAAAATGGAGTTTGAGTTGGTAGTAGATGGGAACTGGAGAACTTCGATCAACCATGAATGGCCTAATTTCTTATCCTGAAGGGCACTTTGGTATTTCTTTATAACATTATAACACTGCGATTGCGGTTTGTCAATAGGTTTGACTCGGATTTTGGTGGTCTTTTTTCGAGGCGCGGTTGACTTTGAGCCAAATTGGCGACAATGGAGGCGACAACGCGACGGGGTCGTGCATTCACCACATCAGGAGGAGGCATGGACATCTGGCAAGGACAGCGGGTGCGTCTGCGCGGCGTGGAGCCGGGCGATGCCGGTACCTTTTTCGCGTGGCGCGACAGTGATATGGAACGCTTCACGGATTTCGTGCGATTCCCACATTCATTGGAGGCCACGCGTCGCCACTTTGAGAAAATGGCAACATCAGAAGTAAAGGACGATGCTTTCGATTTCGTCATCGAGAACGAGGTTGGAGAAGCCGTTGGCATCATCAATTCCCACACCTGCGACCGGCGGGTGGGCTGTTTTATGTATGGTCTGGCGATCGGCCCGCCTTATCGCCGTCGGGGCTATGCCTCCGAAGCGATTCTTCTGCTATTGCACTATTTCTTCGATGAACTCAATTATCAGAAAGCCGGCGCCACGGTTTACTCAAACAATGAAGCGTCGCAACGCCTCCACGAGCGCCTCGGCTTCACCCTGGAGGGTCGTATCCGCCGCGTCGTCTTCACGCTAGGCCAGCACTTCGACGAACTCCACTACGGGATGACGGTGGAAGAGTTTCAAAGAATCATGAATCATGATTCATGATTCTCTGCGCTGAAAGACGATAGGCAGCAAGGGCAGAGCGAGCACGTTCAGCGCGGCGATGATGGCGAACGTCCAGCGGAAGCCGATGGCATCCGTCAGCCCACCGCCAACGGCCATGCCTACGCCCTGCGCAATGTTCACCACTGCCATCAGGATGGAAAACATCGACGCGGCGATGCGCGGATCGGTGAAGTTCATCGCCAGCGCGTAGTAGAGCGTCTGGCAGACGCCGTACGCAAGCCCGAAGACCGCGACCGCCGGCCACGCCAACAGCGTGTTGGGGGTGAGCGCCAGCGCCAACACCGCGACGAATGTGACGCCGAGCGCCGTTCTGGAAGCGTTGCGGTTGCCGAACCGGTTGATGAATGCGCCGCCGGCTGCTCCGCCGAGCACCACACCGGTGCCCCACACCGTCGTGATTAGACCGGCGGTGCTCAGCGCGATGCCGAACTCGGTTTCCAGGAAGGGGTTGACCATCTGGTTGGCCCCGGCAATGATGAAGAAGATGACGAAGCCCAGTCCTGCCAGCGCGATGACGGGCGTGTGTTTGAACGCGCGGAACGCGCCCCAATCGAATTCGCGCTCGATGGGCCGTGCGGACTCGCGTAGCCGCAATACCATCGGCAAGGGCAGCAGTGTAAAGCCCGCCAGCAACCAGAAAACGGCCAGCCACGAGACGTGTTCCGCCAGCAATCCCACGATGGAAGCGGTGATGACCACGCCGAGCGCCCGACCCCCGACCATAAAGCTCTGGATGGTGCCTTGCTCCTCTGTGGGGATCGTATCCAGCGCGAGCCCGTCGGTGCAGGTGTCGTAGAGTGCCATCGCCATCTGCAGCACGAACGCCAGTGCGACGAAGCCCCAATATGCGCCCGCCGGATCGATGAACGGCGCGGCGAGCAGACAGAGCGCCTGGATGACCAGCCCGATCACGATGTAGGGCTTGCGATGTCCTAAACCAAACAGGTTCACTCTGTCGCTCAACATCCCCAGGAAGATTTTGATGACGAAGGGGATCAGCGCGATAGAGGCGAAGACGCCCACGTCACCCATCGTCAGCCCTTTGGAAAGGAAGTAGAGAGCGTTGAGCGCGGTAAAATAGCTCAACACTGTCCCCTGCGAGAAATAGAGCAGGCCGAACATCAGGTAAGACGAACGTTTCTGTGGTGACATAGTGTACCTCCGGTGTGGTGGTTATGGGTTTCCGGTTGTGGGTTTTGAGTGGCCTGTTGCCTCGCTGATTTGCTGATTCGCTGATTCGCAATTCGCAATTCGTAACTTGCTTTTCAACACCTGACGGTAGGCGGCAATACGGGCGGCGCGCAGATTGCGGCGATGGCCGATCAGCCATTTCGCGCCTTCGACGCCGATCTGCCAGACGTATTGGGCGAGCAGCCAGAGGCGCAGGATTTCGGCGATGCCGTTGCCGTGATACTTGCGCGTGTAGCGGACTTTGCTCGATTGGAAGTAAATGTGGCGCGCGGGTACGACTTGTTCGCTGCTCTTGCCTTCGTGATGGATGATGCGCGCTTCCGGAAAGTAGACGACGCGCCACCCGGCTTCCCGTATCCGGCGGCACCAATCCAGTTCCTCGGAGTACATAAAGAAGCCTGCGTCCATGCCACCAACTTGCGCGACAACTTCACGGCGCGCCAGCATCGCTGCGCCGGTGATCCAGTCTACGTCTTGGATGACGTCATCGGGTTGCTCTTGCGCGTAATAATGGCGCAACAGTTTACGTGGGGCCAACTTTTCGAGCCAGGTGCTTTCGAGGAAGAGCACCGGCATGGTGGGAAAGTGACGGCGCGAGGACTGCACGCTGCCGTCGGGATTGAGCAATTGCGGGCCGATCATGCCCACGTCAGGATGTGCCCGGATGTAATCCACCATACACGGCAGTGCGTCTGTTACAATTTCGGTGTCGGGATTGAGCAGCAGCAGGAAGTCACCTGTGGCGGCAGCGAGGCCCTGGTTGTTGCCGCCGGTGAACCCACGATTTTCTGGGTTGGCGATGACCTGCACGTCGGGGAAGGCCGTGCGCAGCATAGCGACGCTGTCATCGTGCGAGGCGTTATCGACGACGATGACTTCCAGCCCTGTTTGGTTGCCCCATGAGGCATAGACCGAGGTGAGAGCGCGCTCTAGCAAGTCGCGTACGTTCCAACTTACGATGATGATGGACAGAACGGTGCTCATTAAGGTCTAGTATTGCCGGCGCACGGCGAAGGCCGCGATCTCTTGCATAGCCCGGCGGTAGGGGGTGTTGGGGTAGGTCTCGAGCAGGGCTTGCGCTTCGGTGCTGCGCGTCTCAGCCTGCTGCATGGCCCACTCGGCGGCGTCAGATTGGCGCAGATCGGCAATCAGGGATTCAATAGTGTTTTCGTCATACACTTGCGCGTTGTGCTTATACCCGGCGCGTGAGAGGACGGCGTGGATTCGTACATCATCGGGATGGCGGTGGCAGTAGTGCAGTACCGGCAGGGTGATGATGCCTTGACGCAAGTCGCTGCCCACCGGTTTGCCGAGTGTGTCCTCATCGCTCATGAAATCGAGCACATCATCGACGATTTGGAAAGCTTCACCGAGGAGTTTGCCGAACCTTCTCAACTTCTGTACATCAGCCTTGGGGCGGCACGCCAGCAGCGGCCCGCTTTCCGCAGCAAGGGCGAAGAGCGAGGCGGTTTTGGCGAAGATGCGGCCGTAGTAATCGGCCTCCGCCGGGAGCCGGTCGCGGTTAGCAAACATCTGGTTGAGTTCGCCGTTGCAGATGATGGCCAGCGTCTTGGAGAAACGTTCTACCAGCTTGAGGTTCTGGCTGCGCGTGGCCAGTTCCGCGGCCCAGGCGAAGGCCACATCGCCCGTAAGGACGGTCGCGGCGGCGCTCCAGTTCGCGTTTAGCGTCTGTTTGCCTCGCCGCACCAACGCGTTGTCGATCAGATCATCGTGGATCAGCGTGGCGGTGTGGAGCATTTCGACTGCGGCAGCGACGGGGATGGCGCTCGTCGTGTCCACGTCAAATATGTGGGCCGACAACAATACCAACGCCGGGCGCAGGCGCTTGCCGCCGCCGTTGATGATGGCTGCCAGTGCGGAGGCGATGGGATCGGGGAGGCGCTTTTGGATTTCGAGCATGGTTGCGTGGACGGCCGGTAGCTCATCCCGTAACATCGTGGCGTATGGTAGTTCCTCTGATTTCATTCGTTCTCGCGCTGGCACTGGATTATGCGCATATTATACCACAATCATCAGCAGATTGAGCGGGTTAAGAAGATGTGAATCTGTCAATTTCCTGCCGGATACAGCCGAAAAATGCGCTGGGCGTTGGCGGTCGTTGCCGTGGCGATGGTCTCTGCCGCGAGGTCCTTCAATGCAGCGATGCGCTCGGCGACGTAGGCGACGTAGGCCGGCTCGTTGCGCCGTCCGCGATAGGGGTGTGGTGTGAGATAGGGCGCGTCGGTTTCCAGCAGCAGGCGATCCAGCGGCACTTGCCGGGCGACCTCGTGAAGGCCGGTGGCTTTCTTGAACGTCACCGGGCCATCCATGCCGATGTAGAGATTCAGGCTGAGGGCCTCCGTTAGCAGCGCCGGGCCGCCGGCATAGGCGTGGAGCGTCCCACGGCGTTCGGGGTGATCGCGGGTCCAGGCGCGCAAGATGTCGAGAATATCGGCGTGCGCGTCCCGATCGTGGAGAATGACCGGCAGCGACAGTTCGGCAGCCAGCGTCAACTGCGCTTCGAGGGCGGCGCGCTGCTGTGCCGGTTCGGCACAGGGCCAGCCCCGGTCGGGGATGTTGGGCCAGTAATAGTCGAGGCCAATCTCGCCGATGGCGACGACGCGGGGGTGCGTGGCGAGTTCGCGCAGTTCGGCCAGCGTTGCGGGTGTGATGCTGTCTGCGTCGGTTGGGTGGACGCCGACGGCGGCGTAGAGCTTGCAAGGCGTCCCGGCATAGCGTTCTGCTAAATCGACGGCGGCGCGGCTGTCTTCGAGCGTGCTGCCCGGCACGATCGCAGTGGTCACGCCACATTCGGCGGCGCGCGTCAGGATTGTATCCAGGTCATCCGCGAACCGGGCGTTTTGCAAGTGGGCGTGTGTGTCGATAAGCATAGGCGGATTATACACGTTCGCGCGAAGACTACAAAAGTCTCAGCACGTACTGCGTCTTGTAGACTTGGTGTTTAGCGTGTATATTGGCTCAAGCACGTGCCTTATGAGACTTTTGTAGTCTGGCTTCTGTTTTTTCGATGATTTATCTACACGCCGCTTATGAAATTCTAATACGAGTGTGTTATAATCCCTAAAGCTAGAGCTATACGTGACGCTAGAGCGCCGGATTATGATCCGGCGCAAGCATTGTAGATAACGACTTTTGACTTTAGACATTCGACTTTGGACTATCTTAACTGGAGGGCTAAATGTTACCCTGGTTCAATACACAAGAACAAAATATCGATGATTTGATCCGGCGCATTCCGGAGGAGTTGCCGATTCTCCCGCTGCGGAATACCGTAGCGTTTCCTTACATTGTGATGCCGCTCGCGGTGGGCATACCGCGCTCGGTGCGGTTGATTGAGGATGTGGATCGCGGCAATCGCGTGGTCGGCCTGGTGGCGATGAAGGATCCGACGGTGGAGATTCCGTCTACGTCACAGGTGTACCAAGTAGGGACGGCAGCGATCCTCCACCGGGTTATGCGTTCCGACGACGGAACGTTGACGGTCTTTATTCAAGGTCTTGAGCGGTTCCGTGTGGTTGAGTGGACCGTGGAAGATCCATACCTCAAAGCGCGCATCCGCCTCACGCCGGATATTGTGGAAGGTTCCGTCATCGAAGAAGCGTTGCGCCGCAGCCTGTTGGACGTCGCTACGCGGCTGGCAGAGCTGATCCCGCAGTTCCCCGCCGAGGCCATACGCTTTATCCAGCAGTTGGAAGACCCGCGTTTGCTCGTTTATCTTTTGGCTTCGAACATGCGCATCGAAATGGCCGAATCGCAGCGCCTTTTGGAGGTGGATCGCCTGACACACAAGATGGAGCACCTGGTCAAAGTGCTGACACACGAGTTGGAAGTGCGCGAGATCGGCCAGCAGATTCAGGAGAAGGCGAAAGAGGAGATCGAGAAGACGCAGCGCGAGTATTACCTGCGCCAGCAAATGGACGCGATCCGCAAGGAGTTGGGTGAGGGTGAGGACGGACGCCGCGAGGTGGAAGAGTACCGGCAGAAGATCGAAGAATCCGGAATGACGGACGAGGCGAAAGAGGAGGCCGAGCGCGAGTTAGCGCGTCTCGAAAAGATGCCTCCGCAGGCTGCCGAGTACTGGGTCATCAAGACCTACCTCGATTGGCTGGTCGCCTTGCCGTGGAAGTCTTTGACCGAAGATCACCTCGATATCTCCGACGCGCGCGCCGTGCTGGATGAGGATCACTACGACCTTGAGGACGTCAAGGAGCGCATCCTCGAATTCCTGGCGGTACGCAAGTTGCGCCAAGAGCGCGGTTTGGATGATGATGACTCCGACCTGCAAGGGCGCAAAGTCGAAGGCTCCGGCGCGATCCTCTCGCTGGTGGGGCCGCCGGGTGTGGGCAAGACTTCGCTAGGGCAATCGATTGCGCGGGCGTTGGGCCGCAAGTTTACGCGGATGAGCCTGGGCGGGATGCGCGACGAAGCGGAAATCCGTGGGCACCGTCGCACGTACATCGGCGCGATGCCGGGACGCATCATGCAGGCGATCAAACGCGCGGGCGTCAAAAATCCGGTCTTTATGCTCGATGAGGTTGACAAAATCGGTTCGGACTGGCGTGGGGACCCGTCTTCGGCGTTGCTCGAAGTGCTCGACCCGCAGCAAAACCACGCTTTCCGCGATCACTATCTCGACGTGGACTTTGACCTGAGCCAGGTGCTCTTTATCTGCACCGGCAACACGATAGCGACGATTCCGGCCCCGTTGTTGGACCGGATGGAGACGATTGAGATCGATGGTTACACGGAATACGACAAGCTGCACATCGCCGAGCAATACCTTGTGCCGCGCCAGCTTAGGATGAACGGCTTGCTGCCGGATGAGATCATCTTTGGCGAACCGGCGCTTCGCGCAATCATCCGTGACTTCACCCGTGAGGCTGGCGTGCGCCAGTTGGAGCGCGAGATCGGCAAAATCTGTCGCAAGGTGGCGACGCAAGTCGCCCAGACGAAAGAGGAACACCGGACAGAAGCGCAGGCGGAGTCCGGTGAGGTTGAAACGGAGGCCCCGGCTTCTGAGAGCGAAGTGGCCGAGGTGGAGACGCCTGAGATCGTAATCATTGAGGAGGAGCCGACGACGCCATCACCGGAAGCATTGGAGCCGGTCGAGCCAATCGAAATCACGCCGGAGAAGGTACATGAATACCTGGGCAAGCCACGTTATCGCTTCGAGGCCGCGCTGCGGACCGAGCGCCCCGGCGTGGCGACGGGCCTGGCATGGACGCCCACTGGTGGCGAGGTGCTCTTTGTCGAAGCCGCGACCATGCCCGGTCAGGATGGCAATCTCATTCTCACAGGGCATCTGGGGGACGTGATGCGCGAATCGGCGCGAATTGCCTTGAGCTACGTCGAATCCCACGTGAAAGACCTGAACCTGGGCGAGGAATGTTGCAAGGGCAAGATTCACCTGCACGTCCCGGCCGGCGCAGTGCCGAAAGATGGTCCTTCTGCCGGTATCACGATGGTCACGGCATTGGTCTCTTTGCTCACCGAGCGCCCGGTGTATTCCGATCTCGGTATGACGGGCGAGGTGACACTGCAAGGGCAGGTGCTCCCCATCGGCGGCCTGAAGCTGAAGGTGATGGCAGCGCACCGCGCAGGACTGAAGCGCGTTCTCGTGCCCAAATTGAACGATGTGGACCTGAACGAATTGCCGGACAAAATCCGCAACGAAATGGAGTTCGTCCTGGTGGAGGACGTCAACGAAGTGTTATCGCACGCGCTGACGCCGAAAGCGGAGGCGCCAGAGCCGGAAGCCGTACCTGAAGCAGAGGCTACCGAATCGGAAACGCC
>OMKS01000733.1_pt1 | contig 30272 bp, 32 predicted proteins | sample 1674721 | NCBI WGS metagenome assembly OMKS01 (sample SAMN06264996, study PRJEB25208) | sediment metagenome | isolation source: hot spring sediment | place: USA: California | collected 2014-09-02 | reverse complement strand
CTGTTTATGCCCCGGATGGTCGTTCATTGGGTCGGCATGGTGAAATTCGGCACAAAAGTCAAGGTTAACATGGTGGTAAAACGGAGGGGAGCAGGCCTTTGGCCTTTTCACGGCAGATCGCGGCGAAATCCTCGGGATAGTGGCCACAGATAAAGCGTTGCTGGGCTTCGCTGAAGGCCCCCATGGACCAGGGCAGCTTGGGCAGCAGGGAGTAAAGCAGGTGTTGCTCGGGGTCGGGGTTGTCCAGCCGTTTGGCGTACTCCAGGCTGGTGACCAGGGTGGCGCCAAGGGCCGCCAGGATCCGCTGGGCCAGCAGTAGGGCCGAGTCCAGGGCGGCCCGGCAGGCGGTGTCGGCTTCTAGGATATTGCCCACCGGTTCCTTGCAGACGATTTGCAGCTCCCACTGGGATACCTGGGCCTTGGGGACGAAAAGCATCACCTGCCGGTCCTCATGGATGATCAGATCGGCCGGGGCTTGCCGGCGGTCATCGATGCGGGTGTTGTTTCTCAGGGCCCGCAGATAATCGGTGAACAGTCCCCGGCCGGTCTCTTGGCGGTACTCGGCACAGCAGCGGCTCACCTGATCTCCACAGGAAAAAGTCGGCGGGGGCGGAACCAGGGCGTACTGCTGGTGGATCTGCTGGTGGGAGGCATGGAGGCGAAAGCCGCTGCCGGAGAAATCGTAACCGAAATTCCAGCCCCAAAGGGTGGCGGTGAAGGGCAGGCCGGGGGGGGCGGTTCGGAGCTGGGGCAGGAGCCGGTGGCGCAGCTCCTCCAACTCCGCCGGGCTCAGTTGCCGCCGTCGCCAAGGTACCGGCAGGCCCAGCATCTCGGCCAGGCGCAGGTAGGTTCGCTGATAGTAGAGATGGCGCAGGCCGGTCATGTCGGCCGGGGTGAGATCGCTGATCCGATAGCGAATGGCGTCGTCGGCCAGGTTGGCGGCGTAATGTCCCCAGGGAATATAGCTGTTGCGCCGCAGGTATTCAAAGATATGGGTGGCACCTCCGGGCTCGCCGTATTCACCGACGATCTCGCTGCCGCCTTGGGCGCCGGGCCTCAGCACCATGACCTCCCTGTAGGGGGCGGGCAGGTGAGGGTTGTTGGCCACCGTCTCGTAAAGGTCGTGATCGTGGATCACCGGCCGGGGCCCACTTTCGGTCTGCCGGTAGCGTAAACCGGCCACCGGGGGCGGATCTCCTTCCCCGTAAACGAATTCGCAGCAGCTGGCGGCCAGGGCCACCAGTTCGACGGGCTCCTGGGAACTGCCGGCCAGGGTCAGAAGCAGGGGGCGGGGTAGTATTTGCAGGGCCTCCTCCAGGTTTAGACCGGCGGGCAGTTTTTCCCGCAGGGAAACCTTTTCCGGCGCTGGGCGGAGGGCAATTCCGGCCGGGTTTTGGGCCCGGGCCTCGGCCCAGGCCCGGCTGATAAAGGTGGCTCCCCGAAAAGTTAAGGGGTTGGGGATCTCGTAAACCAGGTCGGCTGCGGTCACCTCCAGATCGTGGGCCGGAAAGTTGGCACTGTTGGTCACCGGCTGGCCGGTGGTGGTCAGACCGAGGCTGGCCGGGTAGTCCTGGCAACGCAGGTTGCGCACCCGATAGGCGGGGCGATGGACGATAACCCGAAAATGGCCGGAGGGTTCGATAAAGGAGGGCATCTTAAACCTCTTGCGGAAGTACCAGCAGGTGGTGGCCCAGGGGGCCGTTGCCGCCGCCCATGGTCAGCCCGGCCCCGGCCCGGATCGCAGCCAGGGTGAAGGCCGAGGCCCGTCGGAACGCCTCGGGGTAGGGTGCGCCCCGCAGATGCCAGGCGGCAAAGGCGGTGGCAAAGGTGCAGCCGGTACCGTGGAGATTGGCGCTGGGGAGACGGGGATGGCGGCTTTCCACCACCCGCTCGGGTTGTTTGGGTCGCAGCACCAGCAGATCGCAGACGATGGATTTTTCCTGGTCCCGGTGACCGCCGGTGATTATCACCGCCCGCAGGTTGGGAAGCCGGGCCAGCAGGGCGTCGGCCCGGCTGAGCAGTTGCCGTTCATCGGGCTCGGTGGCCGTGGGGAGAGTCTCGCTCAGGCTGGCCAGCTCCGGCAGATTGGGGGTCAGAACGGTCACTCTGGGCAAAAGGGAGTCAATCATCCCGGCATGATTGCCGGCGGCCACGAGCCGCTGGCCGTCTCCGGCCCGCAGGACCGGATCATAGATCACTTCGCCGGCAAAATCTTCCAGGGCGGCGGCCACGGCGGCGGCCACGGCGGCGGAGCCCACCATCCCGATTTTGACATGGCTCACCGGGAGATCCTCCAGCACCGCCCGGATCTGATCGTAAACCAGCTGCGGGGCGAGCGGCTGGAAGTAGCGCACCCCCAAGGTGTTTTGTACGGTCAGGCAGGTGATGGCCGCCGCGCCGTAAACCCCCAGGGCCGTGCAAGTTTTGAGGTCGGCCTGGATGCCGGCCCCGCCCGAGGGGTCCGAGCCGGCAATGCTGAGCAGAGTTGTCCGCGGCTCAGCCGGCATGGGAATCGGCGTCCGATTCGATCTTGGTCAGGGTGATGGTGTAATAGAGCTCCTGGCCGGCCAGGGGATGGTTGAAATCCACCTTGACCTGATCGGCGTCGGCCTCCAGCACCAGGGCGGGTAGTCGGTGGGTTTTGCCCTCGCGCTCCATGTTCATGGCCACCACCATGCCGGGCTTGATCTCGCCGTCGCTAAAGGTGTCGCGCCGAATGGTCAACACCAGTTCCTCGTGGTGAGGGCCGTAACCCTCTTCGGGGGGGATGCTGACGGTGCGGGTTTGGCCCGGTTTCATCCCGATGATCGCCCGCTCCAGGGAAGGGAGCACCATCTGGTCGCCGATCCTGAAGGTCATGGGGGCGGAATCGACGGAAGATTCGAACACCTCGCCATTTTCCAGCTTACCCTCGTAATGGACGGTTACCTGGTCGTTCTCTTTTGCCGCTGCCCCACGTGCCATAATTGATACCCTCGATAGTGTCTGATTTGGTGTCTGGTTGTGGCCAACAATTAACCGGCCCATTATGCCGAAAAAAGGTTGCCGGCACAAGGGCCGAGTGTTGAGCTGGAGAAAAACTGGGTCGGGAGGCGATGGGTGCAGCGGTTGACTAGACAACCTCGAAGCGCTCGCTCCAGGTCTCCAGCTTGTCGGTCAGTCGGGCCAGGGTGGTGTCGGGTCCGGCTGCCTTCTGGTCCGGTTCGTTGGCGCCGTTGCCCCGTTCGCGGATTGAATAGCCCAGGATTGCCCGCTCCAGGCGACCGCCGTGGATGCTCACCGTCTTTCGCAGGTGGGCCAGCAGCAGTTCGTAGGGGAAAGGCCGGTCGTACTCTTCCAGCATCTCGCTGAGCGCCAGCGTAATCTTGGTCCGTTCCGGTTCATTGCCGCCGCCATGGTAGGGTAGGGTGGTGAGGGCCCCCACCGTCAGCCGTTGCAGCTCAACGGCGTTGACGCCCTTGTTGCCGCTTAAGGTTTGAAACAGCAGCTTGAAGGTAAGCATCACTCCCCGCAGGCCGGTGAAAAAATCGGCGGCCTGTTCGGCGGCCAGCCATTCCGGGTTGAGGGAGGAGTTGTCGGCGGTGAGTTGCCGTCTCAGTTCGGCGGGCAAGGCCTGGTCGAGAATCTCGTGGAGCAACTGCAGTTTGCCCAGCAGGGCCGGCATCAGCTCGTTTTGGCGCAGGGCCCGGGCCCGCAGGGAGAGGTCCAGGAGAAGGTTGCCGTAGCGGACGCTCAGTTGCGGCAACTGATCGATGATCGCGCCAATCTCCCGCCGGCGCAACTGGTCGAGCTGTTGGCGAAAATCCTGTAGGGCCCTGATTTCACTGGGGGGATGGCGCTGTAGATCATCGACGTAGCTTTTGAGGCGATCGGCGGCCCGGACCCCGACCTGCCTGATCCCCTCCAGCAGGGTGACGGCCATGGGCGGCAGTTCAGTAAACTTGATGGCCCGCAGTTGCCGCTCCAGCTCGGCGGCCCTGGCGAAAATGCCGCCCAGGGAGGTCGGTTGGGGATCGGTGGTCTCTTGGGTGGCAAAGAGAAAGAAGCACAGGCCCTGCTCGAGGCTTGGCACGTTTTTGGGGGTGCTGCGTTTGGCCCCGGGCAGCAATCCGGCCAGGGTCGGCAGCCGCCGCACCTGGGTGTCGGCTGCCAGCAGCAGTCGGCAATGTTCTTGCAGCAGGAGCAGTTCGGGGGCCAGAAGGTTGGCCTGGTTTTTTATCGTTTGCAGTTGGGCCAGGGCGGAGGCGGCCGGAATCGCCCGGCGGCGGATATCGATGGCCAGATCGCCATACTCGTTTTCCAGCTTGGCCAGCTCCCGGAGAACGGTTTCGATGGTGGCGCGAACCAGCTCCCGGGACTTTTTCAGGTCCGGTTTCAGGCCGCATTCCGCCAGCAGGTCCCCGTGCTTGTCGAAATTGACCTTCTGCCACTGCCGTAAACGCCCGTCGCGGGCCAGGGGCTCCACGGCGACGCGGATATTCTGCAGCAGTTGCGCAAGCTGTTCCAGCTCGACCTTGAGGTCTTCCATGGCCCTGTTATTCAATATTAAGGAGTGCTGGTGTCTCGAAGAGAGGCCGACCCGCAGGATCTGATCGGGTAACAGGGCATTATAACCGAAAATATCTTGAGTGGCGCACTAAAAAAGATGGTGGCAACACGGCGGGCGGGGCGGTCGAAGTTTTTTTGCGGCTTGACAATACGGTATGATGTCCCTATTCTGACGCTTTTGTCTTTGTCGAGCCACGGGGAAACGTGAAATAATGGAACTGCTCTGTGAAAAATACCGGGAGAAGGTGCGGGAGGAAGAGGCCCGTTGCCATCGGCCCCTGGAGTACTGCAAGTTCCGCTCCGCCTGCATCATCAACATGTTGGGGCGGGAGCGGGACCGGGAGGCCGCCCGGGCCGAAACGCCGGATAAAACACGAGGAAAAGAGAAGGATGCTTGATTTCAGCAAGGGGGAGAAGGGGCTGCTGCCCGCCATTGTCCAGGACCATCAAAGCGGTGAGGTGCTGATGCTGGCCTATATTAACGAGATCGCCTGGCAACGCACCCTGGAGACCGGCCAGGCTCACTACTGGAGCCGCTCGCGGGCCAAGATCTGGCTCAAGGGCGAGAGCTCGGGCCACATTCAGCAGGTTCGGGAGATCCGGGTGGATTGCGATGCCGACACCGTAATTTTCCGGGTTGAACAGGTGGGCGGGGCAGCCTGCCACACCGGCCATCGGACCTGTTTTTATCGGCGGCTGGCCGGGTTTCCCGGACCCGATCCCCACCTGGAAACCACTGAAACCCCGGTTTTCGATCCCGCGGAGGTATATAAGAAATGAGACAGTTGAAGCTGGGTATTCCCAAGGGTAGCCTTGAGAAGGCCACCATCGAGCTGTTCGCCAAATCGGGCTGGCAGATCAAACTCTCTTCCCGTAACTATTTTCCCGAGATCGATGATCCGGAACTAAGCTGCTCCATCTGCCGGCCCCAGGAGATGTCGGTCTATATCGAAAAACAGGTGTTGGACGCCGGCATCACCGGCAAGGATTGGACGCTGGAGAACAACTCCGAGGTGGTAGTGGTGGCCGATTTGGTCTATTCCAAAGTGAGCCGCAAGCCCACCCGCTGGGTACTGGCGGTGCCGGGGGATTCCCCGATCAAGCGGGTGGAGGATCTGGAGGGCAAGAAGATCGCCACCGAGCTGGTCAACTTTACCCGGAACTATTTTGCCGCCCGCAAGATCAACGTCGATATCTCCTTCTCCTGGGGAGCCACCGAGGCCAAGGTGGTTTCGGGGCTGGCCGACGCCATTGTCGAGGTCACTGAGACCGAAAGCACCATTCGGGCCCACGGCCTGCGGATTATCGAGGAGTTGATGAGTTCCAACACCCAGCTGATCGCCAGCAAGGAAGCCTGGGCCGACCCCTGGAAGCGGGAGAAGATCGAAAATATCTCGCTGCTGCTGCAAGGGGCGTTGAAGGCCGACCGGATCGTCGGCCTCAAGATGAACGTCCCCAAGGGCCGCCTGGATGAGGTGATCGAGATGCTGCCCAGCCTCAACGCCCCCACCGTCTCCCCCCTTTACCAGAAAGAGGGGCGGCAGGAGTGGTTTTCGGTGGAAACGGTGATCTCCGAGCATGAGGTTCGTGATCTGATTCCCCGGTTGCTCAAGCACGGCGCCGAGGGGATTATCGAATATTCGTTGAACAAGGTGATCTGATTGGTAACTTGCCTGCTGATGCCCCCTGCGCGGGGCGGGATTGAGGATGAAAATCGATAACATCCATTTCGTGGACAGTGTTTTCAGCCTCTCCCGCCTGCCGGAAGGGGACCTGCCGGAGATCGCCTTCGCCGGCCGTTCCAACGTGGGCAAATCCAGCTTGATCAATTGCCTGGTGCGGCGCAAGAACCTGGTCAAGGTCAGCGCCCGCCCCGGCAAAACCCAGAGCCTCAACTTCTACCTGGTTGATGAGGCCCTGCACCTGGTCGATCTGCCCGGTTACGGTTACGCCAAGGTTGATAAAGGGCTGCAGGAGAAGTGGCGGTTGCTGATCAGCTCCTACCTGGAAACCCGTCCCAACCTGCGCTGTGTGGTGGTGATCATCGACCTGCGCCACGCCCTCAAAGATCTGGACCGGATGCTGATCGGCTGGTTGCAGAGCGTCAACGTCCCTTATCTGCCGGTGTACACCAAGATGGATAAACTCTCCCGCAACGAGCAGCGTCGCCAGGCCCGGGCCTTGGATGCTGGCCTGGGGATCACCGCCGCCGATCGTCTCCTCTTCTCCGCCAAAACCGGGGAGGGCCGGGAGGAACTTTTGGCCCGGCTGGACACCTATTTGCTCCTTTAACGTGGGTTGGCAGTGGAACTGAGCGAGCTGTACCGGGGGCTTCTGCTGCCCCTAAGCAAAATTTTTCTTTTTATCTCCCTGGGGTTGGTGCTGGCCGGGTTGATCGAGGAGCTGGGCTGGAGCCGGGCCCTTTCCCGGGTGGCGGCCCCCTTCATCCGTTATGGCCGCTTTTCCGAAATTGCCGGCAGCAGTTTTGCCCTGGCCTTTGTCTCGGGTGTTTCCGCCAATACTCTGCTGGCCGAGGCCTATCGAGAGGGTAAGATTCAGCGCCGGGAGCTGTTGCTCGTCCACCTGCTCCATGGCCTGCCCCGTTTTTTTCTTCATCTGCCGACGGTCTTTTTCATGATGGCTCCCTTTATCAAAGGGGCGGCCCTGCTCTACGTGGGGTTGACCTTCACCTCGGCCCTGCTGCGCACCCTGCTGATTACCCTGGCCGGCCGGCTGTTGCTGCCCGTCCCCGCAGTACCCCATTACGGCCGGACCAGCGGCAAGAAGCCCTTGTCGTTTGGGGAATTGGGGCGAAAGATCCGGCGTCGCTTGCAGCGGCGGCTGCTGCGGATCATGCTGATCACCACTCCGATCTATGGATTTTTCTTTTGGGCCAATCGGTTGGGTTATTTCGCCCGCCTCAGTGGTTGGGTGGAGGAGCATGTCGGTTTCTTCTCCTGGTTGCCGCCGGAGAGTATCGGGGTGATAGTTTTGGTGGCGGCCACCGAGCTGACCTCCGGCCTGGCCGCCGCCGGAGCCCTGCTCGATGGTCATACCTTGAGTAATCGCGACGTGGTACTGGCCTTGCTGATCGGGACCGTTATCGCTGCTCCTATCCAGGCTCTGCGCCACCAGTTGCCCTATTACGCGGGAATTTTCCCCCCCCGTCTGGCCGGGGAGCTGATCGTTTACAGTCAGCTGTTCCGGGCAGCCAGCGTGATTCTGGTGGGAGTCTGCTACTTTGTTTTCAGCGCTTAGCCGGAGGGCAGCCGCCCCCTTGCCAAAGACTCCGGCAGCCGTTACACTCCCCGCTGTTGGTCAACCAAAAAGGTCTAAGGCGCATGTTGCGGAAAAGGAGGGATAAGATGGCTGAAGAGATCGTGGATGTATTGATTGTTGGCAGTGGTCCGGCCGGTTTGCAGGCGGCGGTACACGCGGTGCGCAAGAAGGCTGAGGTGGTGGTGCTGGGCAAGCCCGAAAGGAGCAGCATTTACCGGGCCCATGTGGAGAACTATCTCTGCGTTGATGGGGTCACCGAGGGCAGTGACCTGCTGGCGGTGGCCCTGAACCAGGCCCGGCGCTTCGGGGTGGAACTGCTCACCGAGGATCTGCTCAGTGTGGAGCAGGCCGAAGATCTGTTTAAGGTGCGGATCGAAAGCGGCCGGGAGTTGACGGCCCGGACCCTTGTTTTCGCCACCGGGACCGCCCGTAAAAAGCTGAAGGTCAAGGGGGAGAAGGAGATGGTCGGCAAGGGGGTCAGCTACTGTGTTGATTGCGATGCCAACTTTTACCGCAACGCCAGGGTGGCGGTGGTGGGTAATGAATCGGCGGCGGTGGATGGGGCGGTCACCCTGACCAAGTACGCGGCCGAGGTTCATCTGGTGGCCCAAAAGCTGGAGGTAACACCGCAGTTGCGGGCCGAACTGGATAAAAGCCCGGTTCAGGTTCATGAAGGGGAGTGGGTTAAAGAGATCGGCGGTGACAAGGCGGTGGAGTCGCTGCTGCTGGAGAGCGGCGGCACCCTGGCGGTGGATGGAGTCTTCATCGAACTGGGGGCCAAGGGGATGATGGAGCTGGTCACCACTTTGGGGGTGATGCTGGACAGTGAAACTTTCTCTTACATTGCCACCAACAAGAAGCAGGAGACCAATATCGCCGGAATTTATGCGGCCGGGGATATCGCCGGTCCGCCCTGGCAGATGGCCAAGGCGGTGGGTGAGGGCTGTGTGGCTGGCTGGGAGGCGGCCAACTACGCCCTGGCCCGAAAAAGGGCGGCCAGGGAAGCGGCTTAATAGCGGTGGCGACGGTGGAGTGGGAGCGGGACGCGGTCTGGATGGAATCGGCCCTGGCCGAGGCCGAGCGGGCGGCAGGGCGGGGCGAGGTGCCGGTGGGGGCCCTGTTGGTGGCCGCCGGGGACCGGCTCACCGCCGCCGACGGCAATCGAACCCTGGAGCTTTGCGACCCCACCGCCCATGCCGAGATCGTGGTTTTGCGCCGGGCGGCGGCGGAGATTGGTAATCACCGCCTGTTGGGAGCCACTCTCTATGTCACCCTGGAGCCCTGCGTGATGTGTGTGGGGGCGATGATTCAGGCCCGGATTGAACGGCTGGTTTACGGGGCCCCCGACCCCAAGGCGGGGGCGGTTGATTCCCTGTTTCAACTGGCCCAGGATCCGCGGCTCAATCACCGCTTTGCCGTGCGGGGTGGGGTGCTGGCCCGGGTGTGCGGTGGGTTGCTGCGCGATTTTTTTCGGACCAAGAGGGCGGGGCTCTAAAAAATAACAAGGCGGCGGCCCGCTTTTGCGGTAGAGTGCGGGGTCCTACCGGCAGGCTGCCGGTAGGACCGTAAAGAATATGGGGAGAGGTGCCGGAGTGGTCGAACGGGACGGACTCGAAATCCGTTGACCACGCAAGTGGTCCGTGGGTTCGAATCCCACCCTCTCCGCCAGTAACCTTATCCGGAGTCCGATATTTCTGTTTTGATTGTCATAACCAGTTAGGCTCGGTGCAGGCGGTGGAGAGTGCCGACTATAGTGCCACCTTAGCTTTATCAGCCCGGTCGCATCCCATAACCGTCGGTCTCCAGACGGGAGGCCAAAATCAAGAAGAGGTGATTATTTCATGAATGCACGTTAGAAAAATAAGTTTATTCCTGTCGGCCTGCTGCTCGTTGGCGTTATTTTGCTCAGTAGTCCGTTCCAGGCTGCCGCTTTATCCCAGCACGGCAATGGAAGTCAGGGCGGAGCAGCGATGACCGGCGGTGCCGCCCAGTCGGCGGTGACCGGCAGGCTGGTGGAAACTACGAACAGCGGTGGCTACACTTACGCGCTGGTGGAAAACGGCAGCGAGAAGATCTGGGTAGCAGTTCCCGAGGTCAAAATCGCTGTCGGCAGCCAGGTCTCCTTTCTGCCGGGCATGGTGATAAGCGGTTTCACCAGTTCATCGTTAAACCGAACCTTCGGGCGAATCGTCTTCTCGACGGGACTGGCCGGCTACTGAAAAAACGGCAACCATCTCAGCGGACAATAGCACTCCGCGACTGTGGTTCTTGGCCTTGCCTGCCTGCTGGCCGGGAGTCCCCGGCCAGCACATCCCCGCAACCTGTTCGCGGTTGGGGCATACTCATGCTCTTTTGCCAGTTGCCGGCGCAAAATCCAGCATCTTCGAAAATCGGACCGCTTTGTGGGTGTTTTTTAATTGACATGCCGTTGGGCAGCCACCATCCTTTAGACAGGGTTTAGGTTTAAGAGAGGCAAGTTGCACGGGGTTGCCGTTTGTCTTCTTTTTCTGCCACGGTCGAGAAATGCACCATACTATCACTTATCACCTCACCTTTTAGGAGAGGTCATGCGTATACTGTTGGAGAGTCAGGGGCGGGCGGATGCCTTGGCCGGCGTGTTGCAGAAGCTGGAGGAGGATCCGGCGGTGGCTGGAATTATGCTGCTGGGTTGTTCCGCCAACGACAACGCGCCGAGTGAGCTGCGCACTGCCCTGGCTGCCACCGACAAACCGCTATTCGGCGGTGTGTTCCCGCAGATTATGCATGGCCGGCAGCGGTTGTCGCGGGGGACGGTGGCGGTGGGGCTGCCGATCGCGCCCCGGGTGGCGGTGATCGAAGAACTGTCCCGCCCGCAACGTGACCTTGATGCGGCTCTGGTCGCCGCTTTTCCCGAGCCGGCAGCCGGCGGCACCCTTTTTGTTTTTGTCGATGCGATGTCCAGCGGCGCCGGTGCGCTGGTGGAAGCCCTTTACAATCACTTCGGACTGGAAAACAATTATCTGGGCGGTGGTTGCGGCACCCTCTCCTTTACGCCGCTGCCCTGTGTGCTCGACCGGAGTGGCATGCACCGGGACAGCGTGGTGCTGGCGATGGTCGACCTGCCGAGCAGCATCGGGGTGGCCCACGGCTGGCGGCCGATCTCCGAGCCGCTGAAGGTGACCGGAGCGGGGGGCAATGCGATCCACAGCCTCGACTGGCGGCCGGCCTGGCCGGTATACCGGGAGCTGGTGCGTCTCCATGCCAAACACGACTTCTCGGCGGAGAATTTTTTTCAGACCGCCAAATCCTACCCCTTTGGCATCACCCGCCTGGGTGGCGAGATCGTGGTCCGCGATCCGGTAAGGGTTGTGGGTGAGAGTCTGCTCTGCGTCGGCGAGACTCCGTCGCGGGCCTTCGTGCGGATTCTGCACGGTGATCGGAGTACTCTGCTGGCGGCCGCTTCCAAGGCCCGGCAGAGCAGTGATTATGCGTACGAGGGTGGCGGCAGGTATCCCACCATCCGGCTGGCGATGGACTGCATTTCGCGGGCACTTTTCCTGGAAGCCGACTTTTGGCAGGAGATGGCGGCCATCGACGATGGCCTCCTGCCCTTTGTCGGGGCGCTGACCATCGGCGAAATTGCCAATTACGGTCAGGATTATCTTGAATTTTACAACAAGACCGCTGTTGTGGGGGTTTTGTGATTCAGGAAAAGTTTTATCAGCTTGAGGTGCTGCACGAGATCGCGATGGCCATCGGCACCAGCCTGGAGATGGCAGCGATGCTCGACGACTGCCTGCCGTTGTTTCTGCGCCGGCTGAGCTGCGCCACCGCTGCGGTGGTCGAGGAGCAGGATGGCCGGCTGGTCCCGGTCCGCGTGCTGCCGCGCGGCAAGAAGCTGGCTGCCCTGTTGCCGTCCCTGGCCGTGGCGTTGGCCGATGACACCCGTCCGGTTCTCCCCCTTTTTGCCGTCCAGAATGGGCGTTATTACTACTTCTGGCGATTGCCTCGGTTCGGGGCGCTGGTGCTGGGACGCGGCCGCCATTTTGATCAGGCGATGATTGAGGAGATCGCCGCGCTGGCCGACAAGCTGGCGGTGGCGCTGCGCTCCTGCCGGCAGCATGCCGAATTGGAGTCCACCCTGCGTTCCAACGCCGAACTGATTCGGGAGATTTCCTGGCAGGCCAACCACGACCCGCTGACCGATCTGCCCAACCGGCGGCTGTTTGCCCGGCGTCTGAGCGGGCTGCTCCGCTCCGCCGCCCGTGGCGGTGTCTCCCACGTCCTGATCTATCTCGATCTCGACCAGTTCAAGGTGGTTAACGATACCTGCGGGCATGCGGCCGGGGATCAACTGCTGAGGCAATTGGCCGCTCGGCTGCGGGACCAGGTGGGCCGGGCCGATACCCTGGCCCGGCTTGGCGGAGACGAATTCGGAATTCTGCTGGAGGGGTGTTCGTCCCGGGAGGCAATCAGCTTTGCGGAAAAAATTATCGCCAGCATAAAGAGCTTGCGCTTTCCCTGGCAGGACAAGATCTTCATGATCGGGGCCAGCGCCGGCATAGCGATCATCGGTCCCGGCAGCGAGGAGGAGGAGCTGCTGGCGGCCGCCGATACCGCCTGCCAGCTCGCCAAGGAGAGGGGACGCAACCGGGTCCAGTTGTATAGCAGCGAAAACACGGCCCTGGCCACCAGACGGGGCGAGATGTATTGGGCCGCCCGCCTGACCTCGGTGATCGAGCAGGATGGCCTGGTGCTTTACGGCCAATGTATCGTGCCAATCCGGCACCCTGATCGGCCCCACATCGAGGTTCTGCTGCGGATGAAGGAAGCCGGCGGCGATCTGCTGGCGCCGGCCTCCTTTATTCCTGCCGCCGAGCGCTATGGCCTGATTACCGAACTGGATATCTGGGTGGTCCGGCGGGTACTGGCCCTCCGCCGCCTGCTACCGCCCCGGACTGCTACGCAGACTTGGGCAGTTAACATTTCAGGGGCGTCGATCAACGACAACCGGTTTCTGCGCTTCCTGGAGCAGGAGATCGACCGCAGCGGGCTGCCGGCCGGGGCGATCTGCTTTGAAATCACCGAGACGGCCGCGATCTCGAACATTACCCGCGCCCGTGAATTTATCAGCACCATGAAGGCCGCCGGTTGTCTCTTTGCCCTGGACGACTTCGGCAGCGGGCTGGCTTCTTTTGCCTATCTCCAGCATTTATCCGTTGATTTTCTGAAGATCGACGGCAGTTTCGTCCGTCAGGTGGCCGATAGCGCTCTGGATCGGTCGATTGTTGAGGCGGTGGTCCGGATCGGGCATACCCTGGGGATCCAGACCATCGCCGAGTGTGTCGAGCATGAGAAGTCGCTGGTCCGTCTGGTTGCCCTCGGGGTGGACTATGCCCAAGGCTATTTTCTCCACCGCCCCCAGCCGCTGGAGGAGTTGCTGGCTGACGGGCAGGAGGAGAAAGGCAAGTGGTGCCAAAGATGAGGCAGCGACCTTCGGTCGTCGGTTGCCAGCTACCCGGGTTCGCTCACCTTCTGCATCAGTCCGTTGATCAGCAGCTGAGCGGTGGCTTCGTTGGTCGCCAGCGGCACGTTGGTTAATTCGCAGATCCTGATCAGGGCGTTGACGTCGGCATGGTGCGGTGGGGCCCACAGCGGATCCCGGTAGAAAAAGACCGCCTCGACCAACCCCCGCGAAACCAGCGCGCCGATCTCCTGATCACCTCCATGCGGGCCGGAGAGTGCCCGGCGGGCCACCGGGAGGTTAAGTTCCTGTTCGATGCGCAGGCCGGTGGACGCGGTGGCGATCAGACTGCAACGGCGGAAGAATTCTTCGTTGTTGCCGATCAGTTGCAGCAGTTCCTTCTTGCGGGCGTCATGGGCAATAACTGCGCAGTAGCCGCTGTGAAACTCCCCCGACAGGCGGCGAATTGCCACCTGCGAGAGCGAGGTGTAAAAGGCGGAGAAGCTTTCCGGCCGCTCTCTGCCCCAGCGCCGAATCTCCTCGCGCTTGACGATATAAACCAACACCTCGTCCACGGTCCTGACATCGGCGCCGGCGGGGAGATCCCCCAGGAAACCGATTTCTCCCAGCCAGGTGGGGCCGGTGAGCAGGATGCGCTCTTTCCGCAGGATCACCTCCACCGTACCCCTGACCAGCACGATGATCCGGTCCGACGGTTCGCCGCGGCGGATCAGCTCAGTAAAGGGGGCGAATATCCGCCTTTCCGCCGCCAACTCCTGCGCCCATCGCTCCATGTCTGCCTGTTCAAACATTTGGCACCTCCATTTAGCACTTCGTCTGCCGGTTGATAGCTTGCTCTTAAAGATTGCTCAAAAAGTCTGACAGGTTGTGTTGCCGGCGTCAAGAAAAGAGAGGACAATGAGCACGAAATAATGATGCAAAAAAGTCTTGCGGCCACCTGGCGCAAACCTTATGCCATAACCGAAACGGTTGTCGTTTCAGCGATGGCGAGGTGTTCTGGTGGCTTGAAAGGTTGAATGCAACTATTCCAGCTTGGTGGCATGGTGAATGGTGGACTGAAGGACGACGATGGCGAAGCGCTCCAGCCGCAAAAGCGGTTGGATGAGATTTTCGCCAAAATGAAAATAAAGGGCCTCCCGGCCATGTCCGGTCATGTCCGGGAGTTGATCTCCCTTACCCAGAGCAGCCGCAGTGCCGCCTACGAACTGGCCCAGGTTATTCTTAAGGACTACTCCCTGACCAACAAGGTTTTGCAGGTGGTCAATTCCGCCTATTACTCCCTGGGGCGGCCGGTCAACTCCATCTCCAAAGCGGTGACCATCCTCGGTTTCGACGCGGTTCGTGATCTGGCCATGGCCATCGCCCTTTTCGAAAATTTCGTTAAGAGCGGCGCCGACAAGGAGAAGATCAGCAGGATCATGACCTGCTCCTTTCTCAGCGCCATGCAGGCCCGTGATCTGGCGGTGGATAAAAATCTCGAGGTCGCCCCCGAGGAGGCCTTTATCTGCGCCACAATCTGGACAAGATCATTGTCTGTGTCTATATTCCCGAGAGCTACGCGCGGATCGAAAAAATGGTGGCCGACGGGGTTGACGAAGCCCTCGCCGTTCGCGAGACCCTGGATGGCCTTGACTACCAGAAGATCGGGATTGAGGTGGCAATTTTTTGGAATCTCTCCAAAAATGTTATCGCGGCCATGGATCCTCGGCCCCGGAAACCCCTGAGTAATCGTGACCGTAAAGGATATCTTTGCAACCTGGCCTCTTTTGCCAACCAGTTGGCGGAAAATGTCTGTGGCGGAAAGTAGCTTGAGCCGCTGCTGCGCCGTTACGGCCAGATCCTCTATCTGAGGCGGGAAGATCTGACCGCCCCGCTGGAGCGCAGCATTGCCGCCTCGGAGGATATGTCCGATTCGCTGCGCTACGGGTTGGCCAAGCTCAAGATCGGCCAGCGCCTGCATGAGGCGGAGGAAACCCTGAAAAACCCCGGTGGGGCGAAGAAGGCCAGGTTTGATCTGCTGGCGGCTGATGGGATGGTGGCGGCAACTGCCCCGGAGCCGGAGCTGGAAGCGGTGGAGGTTTTGGAGGAATCTTCTGCCGGTTCCGACCAGACGCCCGAAAAATCGATTGACGACTTTATCCGTGAGCTGACCGAAACCCTACTGGGGCCGATCAATCTCAATGATTTCTACATCAATCTGCTGGAAGGACTCTACCGGGGGGTTGGTTTTGATCGGGTGCTGCTGGTCGTTCTCAGCATTCAGCCCGGCCGGCGGGTGCTGATCGGCCGTTTCGGCTTCGGTGACCTGGGGCCGGAGAAGATTACCTCCTTCACCCATGACCTGGAGGCCGGCGGGGTGATCTCCCAGGCCATCAAGCAGGGCAAGGATATGGCGGTTCCCCCCGACACCCCGGGAGCTTTTGCTGAAAATCTCGCGTTCCTGGTCAGGGGGCGCATGGTTTATCTCTTCCCCGTCTGTCTTGACGGCAAGCCCATCGCCCTGATCTACCTGGATCGCAAGAAGGGTCGTCCCAAACTGGATGTCAGCCGGATCAAGACCACCCGCCTGTTCCGGGACTTCGCCGTGATGGCCATTAGGAAACTGCGCGGCGGCAACAACTGATTTCCCGCCCCTCTTAAGGTCGATTACTCCTCGTAAAACCCTTCCCCGCCGCCCTTGTTCTGCTCCCTTTTTGCGAAAAAAATAGTTTGAGGGAACCTTTTCCCCGCCGCCGGCGTGCCAGTTAAGAGGGGTGACCACAAGAGGAGTTCATGTCGGAAGATCTTAACAAAAATTACCAAGCCAGTTTTGAGCGGTTGCTGCGGCCGCAGATTGAACCCCTCTACCGTCTGGCCTGGCGTCTGTGCGCCAACCGTGATGACGCCGAGGATCTGGTGCAGGATCTGTTGGTCAAGCTCTATCCCCGGCTGGAAAAGCTTGCGGAGGTGGAAGAGCTGCGCCCATGGCTGGCCCGCAGTCTCCGCAATCTCTACGCTGATCGGTTGCGTCGCCTGGGACGAAGGCCGGTGCAGGATTGGGATGTGGAGCTTGAGGAGGTGAGCGACCCCCGCTCTTCGGTCCCCATGGAGCCGGAAGCGGCTCTGGCGCGGCGACAGTTGCAGGGCCGGGTGACCCAGGCCCTGGCCCTGCTTAACGAAGATCAGCGGCAACTCATCGGCTTTCACGATATGGAGGGCTACACCCTGCCCGAACTGGAGCTGATTCTGGGTACTCCTCTGGGTACTTTGAAGTCACGCCTCCATCGGGCCAGGGCCCGTCTGAAAGAGTTGTTGGTTGATGGAACCATTTGAACGGCGGCGTCGTGTTGAATGGCAAGAGGTGAGCGAAATGGAATGTAAAGAGTGGGCAGAGCGGATTGGTGACTATCTTGACGGCTACCTGGATCGGGTGAGTCGGAGTAGTTTCGATTCCCACCTTGAATCGTGCCGGGCCTGCCGCGACGCGGTGGCCGATGAAGCGGCCTGGCGCCAAACCTTGCGGCAAATGCCTGTTGCCCCTATGCGACCCGGATTTGTCGAACGGGCCCTGCAAGGGGCCGCCCTGGCCAACCGGCAGCCGGTTGCCGACGGGGGGAGGGGCTGGCTCTTCGCTCTGCTGCGCCGGTTGGCGGGCGGCGGCAAAACCAGCCGGCACCGGCGGCCCGAAGCCCGACTGCTGCTGGGGGCTGGCCTGGGTGGAACCCTGGCCGCCGGCCTGGTGGCGCTGCTTCTGGTGACGGCTCCGCTGCGCGAGGTGACTCCGCTGGCAGGTGAGCCGGTGCAACTGGTCAGCATGACGGTCAATGAGACCCGCTCGCTGGACCTGGTTTTCCACGCCCCGGCAATGGTGGAGGAGGCCGAGCTTGAACTGTGGTTGTCTGATGGTATCCGCTTGGTCAACAGGCCGCTGCTGAGTGAGGTTAACTGGAGTGTTCGGCTGGAGGCCGGCGGTAATCGTCTGCCCCTCTCGGTGCGGGCCGATCAGAGCGGCGAGCAGACCTTGGTTGTCCGGTTGCGGCAGGGAGAACAGCAAAGAGAGTTTCGGGTTCAATTTGATATTGCTCCCGGTTCGTTCAGGGACAGCACAGCTCCGCAATACCGCGCTTGGCTGTGATGTCAAACAACAAAAATCTAGACAGGAGATCAGGAGATGTTTAAGAAAAACTCAGTTGCCGTCATTGCGGTCCTGGCCCTCACCTTTGCCGCGGCCAACGCCCAGGCAGGCCTCAGCGAGGTGACCATGCAGGTGATCGATCAGGATGCCGGGGTGACCGAAGGGGCGACCACCACCCTGGAACCGCCCGAGGTAGCGGCGGGGGAGGGGCGTGAGCAGTCCGCCTCCGGACTGGAAACCGCCACCACCGCCCGGGAAAGAAATCGGGAGCAGGTTCGGGAACAGGTTCGGGAACAGGTCCGGGACACCGGGGAGCAGGTTCGGGAGCAGGCGCGGGAGCAGGCCATGGAGTTGCGCGACCGGAGCCTGGACGCCAGGTCCCAGAACCGGCCGTAGTCAACCCGGTCGTTAAGCATTAATTTTATTCAGCCCCCTTCCCTCGGGAAGGGGGCTTAACCTTTTTCGGCAGGATGGGTTTATTATGGGGTTTGCCAGGTGGAATTGGGCGCTGCTGCTGATCTCGCTTTTACTGCTAACCGCCACCCTCACTCTGGCTGCGGGTACAGAGTTTGAGCAGGGGGTCGAGGCTTTTCGGGCCGGGGACTACGCTCGGGCGGTCAAGGCCTTTGAGCAGGCCCGGGCGGCGGGGGAGGAATCCGCCGCTCTTTACTATAATCTGGGAGTGAGCTACTACCAGCTCGGCGATTATGGCCGAGCCGAACCGGCCTTTCGGCAAATATTGGGGGTCAAGGCCATGGCTCCGCTGGCGGCCTACAATATTGGTCTGGTAAAAAACAGGCAAGGTCTGGAGGATGAGGCGGTTGTCTGGTTCAGGCGGGCCTACCGGGAAAGTAGTGACCCCAAGTTGCGCGAGTTGGCCCGTGGGGCCCTGGCCACCTTTGATCGGGGCCCGGCAACGGTTGGTGGCCCCTTGCGGTACGCCGAGGCCGGTTTATCCTACGGCTATGACAGCAATATTGTCGATCCCGTCGATGCCGGCACCGAAACCAGCGACACCTTTTTGGAATACTACGCGACGGCAGGACTCGACCTGGGTCGGAGCGTGAGCCTCACCGGCCTCTTCCTGGGTCAGGACTATCTCTCCACCAATGCTTATGATCTCGATTTTTTATCTTTGGAGTTACAAAAGACTTTTCCCGTCGCCGACTGGAGATTCGGTTTCGGACCGCTCTATTCCACCAGTACCATGGGCGATCTTGCTCTGCAGGATGCTCTGGGTTTCCGACTTGATCTCAGTCGTGAACTGGCCGGCGGCGACCGCCTGCTGTTCCGTTACCGTTACGAGAAGATCAGCTCCTCGGATCGCCCCTATCTGGAGGGCTGGTTGCAGAAAATCGCCCTGGAATATGCGGGGGGTGCCGCGGGCTACCGAGTCGGCTATGAGTTGGAGTTCAACGACCGGACCGATAGTGCCACCGCCAGCTATTCCCCCACCCGGCACGGATTTTTCTCCCGTTTCCAGTACCCGTTGAGCCGGCGTTGGGAAGCCTCGGCCATGGCCAGGCTCCGGCACAGCAGCTATCCGGAGCTTGCCGGAATCAGCCGGAAGGATACCCAAGCGACTCTCCGAACGGGGTTGGAGTTTGCCGTCAGCCGCTGGCTGAAGTTCCTGGCCGAATTCAGCTACGAGAACAACCGCTCCAATATCGATGCCTACGATTATGCCAGAAGTGTACTGCTGGCCGGGGTTAAGGTCGGGTTTTAAATTTTGCTCTTTTAAACTGATCCGATTTGTTGTAGGCTGCACTGATTCCGTTTGCTGGCGGAACTATTCGGAACTTTCTTCGTAAGAAAGTTTTTTTCCGGAGAGGTGACCGAGCGGTTGAAGGTGCACGCCTGGAACGCGTGTGTGCGGCAACGTACCGTGGGTTCGAATCCCACCCTCTCCGCCAGTGGAAATAGTTAAGAGGTGTCTGGTCTTTCAGTGCGATAGCCGGGTCCCGCGCAACAGAGGCTCGCAAACTCCGTCAGGTCCGGGAGGAAGCAGCGGTAGCGAAATTCTCTGTGTGCCGCGGGGGTGCCTGGCTATCCTTTTTTAAGGGCCGGCACCGGTTGCGCCGGTTTTTTTTATTCTACCGTTTTTGTTTTACCATTTGGCCCAAACCTATGTCTTATCTTGTGCTGGCCAGAAAGTGGCGGCCCCAGACCTTTGAGCAGGTGGTGGGGCAGCGCCCGGTGGTGCGGACCCTGCAAAACGCCCTGCGTTTGGACCGTGTGGCCCATGCCATGCTTTTTTCCGGGGTGCGGGGGGTGGGCAAGACCACCCTGGCCCGTATAATGGCCAAGGCGATCAACTGCCGGGCCCAAGAGGCGGGGCAACGGCCCTGCGATCAGTGTGATTCCTGTCGCGAGATCAGCGCCGGCAGCGCCGTCGATCTCCACGAGATTGACGGCGCCAGCAATCGCGGCATTCAGGAGATCCGCGAACTAAAAGAGAATATCCGCTTTCTGCCGGTGGCCGGCAAGCACAAGATCGTCATTATCGACGAAGTACATATGCTGACCACCGAGGCCTTTAACGCCCTGCTCAAGACCCTGGAAGAGCCTCCGGCCCATGTCTATTTCATGTTCGCCACCACCGAGCTGCACAAGATTCCGGTTACCATCCTCTCCCGCTGTCAACGCTATGAACTGACTCGGGTGCCCTTTGCCGAGTTGCTCGATTTTTTCCGGCGGGTGGTCGAAGCGGAGCAGGTCAGGATGCCCGATTCAGCCCTGGCCATGATCGCCCGCGAAGCCGATGGCAGCGTTCGCGACGGTTTAAGCCTGCTGGATCAGGTTTTCTCCTTCGGCGGCCAAGAGGTGGGCGATGACGATGTCCGGCAGATGCTGGGCCTGGTTGATCGCCAGGTTTTTGAGCACCTGGCCCGGGCCTTGCTGGCCGCCGACCTGGCCGGGGTTTTGGGAATTTTCGATCAGAGCTACCGGGCCGGCATGGACTTGAAGCGGTTTGCCGCCGATCTGCTCAACTATTTTCGTAACCTGGTGGTCTGTCGGGCCACCGAGCACCCCGAACAGCTACTGGATTTGGCCGATTCTGACCTGACCGCCCTCAGGGAGATTGCCGCCGGCCAAAGTGGCGAAACCCTCCTTTACTGTTTTAATCTGCTGTTCAAGGGGATCGAGGAGATGCAGTACGCCTCCCGCCCCAAGCTGGTGCTGGAGATGACTCTCGTGCGGGCCACCCAGGGCGGTCAGGTCGTACCCGCCGCCCAGATCCTGGGTCGCCTGGAGCAACTGCTGGCCGGCCTGCCGATGGGCGATGGGGGCGGAGCGCCTGCCGCGCCCGGACCCGGGCCGCAAAGGCGGGATGCGTCTTATGGAGCCGAAGCTTCACCGGTCGGGAAAGGGGGCTCCGGGTTGGCCGAACCGGTGCCGGAGCTGGTCAAGGCCCCGCCGGCCGCCACCGCCCAAACGGAGACGGTGGTTGCGGCGGAACCCGCCGCAGAGGCGGCTCCTCCGGCCGAGCCCCGGTCCGCGCCCGTTTCGCCGCCCGCGTCGAGTCCGAAAGAGGGGGGGCGGGATCTGCGCCGGGATTGGGATGGTTTTGTCCGTTATGTTCGGGAGCGCAAGGTGTGGATGGCTCCGGTTCTGGAGATGGCGGCCGGTGCTCGGGAGGAGGGGGGGGAGCTGCTGGTCCGCTACGACGATCCAGCCGATTGTAAGTTGCTGGAAGAGCCGGAAAACAGTCGGCTGCTCACCGAATACGCCCAGGATTATTTTCAGCAGGAACTGACCCTGCGACTGCGGATTCGCGGGGGGGGCAGCGTGGCGGTTGATGGCGATGGCTTGCCCCAGGAGGAGCGCCGGGCCCTGGCCAACGACCCTCTGGTCCAGGCGGTGACTGAAATCTTCAATGGCGATGTGGTCGGCATCCGCACCGGCAGCAGCCGCTGAGCGAGAGGATATTGCGATGGATATGAGCCAGATTATGAAACAGGCTCAGCAGTTTCAAGAGAAGCTGGCGAGCATGCAGGCTGAAATGGCCGAACGTACCGTGACCTCCAGCGTGGGGGGCGGGATGGTTCAGGCCACGGTCAACGGCCGCTATCAACTGGTGGGGCTGAAGATTGAGCCGGAGGTGATCAATCCCGATGATCCGGAGATGCTGCGCGATCTGGTGATGGCGGCGGTCAACGATGCCATGGCCAAGGCCCAGGAGATGATCCAGGCGGAGATGGGACGCCTGACCGGGGGCATGAACATTCCCGGCCTGTTCTAAAAGTTATGAATGTCGTTCCCCCGGCCCTGGCCCGCCTGATCACTGATTTTAGCAGGCTGCCCGGTATCGGCCGCAAGACCGCGACCCGGCTGGCCCTGCACCTGCTGCGCCGGCCGCCGTTGGAGTCCCAGGGACTGGCCCGCAGCCTCAACGAACTGCATCAGCTGATCACCCTCTGTTCGGTCTGCTTCGCCTTTTCCGAGCAGGATCCCTGCGAGATCTGCCGCAACCCGGGTCGGGATGACGGTCTGGTCTGCGTGGTGGAGGAGCCCGCCGATCTGATGGCCATCGAGAAAACCTCCTCCTTCAAGGGTAAGTATCACATCCTGCACGGGGTGCTCTCCCCCATGGATGGAATCGGCCCCCAGGAGTTAAAGCTCGGCCTGCTGCTGGAGAGGATTCGGCGCCATCAGGTGGGCGAGGTGTTGATCGCCACCAGCTCCACGGTCCCGGGGGAGGCCACCGCCGCCTATCTGATCCGTTATCTGCAGGAACACAGCCGGGCCAGGATAACCCGACTGGCTTACGGGATCCCCATGGGGATGGATATCAAGTATGCCGACGAGTTGACTTTGGCCCGGGCCATCGAGACCCGCCAGGAGCAGAAATTATAGCGTGAATCGGCTTATCCCCTTGACAGCAGGCCGGTTAGCTGGTAATTCCTTGCCGTTTGGCAGCCCGGATCAGTTGGCGGCCGGGACGGCATGGCCGAGGGGAAATAATGGTTCTCGGCCTGGATAGCAGTATATTTTACAGGCGCGTAGCTCAGTGGGAGAGCGCTACCTTGACACGGTAGAAGTCGGCGGTTCAATCCCGCCCGTGCCTACCAGGAAAGAACCGGGCTTCGCAATGGTTCATCCGTTTTTCGGATCGTCCTTGCGAAGCTTCGTTTTTAATGTAGATGGATAAATGGCTGAAATAACCGTAAGATATTCCCAGGAAAGCAGAAGCTTTCCCCTGGGGACCACCGCCGCCGAGGTGGTGCGCGAAATGCTCTCCAACAAGGAGCGCAAGCGGACCCTGGCCCTGCGGGTGGAAGAGGAGCTGCTGGATCTGTCAGCTCCCCTGACCTCCGGTGGTGAAATTGCCCCCCTGACGGTGGAGAGCCCCGAAGCCCTGGATCTGCTGCGCCACAGCGCCGCCCATGTGATGGCGGCGGCGGTGCTGGATATCTTCGGCGAGCGGGTGAAGGTCAGCATCGGCCCGGCCACCGAGGATGGTTTCTACTACGATTTCGACTGCGACCACCCCTTTAACCCCGAAGATCTGGAAAAGATCGAGGCCCGGATGGCCGAGATAGTCGCCGCCGATCAGCCTTTTACCCGGGAGGAGATGGGGCGTCAGGCCGCCATCGATTTTTTCCGGAGCCTGGGTCAGGATTACAAGGTGGAACTTCTGGCCGAGATCGAGGCCGAGCAGGTTTCGCTCTACCGCCAGGGCGGTTTCGTCGATCTTTGCCGGGGACCGCATCTCCCCAGCACCGGTTGGCTCAAGGCCTTCAAACTCACCCGTCTGGCCGGGGCTTACTGGCGCGGTGATGAAAAGAACAAGATGCTGCAGCGGATTTACGGCACCGCGTTCTTCGATAAAAAGGATCTGCGGGTCTATCTGGAGCGGCTGGAGGAGGCCAAGAAGCGGGATCACCGCCGGTTGGGCAAGGAGCTGGAGCTGTTCACCATCCAGGAGCAGATCGGCCCCGGTTTGATCCTCTGGCAGCCCAAGGGAGCGCTGTTGCGGCGGATAATCGAAGACTACTGGCGGGAGGAGCATTACCGCCATGGCTACGAACTGCTTTACACCCCCCATATCGCCCGCCGCGAACTGTGGCAGACCAGCGGGCATCTCGACTTTTACGGCGAGAACATGTTTTCGCCTATGGATATCGAAGAGGTGCAGTATCAGCTCAAGCCGATGAACTGCCCCTTCCATATCGCGATCTACAAGACCAGGAAGCGCAGCTACCGGGAGTTCCCCCTGCGCTGGTGCGAGCTGGGCACGGTTTACCGTTTCGAGAAGACCGGGGCCCTGCATGGCCTGATGCGGGTGCGGGGTTTTACCCAGGATGACGCCCATATCTTCTGCCGGCCCGATCATCTGGAGGAGGAGATCTTCCGGATCCTGGATCTTAACCTCCATATCCTGCGGGCCTTCGGCTTTGCCGACTACGATATCTATCTCTCGACCCGCCCGGAAAAATATGTGGGCAGCGATGAGCATTGGGAACGGGCCACCGAGGCATTGAAGTCCGCTCTGGAGCAGAAGGGGCTGACCTACAGCGTTGATCCCGGCGAGGGGGTATTCTACGGGCCTAAGATCGATATCAAGATCAAGGATGTCCTGGGCCGGGCCTGGCAGTGTTCCACCATCCAGGTGGATTTCAACCTGCCGGAGCGTTTCGATCTCGGCTATACTGGCGCCGACGGCAACGAGCATCAGCCGATCATGATCCACCGGGCCCTGATGGGCTCGCTCGAGCGCTTTTTCGGGGTGCTGATCGAACATTACGCCGGAGCCTTTCCGGTTTGGCTGGCTCCGGTGCAGGCCCGGATCTGCAATATCACCGACTCTCAACTGGAGTATGCCGAGCAGGCTTACCAGCAGTTGCGCAGGCAAGGGGTGCGGGTGGAGTTGGACAGCCGCAACGAAAAACTCAATTATAAAATCCGCGAGGCCCAGCTGCAGAAGATCCCCTATATGCTGATTGTTGGCGACAAGGAGGCGGCCGAGGGCACGGTGACCGTCCGCCTCCGGGATGGTAAAAACCTGCCGGCCATGGCGATTGCCGATTTTGCCGCCCTGGTTGAGGCCGAGAGCGATCGGAACGCTTTGGCAAAATAGATATTGGCGAAATTCTGCCGGAAATGGTATAAAGCCTGCCGGCGTGCGGTACCCCCATCAAGTTAAGTAGGCAAGGAGGTTTGGTATCATTAAGGGCAAACGGAAAGAACCAGAGAACAAGGAGGTCAGGGCGCGGATCAATCAGCAGATCCGTTGCGATGAGGTCCGGTTGATCGATGCCGATGGCGCCCAGGTCGGGGTGATGTCGCCGCGTGAGGCCCTGGTTCGGGCCGAAGAGTCCGGATTGGATCTGGTGGAGGTTTCCCCCACCGCCAAACCTCCGGTCTGCCGGATCATGGATTACGGCAAGTACCGGTATGAGCTGAGCAAAAAACAGCAGGAAGCCAAAAAGAAGCAGACGGTAGTCGAGGTAAAGGAGATCAAGCTGCGGCCTAAGACCGAGAAGCACGATCTCGATTTTAAGATCAAGAATATTAAGAAATTTCTCCAGCAGAAGAACAAGGTCAAGGTTACCCTGCGCTTCCGTGGCCGAGAGATTGTTTATGCCGATACCATCGGTCGTGAGGTGCTGGAACGGATTGGGGCCGAGTTGCTGGAGGATGGGGTTATCCTCCAGACCCCCAAGATGGAAGGACGCCAGATGACCATGCTGGTTGGCCCCAAGTAAAATAAAGGAGTTAAGTCATGCCCAAGATGAAAACTAACCGGGGAGCGGCCAAGCGTTTCAAATGCACGGGCTCCGGCAAGGTGGCCCGTCGCAAGGCCTTTGCCAGTCATATCCTCACCAAAAAATCGACCAAAAGAAAACGCTCGCTGCGTCAGGGCGGCATCGTCGATGCCACCAATGCCCCCGGCATCAAGCGTTTGATTCCCTATCTGTAAGGAGAGCAGCCATGCCCAGGGTAGCACGTGGTTTCAAGGCGCGTCGGCGTCGTAAAAAAGTTCTGAAGCTGGCCAGTGGTTATATCGGTGGTCGCCATCGTCAATTCCGCAGCGCCACCGAGGCGGTGGATCGGGCCCTCTGTTATGCCTACCGTGATCGCCGTCAGAAGAAGCGTGATTTTCGCAAGCTCTGGATTGTGCGTATCGGCGCGGCCGCCCATGAGAACGGTACCACCTACAGCCGCCTGATGGGTGGTCTGAAGAAGGCCGAGGTGGACCTGGACCGTAAGGTGCTGGCCCATCTGGCGATCATGGATCCCGCCGGTTTTGCCGAAGTGGTGAAGATCTCTCAGACCCACTGAGGCGGGGCCCGACCCCGCCGTAAACGGATTTGCCTCGCCCTGACCGGCCCGTGCGACGCCTCTGTGCAAGGGGTTTTCGCCCGGGCCGGTGAATTTTCGACTTTTGAGCCCGGGGTGCGGCAACTCCCCATCTTTCGGAGTGTTACGGTCTTATGGAAGAGGAGCTGCAAAGCCTGCGGGCCGAGGCCGAGGCCGCCCTGGCGGCGGTCACCGGACCGGCCGACCTGGAGGGGTTCCGGGTGGAGTATCTCGGGCGCAAAGGGCGTTTTAGCGGCCTGATGCGGCTGCTTGGCCAGGCGTCCGCCGAAGAGCGGCCCCGGTTGGGTAAGCTGGCCAATGAGGTCAAGGCGGTGGTTGAGGGGCTGTTCAATGCCCGCAAGGAGGAGCTGGAGGATGCGCTGCCCGCCGCTTCCCCGGTGGGCGATCTGACCCTGCCCGGTCGTCGCTGCCCCGCCGGCGGCCTCCATCCGGTGACCCAGGTGATGGAGGAAGTTTGCGCCATCTTTGTCGGCCTGGGCTTTGCGGTGGCCGAAGGACCCGACGTGGAGACCGATTTCTACAATTTCGAGGCCCTCAACATCCCCCCCCATCACCCGGCCCGGGCGATGCACGACACCTTCTATGTCGATGAGGGAAGGTTGCTGCGGACCCATACCTCGCCCATGCAGATCCGGGCCATGGAGCAGGCCAGCCCCCCCCTGCGAATGATTGCTCCGGGCAAGGTTTACCGCTGCGATTCCGACATCACCCATACCCCGATGTTTCATCAGGTGGAAGGGTTCATGGTGGACCGCAAGGTCTCCTTTGCCGACCTTAAGGGGGTTCTGTCGCTGTTTATCACCCGGATGTTCGACGCGAAAACCCCTATCCGGTTCCGCCCCAGCTTCTTCCCCTTCACCGAGCCCAGTGCCGAGGTGGATATCGGCTGTGTGATCTGTGGCGGCAAGGGCTGCCGGGTCTGCAAGCAGACCGGCTGGCTGGAGATTCTGGGTGCCGGGATGATCGATCCCGCGGTCTTTGCCAAAGTCGGCTACGATTCGGAGCAGTACAGCGGATTTGCTTTTGGCCTGGGGATTGAGCGGATCGCCATGCTCCGCTACGGGATCAGTGATATTCGGCTCTTTTATGAAAATGATCTGCGCTTTTTGGCCCAGTTCTGAAAACGGTTACTCCCCATGAAATGTACCGAGAAATGGCTTAAGGAGTATGTGGCCGTCGAGTTTGGCCCGGATGAAATCGCCGCCCGTCTGACCATGCTGGGCCTGGAAGTGGACGCTGTGGAGCCGCTCTATCCGGGTCTGGATGGAGTTTGCGTGGGCCGGGTCCTGAGCGTGACCAGGCATCCCAATGCCGACCGTTTGAGCCTCTGCGAGGTGGATGACGGTGGCGAGCGCGCGCGCCGGGTGGTCTGCGGCGCGCCCAATGTCCGGCCGGGAATGTTTACCCCCCTGGCCCTGCCCGGCGCGGTTTTGCCCGGGAATTTCAAGATCAAGGTCAGCAAGATTCGCGGAGAGAGGTCCGAGGGGATGCTCTGCGCCGACCGGGAGCTGGGTCTGGCTGAAGGTCAGGCGGACAGCGGCGGGATTATGGATCTTGATCCCGGAGAGTTTTCCGGGCTGGTTCCGGGGGCCCCCCTGGCCGAGGTTCTGGGTTTGCGGGACACCATGATCGAGGTTGATCTGACCCCCAACCGGCCCGATTGCGCCGGAGTGATCGGGCTGGCTCGTGAGCTTGCCGGTTCCGCCGGTCTGCCCTTGGGGAGACCGGAGATCAGCCCTCCCGAGCTGGCCGGATCCGAGCCTCCCTTTGCGGTGCAGGTGGAAGCCCCAGATTGTCTACGCTATTGCGCCCGTCTGATCAGGGGAGTTAAGATCGCGCCCTCCCCTTGGTGGCTGCGGCGGCGCCTGCTGGCGGTGGGCTTGCGGCCGATCAACAACGTGGTTGATATCACCAACTACGTGATGATGGAGTACGGCCAGCCCATGCACGCTTTTGACTTTGACCGCCTGGCCGGCGGCCGGATCCGGGTGCGGCGGGCCAAGGCCGGCGAGAAGATAACCACCCTGGACGGGGTGGAACGGCAATTGACCCCGGAGATGCTGCTGATCGCCGATGCCGCGCAAGCGGTGGCCGTTGCCGGCATCATGGGTGGTTCCGAGAGCGAAGTGGGCCCGGAGACGGTCAATATTTTGCTGGAAAGCGCCTGTTTTGAAGCCAAAAGCGTACGCGCCACCGCTGCCGCCCTCAAGCTGGCCACCGACTCCTCCTATCGTTTTGAGCGTGGGGTTGATCCCCAGGCCGCTCCCCAGGCCCTGGAACGGGCGGTAAAGCTGATTCTCGACCTGGCCGGTGGTGAGGTGGCTCCCGGTGGGGTCGATTATCGCGAGGGGGTGGTCGATCCGCCCCTTTTGACCCTGCGGCTTGGCCGGGTTAACGATCTGCTCGGCACCGACCTCGATCTGGATACGGTGGCCGGTCACCTGGCCGGTATCGAGATCCACGGTGAGCGGCTTGATGATCAGGCGCTGCGAATTCGGCCTCCCTCCTTTCGGGTGGACCTGGAGCGGGAGGTGGACCTGATTGAGGAGGTGGCCAGGCTGATCGGCTATGATCGGATACCCACCTCCATGCCCTTGGTGGCTATGGAGATGCCGGCCAAGGCGGACAACGACCAGCGCCACCGGATCAAAACGATCATGGTTGCCCTGGGCTGTCATGAGGCGGTTAATTACAGTTTTGTTAATCCGGCCCATGGCGACTGGTTGGGTTTAGCCGCCGCCGACCCGCGCCGGAGCATGCTGCCTCTGCTCAACCCCCTGAGCGAAGAGCAGGGGGTGATGCGCACCACCCTGCTGCCCGGCCTGCTGGAGAACGCCCGGCACAACATCAATCACCAGTGTCCCGATCTGCGCCTCTTCGAGTTGGGCAAGGTTTTCTTTGCCGAGCCGGGTAGCGGCTTGCCCCGGGAGGAGGAGCGGTTAGCCGCGGTATTCGGCGGGCGGCGGCATCCCGGTTCCCCGCTGCTGTGGGAAGGGGAGGCGGCCGTCGATCTTTACGATCTCAAGGGCCTGCTCGAGGAACTGCTACGCGGATTGCGGCGATCGGGAGTGATGCTGGTCCCGGCGAAAGAGTCCTCCCCCTACGCCCTGCCGGGGAGCTGTTTCGACTTGCGCCATGAAGGTGAAAAATTGGGGGAATGGGGAAAAATTCACCCCAGGGTGCTGAAAGCATTTGGCATCAAGCAGGAACTCCTTTATCTTGACTTGAGTACCAGCCGCCTGCTGGCCCTGCCGGCCGTGCGGCCGACCTTTACCCCCTTGCCCAGGTTCCCGGCGGTCAAACGGGATCTGGCCCTGCTGGTTCCCGAAGAGGTTGCGGCCGGGGAGATGCTGGCGGCCATTCGGGAAGTAGGGGGTAAACTGCTTGAGCATGCGGAAATTTTTGACGTTTATCGCGGTAAAAATATTGAACCGGGACGAAAAAGCGTGGCGTTTGCCATCCATTATCGCGACGCGGAGCGCACCCTGAACGAGGAAACAGTGGCGGTGGTACACCAGTTGATCATCGATCAGTTGGTTACCCGCTTCCACGGTCAACTACGAGAGGCTTAAACTGATGAATCGAGCAAACCTGACCCGCAAGGACTTGGCCAAGGCAATAAACGAAAAGATGGGATTTTCCCAGCGCAGCGCCGCCGATCTGGTGGATATAGTCTTTGACCGTCTCAAGGCGACCCTGCTGACGGAAGAACCGATCAAACTGGTCCAGTTCGGGACCTTTAACGTGCGCCGCAAGTCGCCCCGCCAAGGTCGTAACCCCCGCACTGGTGACCCGATGGAGATCACCAAGCGCAGCATGATCTCTTTCCGGCCCAGCAAGATCGTGCGGGAGCGGATCAACCGCAAGTAAGTGGCGACGTGGATCAGGAAACGCCGATTCCGGACAAGCTCTACTTCAAAATCGGCGAAGTATGCGAGATAACAGGGGTTAAGCAACATGTCCTGCGCTACTGGGAATCGGAATTCCGCATTCTCAGTCCCCAGCGGGCCAACTCCCGTCAGCGCCTTTATCGGCGGGCAGATGTGGAAAATATCCTGCGGATTAAACGGCTCCTCAAGGAGGAGGGGTTTACGATCAGCGGGGCCAAGAAACTGCTGGCCCGCGAACGCCGGGGGCGAGCTTCCCCCTTCCCCCCGGCGGCAGGTGGCTCGGGGTCGGCAAAAGGGGAGCGGCCCGCTCCGCCGTCGACTGTGACTTCCTCTTCTGCCGGTGAGGAGAAACCGGGCGTCTCCTCTCTCTTTGGCGGGATCAAACAGGAATTGCTCGATTTGCAGAAGATCCTTGAGCGATAGCCACTTCTTGCTTGACAGCCAAGGGTAAAAAAGGTTAAAAATCACGTTTTGCGGGATGTAGCGCAGCCTGGTAGCGCACTTGAATGGGGTTCAAGGGGCCGGAGGTTCAAATCCTCTCATCCCGACCAGAAAAAACAAGGACTTGTGGGTCAAACCGCAGGTCCTTTTTTTGTATCCGTTCACCATGGTCAACAACTTGTCGATTTAACGGGCTGTAATCGTTCAGCAG
>OMKS01000731.1_pt1 | contig 30279 bp, 28 predicted proteins | sample 1674721 | NCBI WGS metagenome assembly OMKS01 (sample SAMN06264996, study PRJEB25208) | sediment metagenome | isolation source: hot spring sediment | place: USA: California | collected 2014-09-02 | reverse complement strand
GACATAGACAGCTATGAACATGGTGGCGATACCTAGACTGAGCACCTGCCCGATGAGTCTCATAGTTCCGACTGAGGCTGATGCTATGCCGAAGTTTCTCTTCTCGACCGAACTCATTATGGCATTGGTATTTGGAGACGAGAACAACGCAAAACCAAATCCAAGGAACGCGAGGACCGCGACCATCATCCATACCTCTGTTCCTTCGCGGAAGAACGATATGAGCGCAAGACCGATGGAGTTGATCCCCATGCCTATTGATGCGATTATCCTGGGTTCGATGACATCGGACAGCTTGCCAGCGACAGGCGAAAAAGCAGCCATGACAACCATTTGGGATACCAGGATCATACCTGCTTCATGTGCGCTGAACCCCTCGACATATTGGAGATACAGGCTCATCATGAAGCTGACTGCGAATGTGGCCGCATAGTTTATCAGGGCGGCCAAGTTCGAGAATGCGAAGCTCCTGTTGCGTACGAAGAGTCTCATCTCCAGCACCGGGCTGCTCTGACGGAGTTCCCAGAAGACGAAGGTCGCCAAAAGGAAAGCGCCGACGACTGTGAGCACGATCCCAAACGGTTCTGACAGGAATGAAAAGCCGATTATGACTGCGGTGAGGGACAGGACATAGAATGCCGCACCAACGTGATCGTATCTCTCGCCGCTTGCCTCACACCATTCTCCGACCAGCTTTCTAGTGCCTATCCAGATCACTCCCACTATTCCGGGCAGAATCACGAGAAATATGCTTTCCCATCCGAGGAATGTTGTCAGGAACCCTCCTAGAACAGGTCCGGAAGCGCCTCCGATGTAGACGACTGCCACGGTCATCCCGAGCGCCTTCCCTCTTTCCTGGATCGGATATACAGAAGTGAGCAAGGCAATCGAGGTTCCGAAGATCATCGCAGAACCGATTCCCTGTGCCCACCTGAATGCTATAAGTAGTCCCGCGCTAGGAGCGACAGCGCACAGAGTTGAGGTAACCGCAAAGACACCCATCCCGATGACGAAGACCTTCTTCCTCCCCCAAATATCGGCGACCCTTCCAAGAGGGTACGAGGAACGCGGCAGCTGCAAGCAGATACGAGGTGGCGACCCAACTGAGCATGACTGCAGTCATGTTCAAGTCGTCCGCGATCGCAGGAAGCGCGACGTTGATTGAGGAACCCATGAATGGCGTCAAGAAAGAACTGAGCATTGCCATCATGAGAGCGTATCTCTTCTGGTCAGGTTGATTCAGATTCGATGTCTCCTATAGTGGTCTATTAAGGCCCTCCAAACATTATTGCTTTTCTACCGGAACAATTCTACCGGATCATTCTGCTGGGACATCAATCGACAAGGACCACAGAAGGCAACTATTGCCGAAAAAGAGAAGACGCGGCACTAAAGGAGGTTTCGGCGATATGGGCCGCCGAGAAGCCTCAGAGTGCAATAAAACCTTTAATTGAAACCAAAGAATATTTGTCTGGCTATGCTTGAGAGTGCGGATGCCGGGATTCGAACCCGGGCTTAAGGCTTGGGAAGCCTCAGTCCTAACCGCTAGACTACATCCGCATCTGATCATCTAGCAAGGCCGGATTGGGACAATCCGCGACTTTCCCGGTGCTTACGCTTTACAGTTACTTGATCGTCTCCAGCTGGCTGATGATGTTCCAGATGAGCGTTCTTGCGTGCAGCGGGATGTTCGGGTCGTTTGCCAGCTCATCCAGGATGAATATGGCGCTCGCGCACCTGACATCCAACGCTTCCGCCTCTCTCTGGAGGCGGTCCTTCGCGTCCGTAGCCCCTCTCCTAATATTCCGGGGCACAGAAGTATCCTCGGCAAGCTGATCAAGAATTTCCATTACCTGTCCAAGTCTGGTCAAATTGTCCATAAAGCTCACCTTCAGTCCGAATTAGAACTCGCGATGAGGCACATAAAGAGTGGACCTTTTTAGCTCTTTTGCTCGTCCGCTGTCTTTAATGTACCATTTTCCTTGAAAGTCGTGACGATCATGAGTGTTCTCGTGTCCCTGAGCCCGTCAATTTTCGACAATCTCTCGACAATGAACCTCTTCATCGAAGGATAGTTATCGAAACTCGCCTTGCCTATCAGGTCGGCATCTCCAGTGACGAGGAACAGATCTTCGATTTCCGGTAGGTTCGCAATCTTCTCGGCGATAACATCTGCCTCCTTCGTGTCCACCTTCATCTGAATGACCGCTCTTACCTGGTCCTCTCCATAGTAGCTCGTGATCGCCTTCTCGTAATCGTTTCTTTCCTCGCTATTCACTCTTCTCCCCCTCCGTACTTCTCGAATATAGCCCTCGGACGATTCGGACTCTTGTCAGCCGCATCAAATATGAACTTCGGTTATAAGAAATGCGCTTAAAAAAAGTATCTGAGGATAAAAACCATCCAAAGAGCGTGTCCCAAAGTCAAAGCTGTGCAGATTCGAACTCTTCCTGCAAATCGATGATGACCTGCTCCAGGATCTCGTCGAGCCTCGAGCTTCTGTACTCCCTGAGGCCCCCGAGTTCGCTCTGTACGCGTGCCAGATAGTTCGATTCACTCTTCAGGAATTCGATGTTGCAAAGCAGCTCATCCATTGGTGGTTCACCTCGAAGCAGCATGAGCACACAGTCGCTCGGGATTGCTCCGATTTTGCGCAATGCACGATGATGTATATAATGATTTATGGCGCCGCAATTGTCCACGCAGGTTATGATTGAAAATACTGGATATCGACAAAAGTCGGTGTGCTAGACAGAGTATTTCAATCTACGCCGCGGCGAAGGTTCCGAACCCAAAATTCCCCCAGAAAGCGATGCTATAATGCTATACATCCATCTCATGGGCCAGGTCGTAGTATATCCTGGCTGCCCTGAGTATCTCATCGATGTCTATATGCTCGTCAATCTGGTGTGCCTGGCCGGGGTCTCCCGGTCCGAACACCGCGATGTTCCCGTTCCTGTCGCTGAAGCGCACCATCTCAGTTGCAAATGCCACATCACAGGTCTCCATGCCGCCCGCAGAGAGCCTCAGAACTATATCGGCATCCCCCGGTATCTCGACGGGCGGCAGCTGATGGAGGACCTCGAGCTCTGCTTTTTGCCCCATGAGGGCCGCCTCCATCTCCTGCAACAGCTGGCCGGGGTCTATTCCAGATGAGCTCCTCATGTCCACCTCGGTAGCGCACCTGTCCGGTATGACGTTGACCTTCTCTCCCCCGCGAATCATGTCCACATTGAAGATCACATCTTCCCCGGCGGAAGACTGTCCGTTGGCCGTGGATCTGAGGCGTTCTATGACGTCGAGGGCTCGGTGGATCGCATTGTCCCCCTCCATCGGTATCGATGCGTGAGCCGCCTTCCCGAATGCGGTTATCCTCAGCTGAAGAAGCCCCCGTTCCCGGATGCCTATCCTCAGGGCAGTCGGCTCGCATATGATGATCGCTGGCGCTCTGGCAATCGCTTCGTCTCCGGCGATCTCCTCAGCGCCTTTCATGCCAGTCTCCTCATCTGTCGTGAAGGCGAGAGTCAAGGGTGTTTCATCCGCGGCCGCTGCGGCCATCAACATGGCCGTGCACCCTCCCTTCATATCGACCGCGCCCCTGCCGTACACGGTCGAGCCGGAGATCGCACCCTGCTCGAAAGACCAATTGCTGCCAAGCGGAACCGTGTCCAGGTGTCCCGAGAGAAGCAATCCTCCCGGCCGCTTCTCAGCCAGTAGGGCGGGGGCGCCCCCATGTCCGAAAATTCTGCACCCGTAGCCCCACCCCTCCAGACGATTCCTCATATATGATACGATCTTGCCGCGGTCGTCTGTGTTGCTGCTGGGTATTAGGATGAGCTCCCTGAGCGTTTCGGCAATCGAACCCCGGCTCAGATATCTTTCCGCTGACGACATGCTTCGCAACACCCGATTCCCATTGATCAGTTCATACAGAGATTGTCGACTATTCCGAGAACCAGTTCAACGGTGTTTCCTATGTCCGAGAGGCTCACGGCCTCCGTAGTCGAATGAGTGTACCTCATCGCCACCCCGATCGGGAGCACGGCCGATCCAGTTTCCTGGACCGCGGTTGCGTCCGTCGCTCCACCGGCGACGACCTCTTGCACCCCGATCTTTCCCCCGGAGGCGGTCTTGTTTGCCAGATCCCTCAGGAAGGGAGAGGCGATGGACCTTGAGTCCAGGTATCTTATCACTGGCCCAGAGCCGAGCATGGCTGGCTGTAGGTGGCCGTCTATCCCGGGCGCGTCGCCCGAGGAGCAGGTATCTATCACGATCACATAGTCCGGTCTCAGGGTGTGTGCGATCACCTTCGCGCCCCTGAGCCCCATCTCCTCCTGTGTGCTCCAGGAGAAGGTCAATTTGCCCCTGACCTTCTTCTTGTCGAGGCGCTCGTAGCAGCTCATGAGCACCGCGCAGCCCACCCTGTCGTCAAGCGCCCTGCCGGAAACCAGATCCTTCCCTAGGCGGATGAGGCCCTTTGTGAATGTGACGAAGTCCAGCACTCTGATCCCCAGTCTCTCGGTCTCCTTCCTGGATCTCGTGCCGACATCGATCCTCAGGTTCTCCGAGCTCAGCACGGTCTTCCTCTCCTCGGGGCTGGTCATCAGGTGAGGGGGCTTGATTCCTATAACGCCGTTAATCAATCCTTTCGAAGTCGATATCTCGACCCTCCTCGACAGCAGGATCCGGTCGTCGATCCCTCCAATTTTATTGAACCTTAGCGAGCCGTCCTCCTCGATCTTAGTGATTATAAGACCGACCTCGTCCATATGCGCCACGAGTGCGACATGGGGTTCTCCCTTTCCGATTTCGACCATGAGGTTGCCTATGCTGTCGACTCTGCATTTCCCCTTCAGCTTCAATCTGTCAATTATGAACTCCCTGACTCTGGTTTCGTTCCCTGACACGCCGGGAATCGCGGTCAGTTCGTTAAGCAGCTCGTACACTTTTCTCACCGCCGGTTGAGACGATCATCTCTTCAGGAAAGGCTTTTCGACCACAACAGCCTCGATCCTTCTGCCTCCGATCCCGTAGTATAATGTAGTGCCTGGACTTGAATACTCCTCCCCGACATAGCCCATTCCGACCCCCTTCTTAAGAACCGGAGAGAGCGTTCCGCTGGTAATGCGTCCTATCCTCTCCTTTTCCAATGAGAAAATCTCGTACCCCTCGCGCGGGACACCGCTGCCGACGGAAATGAATGCTACGAGCCGAGGATATTCCTCCTGTCTCTGCCTCAGGAGCGCCTCTTTTCCCCTGAAATCGTGATTCCAGTCTATGGCCTTATCCTCTCCCGCCTCCAGAGGGGTCTGACCGCCGTCGAAATCGTGCCCGGAAAGCAGGTAGCACATCTCCAGCCTCAGCGTATCCCTCGCGCCCAGGCCGCACGGCCTTATCCGTTGGCCTCCAGTATCCAGGATGCGCTTCCAGAGCTCACGCGCCGTCCGTGCGTTCATTATTATCTCGAATCCGTCCTCTCCGGTGTAGCCTGTCCTTGAGATCAGCGCTTCGGCTCCTTTCGGCTCCGTCTCGGCCTCGATTCCTGACGCCCAGTGCATCTCCTCACCGGCATCTTCCCGCTCGGTATCGACAATCCGCATCCTCGTCTTGGTCGCCTTGAATCTCTTCATCTCGTAGATGTCGAGATCCGTGATTCCGCTCACGATCTCCCCGGAGGACGGTCCCTGAACCGCCAGACATGCTAAACCGACGGTCATATCAGTGACCGACGCCCCGCCGACATTCGCTGATAGCCAATGAAGAACCGCCTCCCTCTTTGCCGCATTGCAGACGATCAGAAAGCCATGCTCGGAAACCCTGGTCGCGATCAAGTCATCTATGATATGACCGGAATCGTCGAGCAGAAACGAGTAGAGCGCCCTCCCTTTCCGTGATCCGGTCAGAGACCGGGTGAAAAGCCAGTCAAGACGCTCCATGCCCTCCTCGCCCTCCGCGAGTATCTTGCCCATGTGAGAAACATCGAAAATTCCGGCGCTGCTCCTGACTGCCATGTGCTCCTGGGTGATAGTCCCGTACCAGAGCGGCATCTCCCAGCCTGAGAACTCGAACATCTTCGCACCCAGTGCGATATGTTCATCATAGAGCGGGGTTCTGAGCGCCACAATGAAAGGAACACAGCTGTTCGCTAAAGAAACTTTTCTTTCCTCACCGGTACTGATCTATCAGGTCCATTAGGTCTTTGTCAATGCCGATGCCGTACGAGGTGGGCTCCACGTTCTCGATGTTCCTCTCGAGAAGCGCCATCTCCTTCTCGTTGAACGCGCTCTGGCTGATCGGTATCAATACTATCGAGGCGCTCTGCATGACCTGCTCGTTTATCAGCTCTGTGAACTTGAGCACCTGCTGGAACCCGTTATTGATCACCAAATACTCTAGCCCGTCGATGAGGCAAATCGCCCGGTTATACCTCTCGATGAACGACGATATCATAGTCGCCAGGGTGCCGATGCTGGTCGGATTGTGGTGGTCCTTGCCGGGCGTATGGCTCAGCCACACGAACCTCGCGGCGGTCAGTGCGAAGTTCTCCTTGAGCCTCTCCGGGAACTGCCTGGTCACGCACAGGCCAGGGAATCCCATTGCGATGCCCTTTTCGAACAATTTGTAGGTTATCAGGGGCTTGCGCTCTTTCACGAGGTAAATGGCTCCCTCCTTAAGCTGAATTGAACCGACCGAAAGCCCTTTATCCTCTTGCAATAGACTCACTCCACCGACCAAGTAGCAGATAAGAAAACTTGTAATTTATCTTTTCCCGCCGAATTACACAATTCGAACGATTCTGGCAGGAATAACGCCGGTTACAGCTCCCCGTCCCCGAGAATATCGGACAGCTTGTCCTCGAGCACGCCAGCAGGGATATCGGGTATGGTTATCACCGAGGTCTTGCCGGGAATGCCCTCGCCGGACTTACGGGCGGATATCAGCCCGAAGTCGTCCAGGTCCTTGAGATAGCCCCAGAATGCCGTGTGCGCCCTGGGCTTCTCCCCGTGCTCCTCACAGGCCACCTCATACGCCTTCTCGACCTCGCCAGTGGTCACATAAGCCTGCTTCTTAAGCGTTCTGGAGATGGCGAGCAACGTGAGCCGGTGATGTCGCTCCAGCGACAACAGCTTGGACTCGGTGATCGAGCTGAACGCCTCCGCCTTCGCCGCCCTGATGTGCTCTGGCACGATCTTCTCCGAGCCCTCCTCGTCGGCGATCATCCCCGCCTTCTCCAAAATCTCGATCGCGAAGCGCGCGTCGCCAAACTCCGAGGAGGCGTCCGCGATGAGCCTGATGGAATCCTCGTCAAGGACTCCTTCGTGGAGCGCCAGCTCGGCTCTCTGGCTCGCGATGTCCGCCAGCTCGTCCACCGAGTACTTGCCGAACTCGACGACGTTCGACCGCTTGAAGGTGCTTATTGAGGCGGCGTCCATCAGATCGAAGATGTCCTTCTGGGAGATCAGAAGCAAGGAGACCATCTGCCTTCCTTCAAGCTTTTCCTCAGCGAACCTGGAGAGTCGGTAGATGATGTCCGGCCCGGATTTCCGCAGGAGCGCATCCGCCTCGTCAAGTATGATTATGAGATGCAGCTTACGCTTCTCGAGGTCCTTCCGGAGAATTTCCATCATCTCGGAAATCGAAAAGCCCCTGTCCGGGAAGTTCGGCTGGAAGTGGCTGATGATGTGCAGGATGGCCGCGGCCTCGCTGTTTCTCTGCCTGCAGTTCACGACAACGAAGTCGATCGCCTTGTCGGTGCTCTGCCCGAAGTCCCTCAGATCCATACAAAAACGCTTCGCGGTCACGGTTTTGCCCGTTCCGACGGGGCCGTGCAGTAAGGCCGTCTGCGAGAAGTTCGATTCTATGACCGGCCTGTATAGGGAAGAGAGGCGTTTGAGCTGTTGCTCCCTATGCACCAGCTTCGGAGGGACGAAATCGAACGATAGTGCGTGCTGGTTTCTGAATACGCTCCTGCCGTATGATTCGAACATGTTTGGGAACCGCCTGCAGTCTCTCGGCCGACTTGATGCATTGCACCAGAATAAAAGCTTTTACTGGAGGTCAGCGCTGTTCGCCCACTAAACTCCCATGCATCTATCCGTGATCGTAAGAGCTATCACTGGGCTCGCACTCGAAAAGGGAAAAGTGAATTGGCCAAGGCCGCTCTTCAGCCGAACAGAGCGCCCAGGCCGGCAGCGGCCTCGTCTTCGGAGACCTTCTTTTCCTCTTCCTTTTTCTCCTTCTTCTCTTCCTCTTTCTTCTCCGCGACCGAAGCGGCTGGTGCCGCAGCTGCGGGGCCCGGCATCGCGACGGCGGTCGAGATGGCCTCCTCTATGTTCACCCCTTCGAGTGCTGCAGTCAGCGCCTTGATCCTCGCGTTGTCCGGCTCGATTCCAGCCGCCTTTAGGATGCCGGTCAGGGAATCCTCCTTGATCTCCTTGCCAGCGGCGTGGAGAAGCAGAGCACTGTACACATATTCCATCGATTTTGCCTCCTTCTCTTATTTGCATCAAAGATATTTTCTATCCGAATAGTGCGCCCAATCCGGAAGCGGCCTCGTCCTCGGAGACCTTCTCCTCCTTGTCCTTCTTCTGCTTGTCATCATCCTTTTTGGCCTCGGCCTTCGGGGCAGGTTCGGACTCGGGGCGCTGCGACAACCTGCCCTTCGCGTCGTCGTCGAGAGCCTCATCCGGGAGATGAGACGCCAATGCCAGCGACTGCGCGTTGGCCTTCGATATCAACAGCTTGATCGTCTCCTCGGTGATATACCCCGAGTTGATAGCGAGGTTGAAAGCCTCCGAGTGCGCCTTGACCAGTAACGGGCGTATCGAAGCCTTGTTCGGAATGACGGCGTACACCGACATGTTCAGGGCGCTCCTCGCGGCCATCTGTAAGTTGTCCAGGTATTCCTGCGGGTCGATATCGAGCGTGGAGTGCAAGAACACGACGCCATCCTCGAAGGCGGCCCTGAGCTCCAGTCCCACGGTCAGCGGGAATATCTCGAGCTTGGCGAGAGCCAGTGCCAAATCCCTCGATATGATGTCACCCTTCTTGACAAGGACCTTGTCCTTCTTGATCATGACCTTGCCCTGCTCGATGGCGGCGGGAACGCCTGCCTTCTGCAGCTCCCCGATTATCGGGCCTGGCTTGAACGAGGTCTCCCCCGCCTTGATCTCGATGTCCTCCGGGCTCACCTCGCCCCCCTTGGCCGGCATCTTGGTCTTCGTGTCGTCCATGAGCTTGTTGATCTTGAACGGGTTGAGATCGGACAGCATCAGGGCCATCTGGCCGTCGATGTTGTCCGTGAGCTTCTCGACCCCCTTGACCTTCTCCCCGGCCTTCTTGAGGGCGATCTCCAGGAGGTTGTTCTTTATCACCTGGATCTTGAGATGGTCCCTCAGCTTGGCCCTTATGCTCTGTAGCTGCGGCCCGGGCACCCCGGAAACGCTGACGATGCCGATCACGGGGCTCTTCTGGATCTGATCGACGATGGAGTTCACCAGCTCCACCTTCCAGCCTGCGGGTTCTCGGGACATCATCTAAATCACCGCCACTGCTGGTCCCATGGTCGTCTTGATGTAGGCCGACTGGATGTTCATCTTTCCCCGCTCCAGTTTCGCCGTCACCCTTTTCAGGATGACATCGAGGTTCTCCGCGAGGTCGGAGGCGGACATGTCCCTCGTGCCGATCGGCACATGGAAGGTCTTCCGGTCCTTGGTGCGCACCCTGACGCTCTTCTTCAGGTTGTTGATTATTCCGGTGGGGTCCGATCCGGGCGGTATGGGCCTGGGCATCCTGCCGCTGGTGCCGAGTATGACACCCAGCCTCTTGCCGATGACGGGCATCAGGGGTGCTTCGGCAACGAAGAAGTCGAACTCCGAGAGCATCTTCTTGGCCTTCGCCTTGGTCTCGGCGATCTCCTCGATCTGCTCCGGCTGTATGATGATGTCAGCGATGTCCTTGGCCTTGACGGCCATTTCGCTGCTCCCGAAAAGCCCTACCTTGACGGGTCTCCCCCTGCCGTTCGGCAGGATGATATCCTCCTGGATACGGTTCCTCGGGTCCGAAAGATCGACATCCTTGAGGTTTATCGCGAGCTCGATGCTCTCCAAAAACTTCCTTTTCTTCGAAGACTTAAGCGCCTTCTGAACGGCTTCAATCAGGTGTGGATCTGTCAGGTAAATCCCCCCTATGTAGTATTCCCGAGCTCATCTGGCTCTCCTACATTCGGGATGTAGGTCCCCTAATGAGGGCTTCCGTTTATAAGTCTTTCTGATGGCGATATACCCATTGGCCGCCTCATGTGACGAACAGGCCTTCGTAGCTGCCCTCGCCGATCTCCTTCCGTATCTTCCTCGGGTCCTTGCCATCTATGTTTATGCCCATCGACGTGCAGGTCCCGACCACCTCGAGGAACCGCTCCTTCTTGCTCTTGCCGAGCATGGACTCCTTCTTCATGTCTGCAATCTTGACCACCTGCTCGGGCGTGAGGTTTCCGACCTTGGTGCTCTTGGCGGAGCCGCTCCCCTTCTCCAGCGAGAGCTCCTTCTTGATCAGCGCAGATATGGGCGGGGTGCCCACCTTTATCTCGTACTTCTTTGTCTTCTCGTCGATGGTGATCTTGACTGGCACCTTCATGCCGGCAAAGGCCTTCGTCCTCTCGTTCACTGCCTGCACAATCTCGACTACGTTGACGCCGAGCGGTCCCAGGGCAGGGCCCAACGGGGGTCCCGGAGTCGCCTTTCCACCGTCAACGAGCGCCTCTATCTTCTCGACCATAAAATCATCGCTCCTTCTCGATAACTCTAACCTGATCTCCTTTGACTGTGATCGGAATCGGGACCATGGCCTCGAACAGCTCGACCGTGATCTCCTCCTTGTTCTCGTCGATATGCTGGACACGCGCCTTCTCGCCCTTGAACGGCCCCGCGATCAGCTCCACGATGTCGCCGTCGATGATCCCGGATACTATTGGCTTCGGCGTTAGGAAGTGGTTGATCTCGTCCAGCGACGTCTCGCCCTTGACGATCCCGCGCGTCTTCCTGACCCCCTTGACCAGGTCGCTCAGTGCATCGGTGTTCATCGCCTCGATCAGGACGTAACCCCTGAGCGTCGCAGGCGACAGTATGGCGAACAGCCCGATGTTCTTCGGCTTCGCCCTGCTCGAAAGAGAATCCGCGACCGCTTTCTCGTGCCCGATCGAGGTCTTCAAGGCCATTATGGACTGCCTGGCAGTTGCCTGCAGCGTCACCGAATCGGTCGCCGCCGGGTCGTCCTTCAGGTTGGCATTTATCACCAAGTTGATCCGGTCGCCGTATTTCGCACCGCTGGGTGAAGTGATCACCACCGTGAGCGTCTTCTCCTGCTCAGGCCTCATCTCGAACTCCAGCATCGGCTCGTCCCCGGACGTGCTGTCCCAGAGCACCCCGATCGCGTCGAATACCTTGACGAACCACTCGGGCGATCCCTCCTCGGAGGCGGATGTGATCTGGTCGAACTTGACGAGGACCATTTTCTGAGCCCCCCCGGCCAGCTTCATCTTTAGCTCGAACTCCGTCGAGTCTCCAGAGGCGATTCCACGCTTCAGGTCTGGCCCAGCATCGATAGAGATCGAGCTGCCTACCTGCTGCGCGGGCTTCTCAGGCTCCTGTTCCTCCGCTCCTTCGCGCTTCGCGGGGGTCTCCTCACCGATTTTGAATATGTCCAAAATATCACCCCGAGGACTATTGGGGATATCCCCTCATCATTTATTCATACTTCAATCCTTCTATCGGAAGAGCCCCACGAGCAGATCCGCCCCGTATTCAAATATCCAGTATATGAGAAATCCGAGTCCGCCTATCAGGAATATGCCAAGGGCCACGATCTGGTTTGTCTTCAGGTACTCGTCCGGGGTCGGCTTCCTGGCCATCTTCAGGACTCTGCCGTACCTGCCCTTGCCGATGTGTTTGACCCGGTCCTCCACCTTCTTCTGGACCTTCCATGCCTTGTCGACTATTTCCATCTCAAACAAGCCCAAAACGATCTCTACTATTTCTAATCTATTACATCCAGCCCGATATCTTCCTTCTTCCGCTCCGCCGGACCGAATATGTGCTTGGACTTAACGCCAGTAATCACGACCATCACCCTGATGGTATGGTCGATGGTCTCGTCGACCGAGGCTCCCCATATGATCCTGGCATTGGGGTTGATCTTGTTCTGGATGATCTCCGCGGCCTGCTCGGCCTCCGTAATGGTCATGTCCGAACCGCCGGTGACGTTCACCAGAGCGGCGGTCGCCTTGCTTATGTCCAGGTCGATCAGAGGCGAGTTGATCGCCTCGTTTATCGCGGCTGATGCTCTGTCGTCATCGTCCGACTCCCCCATGCCGATCATGGCCACCCCCCCGGATTTCATGACCGTCTTGATGTCGTTGAAGTCCAGGTTGACCAGCCCCGGCTTCGTGACGATCTCCGTGATGCCCTTGATCGCCCTGACCAGAACCTCGTCCGCCACCTTGAACGCGGCGTTGATGGACAGCTTGGGCACGAGCTCCAGCAGACGGTCGTTCGGGATCACGATGACCGTGTCCGCGATGTTCCTGAGCCGCTCCAGCCCCCACTCCGCGTTCTCGGTCCTGACCGCGCCCTCCGCCTTGAACGGGAACGTGCAAATCGCCACCGTGAGCGCGCCCGCCTCCTTTGCCAGCTGTGCCACGAACGGCGTCGACCCGGTACCGGTGCCGCCCCCGAGCCCGCAGGTTATGAAAACGATGTCCGCGCCGTTGAAATAGCCCTTGATCTCGTCCTCGGCCTCCCTGGCGGCCTCCTCTCCTACCTGAGGAATGGCGCCTGCGCCCAGGCCTCTGGTGACCCTCCTTCCGAGCAGTATCTTCCTCGGCGCCCTGATCATCAGAAGATGCTGCGCGTCAGTATTGGCCGCGAAAAGCTCCGCGCCGATAATTCCGGTCTCGGCCAGGCGGTTGATCGTGTTGCATCCTCCGCCTCCGCAGCCGATGATCTTTATGTTCGTCTTCAGGCCCTGCAGTATCTTCTGCAGCTCCTCGTCTTCTGGATTGTAAGAAGCTACGGGGTTACCTAGGCTTTGTTCCGATTGGTTAAGGGCGTCTTCTATCAGGCTCTTCATTCGAGAACCTCCGGGACATCATTTATCATAATTGAGCGTAGCCAGAGAATACCAGCTGCTCGTTGGGCTTCTGTACATGTTATTTGATTTTAAAGCTTTCGGGAATCCAAAGCGGCTCATTTGACGAATTCCAGTTCTCCCGCCTTCTTCTGTCCCTGGTGTTTGCCCATGATCTGCTTCGACTTCACTCCGGTGACTACCATCATCACCTTGACGCTCTTCTCGATCGACGGGTCTATCGCCGCGCCCCAAATGATCCTCGCGTTTTGGCCGACGCGGGTCTGCACCTCTTCCGCGGCTTTCTGCGCCTCGGCAAGCGTCATATCCATCCCGCCTATAACATCGATAAGTACGCCGGTCGCCTCGCTGATATCTACCTCCAAAAGCGGCGAGTTGATCGCTTGATTGATCGCGTCGAGCGCCCGGTCGTCCGAGTCTTCGTCGCTCTCCCCAAGCCCTATCATTGCTACTCCACCACCCTTCATAACAGTCTTGAGGTCGTTGAAGTCGAGGTTGATCAGCCCGGGCCTGGTGATCATCTCCGTCAGACCTTTGATCGATCTCATGAGCACCTCATCGGCGACCTTGAATGCGGCGTTCAACGACAGCTTCGGGACGAGCTCCAGCAGCTTGTCGTTCGGGATGACAACGACCGTATCCGCCATTTCTCGGAGCCGGTTGAGCCCCCATTCCGCGTTTTCCATCCTGAGCCGCCCCTCGCCCGAGAAGGGCAGTGTCGCGACCGCGATCGTGAGCGCGCCCGCCTCCTTCGCCATCCTCGATACCACTGCGGCTCCGCCCGTGCCGGTGCCGCCTCCGAGCCCGGCTGTCACGAAGCAGATGTGAGTGTCCGAGATGGCCTTCTTGAGCTCGTCCTCGGCCTCCCTGGCCGCCTCCTCGCCGATCTGCGGGATGGCGCCTGCGCCGAGCCCCCTCGTCACTCTCTTTCCGAGAAGTATCTTGTGCGGTGCCCTTGTCACGAGCAAATGCTGCGCATCAGTATTCGCGGCAAACAGCTCCGCACCGACGACCCCCTCATCTACGATCCTCGCGATAGTGTTGCATCCACCTCCGCCGACGCCGATGATCTTTATATTGGTCTTGAGACTCCTGAGAATCTGCTCAAGCTCAGCGTCGACTCTCGCATCCTGCGGAGCTCCATCGTCCATTAGATTCTCAATTCCTGGCCCTTCTCTAGACATCGCGTCTTCAACAAGAGATTTTATCATCTAACATCACCTCTGCGAGGGGGTTCGAATTGAATCCAGAAGATCCATTCGTTAGTGCATCCCGACGAAGAATTAAATCGGATTCCCCGTATTAAGCATTTTTCGTGGTGTCGTAAAATCGGATTTTCGCCCGTTAATCAGCAAAACCGAGCGGAAAAAATAGTCGCTAACGGGCGAAGAATCCGGCCGCGGAAACAGCATTATCTAACATTATCATCATAATATAGCATATAACAGGAAATCGGGGTCGGAGCATAATGCGCGTAAGGATGAGGGCGGTATTTTCCGGAAGGGTGCAGGGAGTTTTCTTCAGAGCCCATGCGCAACGGTTCGCTTCCGATCTCGGCCTGGCAGGTTGGGTGAGAAACCTCCCGGACGGGAGGGTCGAGGCGCTATTCGAGGGGGAGGATAAGTCGGTGGAAGAGGCGATCGACCTATGCCGGCGCAGGCAGCCGTACGCGCATGTGGACAGAGTCGAGGTATATCCGGAGGATCCGGTCGGGGACCTCAGAGGATTCAAGATAAAATACTGATCGCGCTCGAGCGGACACCTCTCAAAGCTCGATCTCTATCCCGTACGCCCTGCGCGGCGTTTCAATATGCACCCTGTGCCAAGTCTCCTCGTCCATTATGCCGGCCTCGAACAGCTCTTTCGTTCTCTTCGGGACCGTGGCCGGGGACAATACCGCGCCGGGGCGGCTCATGTCGTCGAGATAGTCCGTCTCCATCATGAACGGGAGCTCCTGCTCGATAGCCGACGCGACATTTTCCCGCGCGCTCAGCACGGAAAATGTCAATCCTCCGGTTTGCCAGGACGGGTCGAGCTTTCCGCAGTAGTGCTTGATGGCCTTCTCGGGGCTGAGCCCGCTATCGACGGCCATTTCCGAGAATTCGGCCAAATTGTGACCGTTTGCGTGCTCGGTGTGCAGCACGACGGGACAGCCGATCTCCCCCGCCCTCTTCATGCAGTACATCATGATCTCGTTGGACTTCCTCCACCTTTCCTCGTCGACTTCGAAGTGCGGTCTTCCCACCTCTCCGATCCCGACCGCCCTGCCCTCCAGGACCAGCTCGGCGGCGACATCAACTCCCGTCATCATGAGATCGAAGGCGTCCTCGGGTCCCAGCGCCTCCTCCAGTTCCAGTAGGTCGACCGGATAGGGACCGACCACGCAGTAGGCGCGCGCATCCGTTTCCCGGTTCGCCCTCTCGGCGAAGTCGCACGTGACCGCGAACTCCTCCTTCCAGTCGGAGCCGGATCGGATGGGGCGCAGCCCGTACGGCATGTGCGATATCAGCAGATGGGTTCCGCCGGCTTTCAGGAATATCCGAACGGCATCTATTCTCTTTCCCGTGGGACTGAGATGCAAGTGATCGTCGAAAATGGGTAACATGGCCTCTCAGTGCAGTAGGCCGGCCGCCCTCAGCTCCTCGGTTATCTTGTTGACAGCCACCTCGACGTCCTCCGGTTTCCTGGCACCGGTGCAGACGAGCTTGCCCGACCCGAATAGCAGAACGACCACCTTGGGCACATCGATCCTGTACACCAATCCGGGGAACTGCTCGGGCTCGTACTCGACCTTCTCGAGTCCGAGGCTGATAGCGATCGCGTTGAGGTTGATCTCCGTCTCGAGGTCCGAGGAGGCGACTATGTTCTGCACCTCTATCTTCGGCTCCACCTGGATCGGGATGCCAGCCGCCTCGATCTGCCGTGCGACCTTTCCGATCGCGATCTTCACGTCCTCGAGGCTCTTGGCCCCTGTACAGACCACCTTTCCGCTCCTGAACAGCAAGGTTGCGGTCTTGGGCTCCTTCAGTCTGTAGATGAGCCCGGGAAACTGCTCCGGCTCATACTCCGCCCCGTCAAGTGCAAGCGCGATTGCCTGTAAGTCAAGCTCGCTTCCGAGCGATGTGGAAGCTACGACATTCTCTATCCGTATCTTCGCCATGGAAAATCCCCTTCTCTGCGTGGGTATTTAAATAGGGCTTTATAAGCGTTGTCGGCAGAAAATAGGCAGAGGCGTGCTCGGGAAAGAATAAAAAAAGAGATTGATGGCTCAATTTCCCCCCAAGGTATGAGCTGAACCTCCATCACGTGTACCATGGTATAGAAGTGTTTTGATTGGACGCGGATCGTTCCTCACCGCAGCGGCAGCCTCTTCTCGTCCTTGACGACATTCAGCACCAGGAGTGTGTTGGTCCTCTCAATGTGAGGGAGGGACAGAAGCTCCTTGACGAACGTGTTGAGCTCCTCGCGCGATCTGAACCTGGCGATCATCAGGGAATCCCACTCGCCGGTTACGTCGAACACCTGCAGCACCCTGTCCTCCTTGGCCAGCTGCTTCTCCACATCGGTCAGTTTTCCCTCAGATATCCTGACACCTATGATAGTGAGCAGGTCGTACCCGAGCTTCTCTGGGTCGAGTATCGGTATGTACCCTTGGATCACCCGTTCCCTCTCCAGCTCCTTGATCCTGACCGATACCGTGCTCACCGATACGTCCAACTTCTGGGCGATCTCGCGGAGCGGCATGCGCGCGTTCTTGTAAAGGCACTTCAGTATGTTCCTGTCCATGTCGTCCAAACGTGACACACCGCTGCACGTTATGCTCGCCCCCCTCTTTATTTTTTCGACGTATCGGGCATATTGCCCATATTTCGTTCGGAGAAATCCATCATTTGCCAAACATTGTCCATAGAAAATACACAAAGGCTAAATACGGTGGCTATATAATCAAGACGGCAGAAGACGATAACGGTGAAGCGACCTTGGAAACCGAGCAGGGCGCCGTGAAGCGGATCAACGGTGGAATGCGGCCCCCGGGCTCAACTTCTCAAGATGGCGTATCTTCTTCAATATCCCCCTCACAGAGGACCGTCCGAAAGACGAGGCCTCAGAGGATCGGGAAGCGCATGCGTCAGATCCTACGGGAGCTCGAAAAGGCGGACCCCGAGGACCTCGATGAGGATGTTCTGGCGGTCTACCGTGCCCTTGATGAGGCGGGCATCGAGACGTTGTTGCTGGACTCGGAGATCGATGTCAGGCGGACGGACGCTTCGGAGCCGCCGAAACTGATCTCGGACATACTTTTCACAGAGGTGCCGGCTCTGATCGCGAAGCCGAAGGATCACGAACAGGTCAGACTGTGCGTGCGCGCCTGCCGGGACAAACGCGTCCCCCTCGTCGTAAGGGGCGCAGCCTCCAGCGCCTTCGGTGCCGCCTTGCCGCCGGACGCGGGATTGGTTTTGGACCTCGGTGAGCTCGTGGGGGTCAAATCGATCGATGCGGAGAGATCGACCGCGAAGGTGCTTGCCGGCACCCGCTGGGCCGACCTGTCAATGGAGCTGAAGAAGAAAGGTCTGGCACTATTCTCGTCCCCGAGCAGCTTCTTCTCGACGGTCGGGGGATGGATCTCGACCGGAGGGCACGGGATAAACAGCTTCTCCGCGGGTGGCATCTCGTCGCAAGTTCGCAGGCTCCGGGTCGTGCTGCCGGACGGGACTGAGAGGTCATTGTCGTCCAAGGATCCCGACTTCGATCTGTTCTCGGGAACCGAGGGACAGCTGGGAGTGATAACGGAGGTCTCCATTGCAATACGCAAGATGCCGAAGCACTCCCGCGCGATGCTCCTCCAGACCTCGGACGAGGCAAGGGCTTTCCGGTTATTGGACTCGATCCTCGGGAGCGGCTCGAAGATATCCCATGTGATGTTCTACGACGAGCACAGGAGCAGGGAGATCAACCAGATAACGCCCATCCCCGGAAACCCTCTCCACGACGCGCCGGCGATTCTGATTCTGCTCGAGGGCGATACGCCGGAGGATATCGAGATCCCGCTGCCCTCGGACATCGGGTGGACCGAGGCACCGGTGTTCATGGCGAACCTCCTGTGGGGGAACAGGTATTTTCCGATGCGGGCCAGGAAGCAGGGCCCCGGCATGCTCGGATCGGAGCAGGTCATCCCGCTCGTCAACATGCCGAGGCTCCTCGCCAGGACGAGAAAGCTCGGCCGGATGTTCGGCCTCGAGATCGCCTCCGAGGCACACATCATGTCCGACAAGGAGGCGCTTGTGCTGTCCTTCTTCCTGACCGACCAGAGAAAGCCGTTCATGTACACCATCCACTCGATCATCTCGATGTTGCTGACCCGGCTGGGCATAGAGTACGGTGGCCGTCCATACGCGGTCGGTATCTGGAACCAGCCGTTCTCGTCCTTCGTGTTCCCGGAGGAGCAGATGGACCGCCTGAGGGAGAAGAAGCGGGAGCTGGACCCGGAGGACCTCTTCAATCCGAGCAGATTCCTGTCGGCGAGGTCGAAGTTCATCGCTCCGATCAGGTTCTTGCTGCGGGAGAGGATCACGCTGTTCGCGCTGGGGTCCCTGCTCGCGGCGACGGAGTTCTTCAGCCGGATCTCCCGCCGCATCATGACCTCGACCAGAAAGGAGGGTCCGACCCCCCTCGAACTTTCTTCGCTGGCATGCGCGAGATGCGGGGCGTGCGTTAGCGTCTGCCCGGCGTACCTCGTGACCGGGCGGGAGCTCGTCACCGGAAGGGGAAAGATGCTGTTCGCCCGCTCCGTGCTCAAGGGCGAGGCGATCGACAAGCGGGAGTCGGACGAGATCTTCCTGTGCATCAAGTGCCACGCGTGCGAGGAGGTGTGCCAGACGCGGCTGCCGCTCCTGCTCGCGTACGAGGAGCTGGAAGAGCGGCTCGAATCGGCTCACGGCAGGCCGAAGGAGCTGATCGGAAAATTCGTGGCGGAGGTGGAGGCCAGCAAGGAGTACGAGAGGTTGCTCTACGAGGGCATCATATCGCCGGATGCCGGCATGAAAGGAGGCGAGACCGATGCTGTATGAACGGTATCACATCCCGACGACTCCGGCGCCTCCTAGGCATACGGTGATCGGGAAGTTCAAGGTCATCAGGGACGAGGAGCTCTGCAGGAACTGCGGCCGCTGCTCAGAGGCTTGCATATACGGCGTTCACGAGAGGAAGAACGACGAGACGAGGTCCATGGCGGAGCCGCTGAGCCACCTCTGCAGGAACTGCTTCCGGTGCATGCAGAAATGCCCGACGCACGCCCTCCAGATGATCATGAACCCGGAGTACAGAGCGCTCGGGGACGACTACTGGGAGCCCCACAGGCTCTGGACCATCTGGTACGAGGCTGAGAACGGCAGGATACCGGTCTTCGGCGCGGGCTTCAGGGGACCGTTCGACGGCCCCTGGTTCGACGGCATGTGGACCGACATGTCGGAGATCGTCCGGCCAACGAGGGACGGAATACACGGACGCGAGTACATCTCGACCGCGGTGGACATCGGCAGGAAGCCGCCGTTCATCGAGTTCGATAAGCGGGGCGAGATCGTCTCGGAGATCACCAAGGTCCTGGAGATACAGCTTCCGATCATATTCGACCTGCTCCCGATGGAGACCTTCGGCGAGAGAATGACTTCGATCGTGTCCAGGGCCGCCGCCTGGCTGGGAGCGCTCTGCGTCGCACCGCTCGAGCACGCCGACAAGATCCCTACGCAGGAGAGGACGAACTTCGTCCCGGTCGTGGGCGACCGGATAAGGCAGGCGGACATCGACGCGCTGAAAGAGGCTTCGATGGTGGAGGTCGAGTACGGCGACAGGTTCGAGGAGCTGCTCTCGGAGGTCAGGATGCACAACCCGGAGGCGCTTACCGCGGCGAGGCTTCCGCTGAACCCCGATTTGCCGGAGCTGCTGGTCGGCATCTCCGAGCTCAAGATCGACGCAGCGCACATTACCGCGGATTACTGGGGTCTGGAGAAAGGGACCGAGCAGCCACGGCACCTCAGGTACGCCCTCAGGGAGGCGCACCAGTCGCTTATGGAGCAGTCCATGCGAGACGAGCTGTCGCTGATCGTGAGCGGCGGAATAGCTGCCGCGGAGCACGTCCCGAAGGCGATCATACTGGGGGCGGACGCGGTAGCGATAGACCGGGTGCTCATGATCGCGCTCGGATGCCGCCTTTGCGGCAGCTGTACGGCTCCGCAGATCTGCCCGGTGGATATAATGCAGGCGGATTTCGGCTGGGGCGTTCAGAGGATAGTCAACGTCATGGGCGCCTGGCGCGATCAGCTGCTCGAGGTCATGGGCGCGATGGGCATCCGGGACGTCAGACGGCTCAGGGGAGAGCTGGGGCGTTCCATGTTCTCCGAAGATATCGAGAGAGAGGTGTTCGCACCGCTTTTCGAGGGAGGGAGAGAAGAATGAAGAACCGGCTGCCCCAGGTGCCCTCCAGCGTCAGGCAGGCGCCCTTTCCGGAGCATCGGTTCTTCGGCCGGTTCAGGGTGGAGAGGAACCAGGATTGCATCAACTGCGGCACCTGTATCCGCATGTGTCCGTACGGAGTTCACTACCGAAGGGACGGCTGGGGCAAGATCAGCCGCCCACGCGACTGGTTCTGCATCGGATCGGAATGTCAGATGAACAGCTTCTTCTGCGTGAACAACTGCCCGGTGAACGCGCTCAATGTCAAGGACAACCCCATGTTCGACAGCCTCGGGGATTACCGGTGGCCGCCCTACCTGATCGTGTCAAACTGGAAGCAGTCGGAGAGCGGCCTTCCGCCGGTCGGAGGCATCGAGTCGGAGGCGGGCATATCGGGCGGAGGCTTCGACGAGATATTCATCGAGTTCCCTGAGGAGCCCGATTCGAACGTGTCCCCGGAATCGGTCGACCTGGGCGTATCCCTCAACAGGAGGAACGACGGAAGGGATGTCGAGATCTCCGTGCCGTTCTACGGCGGGGGAATGTCCTTCGGATCCATCGGCATACCGATCATGCTCGCACGCGCCCGGTCGTCCGCCGCCTGGAACACCTTCACCTGCACGGGAGAGGGCGGCTACCCCGACCAGCTGGTGCCGTACAAGGATTACATCATTACGCAGATCGCGACCGGGCTGTTCGGCGTCAGGGAGGAGACGATACAGCGCGCCAGGGTGGTCGAGTTCAAGTACGCTCAGGGGGCCAAGCCCGGGCTCGGAGGGCATCTCCTGTGGGACAAGAACACCCCGGAGGTCGCCCGTATGAGAGAGGCAGTCGCGTGGTCCAGCCTGTTCTCCCCGTTCCCGTTTCACAGCGTTTACTCGGTCGAGGACCACAAGAAGCATCTCGACTGGATCAGGTCGATCAATCCCAAGGCGCTGATCTCCGTGAAAGTGTCAACCCCGACCGATGTAGACATGGTCGCTGTCGGCAGCTACTACGCCGGGGCGAACATAATCCACCTCGACGGAGGCTACGGCGGGACCGGAGCCGCCCCAGAGATCGCCAAGAAGAACATCGCGATGCCGATCGAGTACGCCATCCCGCGCGTGCACCGGTTCCTGAGGTCGGAGGGCATCAGGGACGAGGTAGTCCTGGTCGCCAGCGGAGGTATCAGAACCGCCTACGACATCTTGAAGTCGATCGCCCTCGGAGCCGATGCGGTCGCAATCGGCACTTCGGAACTCGTTTCGGTCGGGTGCGTGCGTTGCGGGAACTGCGAGAGCGGAAGGGGCTGTCCGCGTGGGATCGCCACCACCGACACGGACCTGTCGACATTGATCCCGGCCGATTGGGGCGCGCAGCGGATATACAACCTGTTCAACTCATGGGTCCTGCAGATGCGTGACGCGCTTTCCCGGCTGGGGCTGAGGAGCGTTAGAGAGCTGAGGGGAAGGACCGATCTGCTCAGTCACGCGGAGCACGGCAAGGGGGTGAGGGAGATTGAGTAAGCTCTCCTCATCCATTGGGTGCATTACATCGTCAAGGCGCGGCCTTCCAGGTTCAATCGTGCATTCGAGGATAGATGACGCAGCCGAGGGCGGCTGCGGCGTCGTAGGCCTCGTCTCAACCGTCCAAGTCGAAGGACGGCATATCCTGAAGCCCATGATCCAGATGCACAACAGGGGAAACGGAAAGGGAGGGGGCGTGGCAGCGGTCGGGCTTGACCCGATGCAGATGGGCGTCTCTGAGGAGTTGCTCAACACCGACTACCTTATACAAGTCGCGTACCTGAACCCCGAGGCGAGGACGCAGGTCGAGGAGAAATACATCGACTCGCAGATGATCGTGCATCACCGTTCGAGGATAGGCCCGAAACACGGGACAACCAAAGGTGAGCAGGGCGTGTACCACCCGGAGGTATGGAGGTACTTCTGCAGGGCGAAGCCAGATGTGCTCGATAGATTCGTAACAGACAACGGCCTCGAGGAGGTCGATGCGGCAAAGGCGGAGGACGAGTTCGTATATCAGAACTCGTACCGCCTGAACAACGAGTTCTATGCGTCACTCGGGGATAAGAAAGCCTTCGTGCTCTCCCACGGAAAGAACCTGATGGTCTTCAAGATCGTCGGATACGCGGAAGAGGCGATGCACTACTACGGGCTGGAAAATCTCAGGGCACATGTCTGGGTCGGACACCAGAGGTACCCGACGAAGGGGAAGGTCTGGCATCCCGCGGGCGCGCATCCGTTCATAGGTTTACACGAGGCGCTCGTGCATAACGGCGACTTCGCGAACTACTACTCCGTCGAACAATATCTTGCCCAGAGGAACATAAGACCGCAGTTCCTGACCGATACGGAGGTATCCGTCCTCCTGTTCGATTTCCTGAGACGGGTGTGCGAATATCCCCTGGAGTATGTGATCGAGGCGCTCGCGCCCACCACCGAGAGGGATTTCGCCATGCTGCCGAATGAGAAGCAGGCAATTTACCGGCGCATCCAGATCTCGCATCTGCATGGGTCGCCCGACGGCCCATGGTTCTTCATAATCGCGAGGAACGATCCTCTCGAAGAGGCGTTCCGGCTCATCGGGATAACGGACACATCGATGCTCAGGCCGCAGGTGTTTGCGCTGCAGCGGGGCAAGGCATCGATAGGTCTGATCGCTTCTGAGAAGCAGGCGATTGATGCCGCACTGGCAAGTCTCGCCAACGAAGACGATAGGTTCTGGCCGAGGGCGGATAAGTACTGGAACGCCCGTGGCGGAAGCCATACGGACGGCGGTTCGTTTATATTCTCACTGATCAAAGACAACGACGGCTTCAAGCTGGAATGCAGGGACAAGTTCGGCGTCGAGATATCCGACAGCGAGCTTTCTAAGCCCGTTATAGACACCGGGATAAAACGGATATTATCGGGCTCAGGCATTCCCTCGGCCTTAACGCCTTCGCAAGAGGATATCAGAACCGCCCTTTCCAGCTTGGCCCCGGCGGAGGCAGCCGACCGAATTATCGGCTTGGCCGATGGATTGAAGAACGACGATGAAATCCAGCACGCGATAGATGTTCTGACCTCTTTGATTCATGACCGATTCGAATTGGGTCCTCTGAAAAAAGCGTTCGTTGCGGAAGTTGCGGAGCAGGCGTTGTACAAGTTGTTCGACTCACTTCCGCGGATCAGAGATTCATCACCGCTCAGGTTCCGACGGCTGACCGTGGAGGACATGGGGGCTATGCTCCCGCCGACGCGCGATGTTACAACGCTGTTGATCGATGCGAAGGGATTCGACCCCGAAGGAGACCGGGGGCTGTCAAGGGCGCTCCTGAGCGCCTATGGTCTCGGCTGGAGGGACATCCACGTGTACCGCATGTGCGGTCAGAGGTTCATAGGATGCGGCTGCGGAAAACGGTCCGAAAGCCTCAGAATAAACGTCTACGGTACATCCGGGGATTACCTCGCATCCGGAATCGACGGCGCGGAGGTGCTGGTCCACGGCAGTGCCCAGGACCAGGTCGCGCAGATCTTCAACAGGGGAAAGCTGGTGATTTACGGGGATGTGGGGCAGACCTTCATGTACGGCGCGAAGGGGGGAGAGGCGTACATTCTGGGCAACACCGCTGGACGGCCGCTCATCAACGCGGTCGGAAAGCCCCGGGTGATCATGAACGGGACCTGCCTCGACTATCTCGCGGAGTCGTTCATGGCAGGCGATCCTATGAGCGGTGGCGGATTCGTGATACTGAACGGGCTGGCCATCGATGGAGACGGCAGGATTACGGAGCAGGAGACCCCGTATCCGGGCGGCAACCTGTTCTCACTTGCATCGGGAGGTGCGATCTATGTCCGGGACCCGGCGAAGAAGCTTACCGAGGACCTTCTTAACGGCGGGCAGTTCGCGCCTTTCACCATGTTCGATTGGGATCTGATAGAACCGTACCTGCTCGAGAACGAGAGGCTTTTCGGCATATCGGTAGAGAAGCATATACTGACCCATGAGGGCAAGAGGCTGGAGCCCACGCGGGTGTTCAGGAAGGTCAAGGCCGTCCCCGTAGTGGCTTTGGCCCCGACGGGAACATGAGACAGACTTCTCAGGTCTTTTCCCAGAGATGGGCCTCTTCCAACCTCGTCAAGGCGTTTCGAATGTTCTTTTCGGGCAGCTTGCAGGCGCGGTTCTCGCAGATGTAAACCGCCTTCTCATTGTCAACGCTCTTCAGGTCAGCCGCGAACTTCGGCATGAAAACATCGTCTTCGACCCCCTCATATGTGGATAGCAGGACAGTTGCAGATGGCAGAAATTTCGAATAAACTCGATGCATGATGTCCTGAGCATCTGAGGCTCCGTCCGGGAACGAGATGACCACCTCGAAGGAAGGGCCGACCGCAAAATCCACAGCACTCATCATCTGAGTGAACGCCGACGGATGAACGGAGATATCTTCATAGAAGTATCGGCCGACTTTGGACGCCATCCGCTCGTATTCAGATTCCTCCGTTAACATGCTCATTCTGATGAGATCCATCATCGCGACCGAATTCCCGGATGGTGTCGCACCGTCGTACCCGTCCGCATCCCGCCAAAGTATCTCCTCCTGGTCTTTCCCGGAGAATAAGAACGCGCCTTTCCCCTCGTCCCAGAACAGGTCTATCATATGATCCGTGAGATCCGTTGCCGCATTCAGATGACGTCCGCTGAAATCGGTCAGATATATCTCGGTCATACCGAAGATCGCGAAAGCGTAATCGTCGAGGAATCCGGGTATCGCGGTCTCGCCGTCCCGATACCGGTGCATCAGCCGCCCATCGGATAACATGCGGGACCTGATGAATTCGGCCGACCTCACCGCGGCTTCAAAGTACTCCCTTTTTCCGAAGGCTCTCGCTCCCTTCGCAAGGGAAGCGATCATCAACCCGTTCCAGTCGCTCAATATCTTGTCATCCTTTCCGGGGCGAATCCTCTCGTTTCTGCTATCAAACAGCTTCTTCCGCGACGCCTCGAGCTTCTCCTCCAAGAGATGCGTCTCCATTGAGAAATCTCGCGAGAGCTCGGGAACGGTCGCGGTCATGTGCGGGATATTGTGTCCGGTCCTTTCCCCAGTCACGGGATCCACATAGTTCCCCTCCTCGCGTATGTTCATTGCCTTGACATACAGATCCGCGTCCTCGGAGTCCAATACATCGAGTATCTCCTTTTTCGACCAGAGGTAGAACTTCCCCTCCTCTCCCTCGCTGTCGGCATCCTCCGAGGAATAGAATCCCCCATCTTTGTCGGTCATGTCCCTGAAGACGTATTCGAATATCTCCTCGGCGCTCTTTCTGTACAGGTCATCCCCGGTTGCCTGGAACGCCTCGATGTAGGCGGTCGTGGCCATCGCCTGGTCGTACAGCATCTTCTCGAAGTGCGGGACGAGCCATTTGGAATCGGTGGAATAGCGGTGAAGCCCGTATCCTATCTGGTCGAATAATCCGCCCAGGCGGATCGATCTCAGGGTCTTCTCGACCATTTTGAGCGCCCTTTTCTCCCCCGTCCTTCTCCAGTACCTGAGCAGGAAGGTCAGCTGATGCGGGCTTGGGAATTTCGGTCGGTCGGAGAATCCTCCGTAACTCTCGTCAAATCGGATGGAAAGCTCGTCGAATGCGTTGGTGATATCTTCCCTTCCGGGCCCCTTTTCAGCTCCCCGCCCGGCATCGAATCTTTTTTTCAGGGCTGAGGACAGCTGCCCGGCCGATTCCAGCAATTCTTCGCGGTCCTTTTCCCACATCTCCGATATTTTCGGAAGCAGCTCGGTCATGCCGATCCTGCCGAACATTTCCTCCCGGGGGATATAAGTCGCCGCGAAGAACGGCTTCTTGTCCGGGGTCATGATGATCGTCAGCGGCCATCCGCCGGTCCCGGTCATCGCCTGGCAGATCTTCATGTAGACGCCATCTATGTCCGGGCGCTCCTCCCGGTCGACCTTGATGGATACGAACCCGTCATTCAACATCTCGGCGATGTTTTCGTCTTCGAACGATTCCCTTTCCATCACATGGCACCAGTGGCATGTGGAGTATCCGATGGAAAGGAAGACTGGCTTGTCCTCTACCCTGGCCTTCTCGAAAGCCTCCGGAGTCCAGGGATACCAGTCTACCGGATTAGTCGAGTGCTGGGTGAGATAGGGGCTCTTCTCTCCCCGCAATCGGTTATAACGAAGCGTATTCTTTTTCAAGTCACTGCTCCCCGTGCAGATTACTCAGCTTTGATATAGCTCTTAGGATTTTCTACTATGCAATTAGCGGTGTTGAAAAAGGTCCTGAAAACTCCAGAATCGGCAATGTGTCGAAATTCCGGACCGAAGCATAACCATCTTTTATTGAGATTCCCGCTTGAGCTCTTTGATCTTGTTGAAATTGTCCGATAGCCACTGCATGCCTTGAGGTGACAGCAGAACCTCGATCTGCTTTCCATACAAAGCACTGTCCTTGTAGCGAGTATTTAGCTCGATCAATTCCTCAAACGAAATATTCTCGGCGAACTCGTACTGCTCGGGGTAAAGCTTTTTCAATGTCTCAAAATCCTTTTCCGTCAGCTGCTTGTTTTTCTGAATCCAATCTACCACGAATGGCAGCGTCGCGAGAATTCGCAACTCTTTATCGTTGTTACGTTCGGCGATGGCTTTCCCCCCGTTTCAATACGTTAATAATGATAATAAATGATTTCCTCAGATTGAAAATGAACAGTACTTAAATCATGTACATATTCTTGTCAAGATGCCAGTTTTTATGATTATTTTCAATCAAATTAATAAAAAAACAAGTCGAATTGCAGCACGTAAAGAGCGCCTAAGACAATCAATCATCAATCTCTTGCATCGTGAGATAAATCAAATCATTTGCTCAATTCGTCTAACATGCTCTTCGACCCATTTCTTTCCCTTTGGCTCTGACGCTAAACCAGAATCTCCAAATGAAATAATCCTTTGCTGGCTATTCTTTGGTTAAGCCCGATTTCGAATGGAAATGGTAGTTTAGCGTCAGAGCCGATCATGAATATAGGTTCCAAAAAAAGGATGGAACCTATGCTTGGATGCATGACGAATTTAGATTGATGCGCGATAAGGACGGAAAGCCCAGAGAGTGCATTGGTTTTTGGGTCGATATTACCGATCGCAAGAAAATCGAGATCGAATTGGATAATTACCGAGATCATCTTGAGGAATTAGTGCAGGCGCGTACCAACGATCTTCAGAACACAAATATACAGCTTAAACAGGAAATCAACGAACGTATAAAGGTTGAGCAAGAATTGAAGAACAAGACGATTGAGGAAGAGAATGCCAGAAAAAAGGCAGAGATTTACTTGGATTTTCTAGTTCATGATATAGCAAACTTGTTTTCACCGATCATGTCCTATGCTGAGATTATCGCATCAAATCAAGAGATCTCAGAGGAGTTGCAGAAGTATGCCATTAATATCGTGAATCAAACGCAATATGTGGCCACCTTCATCAGCAATCTGCGTAAACTGTCAGAGGCAGAAAGGATTGCACCCTCGGAAGATGCCATCCAAGATGTCCGAGATTTTCTCTCAGAAAATAAGACAGCGATTATCAAAGGGTATCCAAATAAGAAATTCGAATTCATACATGATGCGATGCCCGATGAGCCAGTTAACGTCTATGGTGGAGAGTATATCTCTGATATTATTCTCGCGATATTCGATAATTCTGCGCAATTTGTTGATAAAGACGAAGTCAAAATTGAAATCAATATCTCTGCCAAAGATGATAGCGACAATAACTCATTTTGGGAGATATCGATTTCTTATGAGAGTCCAGGCATGCAAGATACACTGAAAGAGAGCCTTTTGAATCCATTCAGTTATTCTAACCGACTTCGACGAGGAGTATTTTCCTCATTGGCATTTTCGTCTTTGATCGCAAGACATTTTGGGGGAGAGCTGCGAATTGAAAATGTGAGTCCAGATGATCTCAAGGAAGGAGTAAGATTTCTACTGATCCTCCCAAAAGCTTTCGAATGAATACAATGAATTATTCCGCGTGATAGATCTCATTATCATCGGCCATTATTAATCTGAGTAGCCCCGGGCAGATTCGAACTGCCGTCACGGGCTCCAAAGGCCCGCATGATTGACCGCTACACTACGGGGCTGTTCAGTTGGATGTCGAGAAACAGTTCGGAATAATATTTTTTCCTAATAGACCTGCTTGATCGGGATCGGACGATCAAGCCGGATATCCGATCAGATGGATCGGAGAGAAATCGTTTATTTTCACTCTCACTCTCTGACCCAGATCCACGCTTCTCGGCAGGATCACTTGGTCATAGTTGTTCGTCCGGGCGATCATGGTGTTCTTGGTCCCCTTCTCCGTGACGATAACATCGTAGACCTTGCCGACCTTCGATCTGTTCGCCTCGTTCGATATCTTGAACCTTGTTCTGGTGAGCTCCCGAGAACGAGACTTCACCACCCATCCTGGAACCCTGTTATTGCCATTCGCGGCCTTCGTCCCCGGTCTCGGGCTGAACCGGGTGATGTTCACTATGTTCGGCTTCATGCTCTCAAGGAAATCGATATTGGCCAAGTGGTCGCTTCGCGTCTCGTCCGGATATCCCACAATGAGATCGGTGGAAAGCGTGATTTCCGGATACCTGCCCCTGAATCTCCGGACGATCTCCCTGAAATCCTCGACAGTATAGCCCCTGTTCATCTCCGCAAGGATCCTATCGCTCGCGCTCTGAATCGGAAGATGTAGGAATTTGAATATCTTCTCGTGCTCAAATGTATCCACGAGGTCGTCAAGGATCGGCATAACCGTCCTCGGGTTCATCATCCCGATCCTTGTCTTGAAATCGTAATCTAACGATGTGACCTCGCGCAGGAGGTCTGGCAGGGACACGCCCGTATCCCTTCCGTAGGAGGCCGTATCCTGGGCCGTGAGCTGTATCTCCCTTGCTCCCCTTGAGAAGTCCATGCGCGATATGTTCTCGGTCACGCCGTCCACGGGCCTGCTCTTCAGCTCACCGCGGGCGTTGCGGGTTATGCAGTAGGAGCATTCTCCGAGGCATCCGCTCGCGATCGGAAGTATATGGCAGAAGGTTTCCGGGATAGCCTCCGGGGCCCACTTATCCTGCTGCCTCACGCCCACGATCTCGCACATTTTCTCCATGTTGTCCGGGTTCACGAAAAGTGCCTGCGGGGCGATCGGTTCGATCTTGCTTCTGAGGACGGATGCCATGCATCCAGTAACGATGAGCGGCTTGCCGACCGAGCTCAGATGCCTGACCCTTTTCATCATCTCCTTCTCTGTCGTTTCGATGACGGCGCAGGTCGCGATAACATTGAGATCGGCGGAATCTGGCTCGCTGACCAAATCCCATCCCGCGGATCTGAGTATGGATTTGAATTCGAGAGCCTCTCCTCTGTTCAAGGCACAACCATGAGACTCGATGTACGCTTTCACAAATCACGGGGACGATGCCCGATAGTTAATAAGGTTATCTGTTGTATGCAAAAATCAGGTGGATTCTCGATACTGGGTTCATTACCACGATGCAAATACATTTCTGATCCTGGACGATTTTATCCGAAATTAACAAAGAATAAATTACCCCGTTGCGATATTGTGTCGGTGGGCACATGCTGTCTCTTATACACATCTGACGCTGCCGACGAAGAGGATAGTGTAGA
>OMKS01000730.1_pt1 | contig 30288 bp, 30 predicted proteins | sample 1674721 | NCBI WGS metagenome assembly OMKS01 (sample SAMN06264996, study PRJEB25208) | sediment metagenome | isolation source: hot spring sediment | place: USA: California | collected 2014-09-02 | reverse complement strand
CACCTGACGGCTGTCGCGCGCGCAATCCGCATCCTGCGGCCCGCAGCACTGGCCGACATGCCTTCATCCAGAGCGGCCACAAACCGCTGACGCAAATCAGAAGAATACGGTTTCCCCATCCATGCCGCCTCCTTCACGGCAGTCAGTATGAATCAGAAATTGCGCCGGGTGTGAATCCCAAAGATTCAACTTGGTCGCGGTCGACTCTAGGCGTCGGATTTCGGCTTGCTGCGCAAGCCGACCCGCCGGGGGCGCTGCCCCCGGACCCCCGGGGTATTTTGGCCAAGAAGAAACACAGGGCGTTTCGCGCGCCTGGGCAGGAGATGCCGCGCTCAGTCCGCCGCGACAAGTTCTGCCACGCGGTCGCGGTGCTGCGCCGTCAGAACGGCGCGGTTCTCATCCGGGTCGTCATCGCGGATCGTTTCGGTGCGGACCCCGGGCAGCTTGGCGAAACCGTCCATGATGGCCCTGGGGCGGACGGTGGCGGGGATGGTCTGAAAGCCCGGCACCTGGCGCAGCACGTGGCTGACAGAGCGGCCGCACATCGCCTTGGGCGCGGCGCCCGACGCCTCGGCCACGCGCAGCGCCCGTTCGGCGGTTTCGGGCGAAACCTCGACGGTCTGGGTGACAACGCGAAAGGTTTCGCGCGCGTGGTAGTCGATGTAGAAATCCAGCATCGTGGGCGTGATGCCGTAGAGCAGATCGTTGCGCTCGGGCACGGTGCGGTGCCACCAGGTTCCCGCCGGGTCGAAGATCACCCGCTGGCTGGCATTGATCATCAGCGCCGAATGTGCACCGGCATCCGACCGGTTGGCGATTACCGTGAAAAGCGTGATCGAGGGCGGGCCGGGATGGCGATAGGCGGCGCGGGCCACATCCTCGTCAGGCGCCCAGACCGATTCGGCGCAGCCGGCAAGAAAGAGCAGCAGAAGAGCGGCGAGAAGGTGAAGCTTCCGCAAGGCGGATGGACGCCGTGCCGTTCGCCATTGCGCCGGAGTGGTCGATATCATCTGCGCGCTGGTCCCCGCTTCCCTGCTTCGCGCGGCAGGCTAGCGAATCGGCCCGAGGCTGTCACGCCTGCGGCCCACCGATACGTTGAAACAGCCAGACGCCATCCTCGCGCTGCCAGCGGCGGGCGCGGCCGGTCAGCAACAGGTGGTTCAGATGCCCCACCGCCTCGACCAGGGCGAGGACATATTCGGCCGGGCCGATCTCGCGACGGTAGAGCACCGGGAAGCAGTCGCAGGCAGTGCGCGGCCGGTCGAGAATGGCGATCAGCCGGTCGAGCGCGCCATGGTGGTTGTCGATCAGTTGCGCAAGCCGCGTGGGCAGGCCGGTGAAGGGCAGCTTGTGCCCGGACAGCACCAGATGATCCTCCCGCGCATGCGTGGCGAGCCGGGCGCAGCTTTGCAGCCAGCCCGCGACGGGGTCGTTCAGCGGTTCGGTGGCATAGACCCCGAGATTGGGCGAGATCGAGGGCAGGAGCTGGTCGCCGCCGATCACGAGGTTGCAGTCCCGGCTCCAGAGGGTGACATGGTCGCGCGCATGCCCGTCGCCCAGCCGCACGTCCCAGTCGCGCCCGCCCGCGCGGATCACGTCGCCCTCGGCCATGTCGCGAAAGCCCAGCGGCATCGGCGCCACCGTGTCGGCGAAATTGAACGGGCGCTGGGTGGCGCGTTCGGCGAAAAGGGCCGGGTCCATGCCCGCGCCGCGCCAATGGGCCAGCGTCTCGGGCGCGGGGCGGTCCTGTTCGTCGAGTTGCAGCATGCGCGCGAACAGCCAGGCGACGCGACTGGTCCACAGTTCGGCGCCGTGCTCGGACTGGAACCAGCCCGCAAGACCGACATGGTCGGGATGGTGATGGGTGACGATCACGCGGGTCACCGGCCTGCCGCCAAGCGGCCCCGCCATCAGCGTCCGCCAGAGCGCGCGGGAGCGGCTCGAGGCGATTCCGGTATCGACCACGGTCCAGCCCGCGCCATCGTCCAGCGCGTAGACATTCACGTGATCCAGCGCCATCGGCAGTGGCAGGCGCATCCACAGGACGCCCTCGGCGATCCGAACCGCGCTGTCGGGAGCGGGCGGGTCGGGGAAGGGGTAGCGGACCGGGCCGCGCGTGCCGTCCATCATGCTGCCAGATCGTCGTCGGACAGCGCGTAAAGCCCCGCTGCCCCGGCCCGGGCCTGGGCCAGCAGGGCGACATGTTCGGGCAGAAGCCGCGCGACGAAGACGCGGGCAAGCGCAGTGCGCGGCCCCGCGCCCCCCTCGGCGCGGGCGGCGGCAAGATGGACATGGCCGCCCAGAACCCGCGCCCAGGCGCGCAGGAAGGGCACCGCACCAGCGAATCGGTCGGTCTGGTCCTGGGTCAGCATCCATTCGGTCGTCTCGCGCAGCGTTTCGGCCGCGGCCCAGACGTCGCCGGCAGGTTCGGGCAGAAGGGCGCGCGCGGCTTCGGCGCCCTGTTCGATTTCCTCGAGCAGCCGCCAGGCGGCCTCGCCGCCATCCGCCAGCTTGCGGCCGACCAGGTCCAGCGCCTGGATGCCGTTGGTGCCCTCATAGATCGGGGTCACGCGCACGTCGCGCAGGTATTGCGCGGCACCGGTCTGTTCGACGAAGCCCATGCCGCCATGGACCTGGACACCGGCCGAGGCGACCTCGACCCCGGTATCGGTGCCGTGGGCCTTGGCAATGGGGGTCAGGAAAGCCGCGCGGGCGGCCCAGTCGGCCTGTTCCGTGGCGTCGGCCATGTCGATCGCCACCGCGCAGGACAAGGCGATGGCGCGGGCGGCGAAGATCTCGGCCCGCATGGCGGCCAGCATCCGGCGGATATCGGCATGGCCGATGATGGCCCCGCCCTGCGGCGTCGCCCCCTGCCGCCGCTCGCGGGCATAGGCCAGTGCCTGCTGGAACGCCGCCTCGGCCACGCCGATGCCCTGCATCCCGACGCCAAGGCGGGCATTGTTCATCATGGTGAACATCGCCGCCATGCCGCGATGCGGTTCGCCCACCAGCCAGCCGGTCGCGCCGTCATAATCCATCATGGCCGTCGGGCTGCCATGCAGCCCCAGCTTATGTTCAAGGCTGACCACCCGCAGGCTGTTGCGCGCACCCGGATCGCCGCTTGCATCGGGGATGTTGCGCGGCACGAGGAACAGGCTGATGCCGCGGGTGCCGGGGGGGGGCGTCGGGCAGGCGGGCAAGCACCAGATGGACGACATTGCCGATGAACTCGGAATCGGCCCAGCTGATGAAGATCTTCTGCCCGGTGATCGCGTAGGTCCCGTCGCCCTTCGGCACCGCGACCGTGCGCACCGCCTCCACATCGCTGCCCGCCTGCGGTTCGGTCAGGTTCATCGTGCCCGACCATTCGCCCGAGATCAGTTTCGGCAGGTACAGCGCCTTGAGCGCGTCGCTGGCATGATGGCTCAGCGCCTCGATCTGACCCTGGGTCAGCAGGGGCGCGATCTGAAGGGCAAGGCAGGCGCCGCTCATCATCTCGGTGACGGCCATTGCCAGCGTCTGGGGCAGGCCCATGCCGCCATGCCGGGTGGGCGCGGCCAGACCGATCCAGCCGCCTTGGGCGATGGCGCGCCAGCCCTCGGCAAAGCCGGGCGGCGTGCGGACGATGCCGTTTTCCAGCCGCGCGGGGTGCAGGTCGCCCACCCGTTGCAGGGGCGCCATGACCTCCTCGCAGAGCCTGCCTGCGCCGTCCAGGATCGCGGCGGTCAGATCCGGCGTTGCCTCGGCGAAACGCGCGGTCGCGGCAAGCTCGGGGAACCCCGCCACATGGTCGAGCAGGAAGCGGATATCGGCCACGGGGGCACGGTACGGCATGAGATCCTCCTTCTCCTCCTGCCTTGCCCCCGGGCCGGTGCGGCTGTAGCAGTCCGGCAAGGGTGTGGCAGAGGTCGCACGCAAGGTAAACGACCGCCCCGTCCCATCAAGTCCAACGCAACGTCACCGGGACCGCAGACCATGAGCGCAGAGATCCTGAAGCCCGATGCGGGCGGGCTTGCCCGCGCGGCGGCGCTGCTGGGGGCGGGCCAGCTTATAGCCTTTCCGACCGAGACGGTCTACGGGCTGGGCGCGGATGCGCGGAACGACCGGGCAGTGGCGCGGATCTTCGAGGCCAAGGGGCGGCCGCATTTCAACCCGCTGATCGTTCATCTGGCCGATGCCGCGGCCGCGGCGCGGTTCGCGGTGCTGGACGGGGCGGGCGAACAACTGGCATCGGCCTTCTGGCCCGGTGCGCTGACGCTGGTGCTGCCGCTGCGCCCGGATGCCGGGCTGTCGCCGCTGGTCAGCGCGGGCTTGCCCACCGTGGCGCTGCGGGTGCCCGATCATCCGGTGGCCCATGCCCTGCTGACGGCGTTCGGCGGTCCGGTCGCGGCACCCTCGGCCAACCGTTCGGGCAGCATAAGCCCGACGCGGGCCGCGCATGTGATCGAGGGGCTTGGCGACCGGATCGCGGCCGTGGTGGATGGCGGGGCGTGCCCGGTGGGGGTGGAATCGACGATCGTCGGCTTCGATCCCGCGCCTGTGCTGCTGCGCCCGGGCGGGCTGCCGCTGGAGGCGATCGAGGACTGCCTGGGCAGGCGGGTGGCGCCCCGCAGGGCGGACGATGCGATCACCGCGCCGGGGCAGCTTTCGTCGCATTACGCGCCGGATGCCCCCATCGCCCTCGAGGCCGCAACGCCGCCCGCGGGCGCGCTATGGCTGGGCTTCGGGCCGGACTGCGACGGGGCGGCGCTGAACCTGTCGTCCACAGGCGATCTGGTCGAAGCGGCAGCGAACCTTTTCCACGCGCTGCGCGAACTGGACGCGCGCGCCGAACCGGGCCAGCGCATCGCCGTCGCGCCGATTCCCGATCACGGCCTTGGCCGGGCGATCAACGATCGGCTGCGCCGGGCGGCGGCCCCCCGGGGATGATCACGCCCGGCCCGCTGCCGAGGACAGCATCAGCGGTTCGATCCCGAGGGTCCGAAGCGCGCGCTCCCACTTGGCGGCATCAGCAGGATCGAACACGATTTCGGGCACGGCCTCGCAGGTCAGCCAGCCATTGTCCTGTATCTCGCCCTCGAGCTGGCCCGGCCCCCAACCCGCATAGCCAAGCGCCAGCAGGGAATCGGTCGGCCCCTGCCCCTTCGCGATGTCCTCGAGGATGTCGAGCGTCGCCGTCATCCCGAACCGGCCATCGACCCGCAGCGTCGTGTCGCTGCCGGAATTGTAGTCGCCCGAATGCAGAACGAAGCCTCGGGCATGTTCGACCGGGCCGCCGAAATGCACGCGGATGTCGCGGGCGCCGGGCGCCCGCGCAATGCCAAGCTGCCTGAGCAGATCGGAAAAGGACAGCTCCGCCATGGGCTTGTTGACGATCAGCCCCATGGCGCCCTCCTCGGAATGCGCACAGAGAAAGACCACGCTTCTCTCGAAGCGGGGATCACCCATGCCGGGCATCGCGATAAGAAGCTTGCCACTGAGTTGCATGCGAACCGTCCGGACCGACCTGACCAACAGAATGTGTCGCCAGTTGCAACGGCGCAAGGCCGACGCGAGACAATTTTTTCGCGACGCTCTCTCCCGAATGTGATTTCCCGCCGCTGAACCGCCCATTATCTTCGCCGCATGGGATTTGACAGATCACTCCGTCTTGCCGCGGCGTCGGCTCTTGCGCTGGGGTTGGCGCAGGCCGCCCTGGCAGACCCCCTCGATGATGTGCTGAGCGCCGAGATCCTGCCGGGCTGGCAGACCGCGGACGGAACCTACATGGCCGGGTTGAAGCTTCGGCTTGCGCCTGGGTGGAAGACCTACTGGCGTGCACCGGGCGACTCCGGAATACCGCCGCGTTTCGACTGGACGGGGTCGGAGAACGTGGCGGAGGTTGAGGTGCATTGGCCCACTCCGCGGGTGTTTTCGTCGAACGGGCTGCGCACCATAGGCTACGAACACGAGGTTGTGCTGCCGCTGGAACTGACCCCGCGCGAGCACGGGCAGCCGCTGCAACTGGACGCGCGGGTGGAACTGGGCGTGTGTCAGGACATCTGCCTTCCGATCGAACTGCACCTTTCGGGTCTGTTGCCTGCCGAGGGCCGAGGCGAGTCGATCCGCGCGGCGCTGGCTGCGCAGCCCGAGAGTGCGCGTGCGGCACGGGTCGGCAGCGTGGCCTGTACGGTGGAGGCGATTCCCGACGGTCTGCGTCTGACCGCCGAGATCGAGGTCGCCCCCCTGGGGCGCAACGAAACGGCGGTCTTCGAGCTGTCGGACAGTTCGATCTGGGTTTCCGAGGCGTTCATTGCGCGACAAGGCGGGCGGCTTGTGGCGCGCTCGGACCTTGTGCCAGCGACCGGTGCGCCCTTCGCGCTGGACCGTTCCGACCTGCGAATCACGCTGCTTGGTGAGGATCGGGCAATCGACATCCGCGGCTGCGCAGGGCGCTGACCGCCCCCGCCAAGGACATCGCAATCTTGCGGGCAGGAATCCTTCAGGAATTCTGCGTCTGGCCCGGGCTATGCCCTCCGGCTCGCACCATTGCGCGAGCAGCAAGCGCGTAAGCCACCACCAGGACCATGGCTCCACCGCCAAGGAAGAGCAGCAACGCCGCCGTCATCGGCCGGTCGGCCAGCATCGGCAACGCCGCGGCCAGCGGCCCGGGGAGTGCACCCGTCACAAGCACCGGACCTGCCGTTGCCACGAAAAGCGCCGCAAGCCCCAGCGCGGCCGACGCCGTTGTCCGCGCCACGGCTCGCGCCCGACCGCCACGCGAATGCCCGCGAAGTGCATGACGCAACGCGCGGATCTGCCGGCTGACATCCTGCTGCACCGCCAGAAGCGCCGGCACCACCAGAAGCACCAAGAGCATCCCGAAGCCCAGCCCGTAGACCAGCGTGATGACCGTCGGCTTCAGGAACTGCGCCTGTTGCGACCTCTCGAACAACAGCGGCATCAGCCCCAGCACGGTCGTCAGGGTGGTCAGCAGCACCGGCCGCAGCCGGTCGGCGGTCGCATCCACGATCGCGGGGATCAGGCCGCGCGAGCGGGCGTAATCGTCCACCGTGCTGACCAGCACGATCGAATCGTTGATGATGATGCCGACCATCCCGATCAGCCCGACCACCGTGAACATCGACATCGGCACATCCCAGGCCATGTGGCCATAGATCGTGCCCACCAGCCCGAACGGGATGATCGCCATCACCACCACCGGCCGCGACCAGCTTGCGAAGATCCAGGCCAACGTCAGGTAGATGCCGATCAGCCCCAGCCCCAGCCCCAGCCGGGCATCGGCCATGAAGTCCCGTTCCTGCTCGGACAGGCCCGCCAGGCGCCAGGCGACGCCCAGATCGCTTTCGATCCGGGGCAGGACCACCTGTTCCAGCTCGCGCATGATTTCTTCGGCGCGGGCGGGATCGTCCTCGGACAGATCGCCCGTGACCGAGACCACGCGCAGCCCGTTCTCGCGCCGCACGGTCGAAAACCCGGTGCTGCGCTTGACCGAAACGATATCGGCCAGCGGCAGGTAGTCGCCCGAGGGCGCGCGCAGAAGCGTGCGCTCCAGGAAATCCGCCGTCAACTCGCGCGCGGGCAGTTCCACCCGGATCGCCGCCGAACGCGGCCCGTCGGGATAGGTCGCGGCCTCGATCCCGTTCAGCCGGTGACGCAGCACCCGGCCCAGTTCCTCGATGGTGAAGCCCAGCGCAGCCCCCTGCGCGGTCAGGTCGAGCAGCAATTCCTCCTTGTCATAGGCCATGCTGTCCTCGACCGCCGAAACCTCGCCATACTGGGCAAGGGCCGATTTCAGCGCCTCGGCCGCGGATTTGAGCGTGGCGGCATCGGCGCCGTAGAACTGCACGTCCAACGCATCGCCCCCGGGCCCCGACCGCCAGCCGCGGAAGCTGACAGTCTCGGCCATCGGGTGCTCGCGCACCTCGTCCTGAAGATCGGCAACGAACTGGAACGAGGAATAGGACCGCAGATCCGGGTCGATCAGCTCGATGGCGATCGAGCCCAAGAGGTCGGTATCCTTGACATCGGCCCCTGCCATCCCGCGCCCGGCATTGCCGCCGATCCCGGCGATGGCGTAATCGACCGGGTTGCGGCCATGCTCGGCCTCGTAGCGGGCCGCGACGGCCTGGGCGGCGCGCTGCATCTCGCGCATCATTTCCAGCGTGTCCTCGCGGCTGGCGCCGGGCAACATCGCGAAATTGCCGGTGACCGAACTTTGCTCGGGCGCGTTGAAGAACCGCCAGGACACATCGCCCCGGATCAGCAGCGCCACCTGGCTGGCCAGCAGCAGCACCGTCAGCGCCAGCACCGGGTAACGTGCCCGGATCACCAGGACCATGAAGGGCCGGAACAGCCGGTCGCGCACCCGGCGGAAACCGCGGTTGAAGGCGCGCGAGGGGGCGTCATACCAATGTTCCTTTGCCGTATGGGCCAGCGCATGCGCCATGTGATGCGGCAGGATCAGGAAACATTCCACCAGCGAGGCCACAAGCACCGCGATCACGGTAAAGGGGATGTCGGCGATCATGTGGCCGAAGCGCCCCCCGATCACCACCAGCGCGAGGAAGGCGATGATCGTGGTCAGCGTGGCCGAGAAAACCGGCGCGGCCATCCGCCGGGCAGCATTCTCGGCGGCCTCGATGGGCCCCTCACCCAGCCGGCGCGCGCGGAAATCGGCGTGTTCGCCGACCACGATGGCATCGTCCACCACGATGCCCAGCGTGATGATCAGCGCGAACAGCGAGATCATGTTGATGGTCAGCCCGAAGGCATACATCAGCGCGACCGTCGCCAGCATCGCCACCGGAATGCCGGCCGCCACCCAGAACGCGGTGCGCGCGTTCAGGAACAGGAAGAGCAGGACCAGAACCAGGCCAAGCCCCATCAGACCGTTGTTCAGCAGGATCTCGAGTCGGCCCGAAATGTATTCGGCGCGGGTGCGGATCAGCTCGACCGAGACGCCTTCGGGCAGGGTGGTGCGCAACTCTGCCGCCACGGCCTCGACCCGGCGCTGCAACTCGATCGCGTCGCCCCGGTCCGAGCGGTCCACCCGGATCGTGATGGCGGGTTGATCGCCCACGAAATAGGCTCGCTGGCGGTTGACGCCCTCGACCCGGACGGTGGCGACATCGCTTATGCGCAGCGTCGAGCCATCCGCGTTCGAACGCAGCACCAGCGCTCCGATCTGCTCGGCGCTGCGCTTTTCGGCACCGGTGCGCACCCGCGCGGTGCCGCCCGACACATCGCCCGCAGGCGCGGTCGCGGCCTCGGCGGCGATGACCTGGGCGATCTGGGCCATCGTGATGTCATGCCGGATCAGTTCCGCCGAAGGCACCTCGACCACGGTTTCGGGCGCAGCCAGCCCGCGCAGCGTGGTGCGCGTGACCCCGGCCGCGAACAGCCGGGCCACCAGTTCGTCGGCAAGCCGGCCCAACTGGTCCACCGGGACGGGTCCGGACAGGACGACATCGGTCACCTGATCGCGCCATGACCCGCGGCGCACCTCGGGCACCTCGGCCTCGGCGGGAAGCGTGCGCACGGAATCGACCGCTGTCTGCACATCGTCGGCGGCGCGCGACATGTCCCAGCCCGGTTCGAAATCCAGCGTGATGAAGGCCGAGCCTTCGGTCGCGCGCGACGAGCTTTTCTCGATCCCGTCAAGCGCGATCAGCACGGGCTCCAGCACCTGGACGATGCCGGTATCCACATCCTCGGCGCCCGCGCCTTCCCATTGCACGGTCACGGTGACGCTGTCGATCACCACATCGGGGAAGAACTGCGCCCGCATCCGCGGCGCCGCGGCCAGCCCCGCGACGATCAGCATGACAAGAAACAGGTTCGCGGCGGTACGGTGGCGGGTGAAATAGGACAGGACCCCGCCGACCGCGCTGGGAATCGGGCGCGTCATGGCCTAGCCCCCCATCCGGGATTCAAGCCGCTCGACCACCCGGACGGGCACAAGGTCCTGTTCAAGCTGCGCGCGCACCCGGGCCTTGGCCTCGTCGGGCATCATCGGGTTGGACTCGACAAAGGCGATCAGCGCGGCGCGGCGTTCGGCCGACAGCTCGACCGTTTCGGGGATGTCTCCGGCAGCCTCGGCACCGGGGCGCAGCGGCCGCACCCGGATCCCCGCGCTCAGAAGCGGCGTGCGCTCGGCCACGACCTCGCGCCCCGCAAGACCCGCGGCGCGCACGATCACGTCGTCCCCCTGACGGCGCAACAACTCGACCTGAACGGCCTCCAGCCGGTCATCCTCGCCCAGAGCCAGCACCTGCGACGCCGCATCCAGCGCGGTCGCAGGCAGGCGCGCGACGCGCTCAAGCGGCGGCTCCTGAAGATGCACGGTGACAAAATCGCCCGGCCGCAAGCCCGGCGCGTTGTCGAGCTGTGCAAACAGCAGCCGCCCGGCCTGACCCTGCGCAACCGCGCCGCTTTCGCGGATCAGCTGGCCCGCAACGGTCAGATCGGCGCCGAACACGTCCAGCACCGCGGTCACCGGGGCGGGGCGCAGCGCGCCCTTGTCGTCCAGCAGTCGGGGGTATTGCGCGGTCGAGACGCGGAACGCGACCTCGAGCGTGGAGGGGTCGATCAGTTGCGCTACCCGTTCGTTCGGCGCGACCAGCCCGCCCTCGACCAGCGACACCTCGGCCAGCGTTCCCGAGAAGGCCGCGTAAAGCTCGGTATCGGCCAGCGCGCGCTCGGCCTCCGCCAGCCGGATGCGCGCCCGGACCAGCGCGTTATGCGCGGTTTCCACCGCGGCCTCGGCCTGCGCCTCGGCCTGCCGACGCGCGACCACGGCCTGTGCGGCGGCAGAGGCGGCCAGCGCAGCATCCTCGACGGCGGCATCGGTGCCCACGCCACGGCTGCGCAGGTCCTGCTGGCGGGCCAGCGCCTGCGCGCGCAGCCGGGCCTGCTCCTCGGTCGCGGCCAGTTCCTCGCGCGCGAGGATCAGCTTGCGCTCGGCATCGCGCAGATCGGCCTCGGCAGCGGTCAGGTCGGACTGCGCCAAATCGCGCGCCCATTGGGTATTCGAGGGGTCCACCCGCAGGATCAGCTCGCCTGCCTTGACGCGGCCGCCTTCCTCGAACGCGGGATGAAGCTCCACTACCCGGCCGCCCGCCTCGGCGCGCAGATCAAGGGTGCGGCGCGCGCGCACCTCGCCAAAGGCGGTCAGCACCGGCGATATGGTCTCGGGCGTCACGGTCACGACATTCGCCGCGAAGACACGCTCGCGGGCGGGGCCCTGACCGGGCTGATCGGCAAGGCGGGCCTGAATGGCCGAACTGACCATGTGTCCGGCCCAGGCCAGCAGCCCGAAGGTCAGGGCGACAAGGAACAGCCCAACAAGGCTGCGGCGGAGAAATCTCATCTGCCAACGTCCTTTCCCGGCCGGTCAACCCGCGCCCGTGCCGCAGCAACAGCGCCTGCCGGACCCGGCACCCAACACATATGCGTTACGCGCGATGTATCTATTTCCGTCGCCGGTGTTCGTCGAGCCGGGGAAAAATCTGGACAAAATTGCAGGGCCGGTGGCGATAGTCGAACTGGTGGACAAGGATCTCGTCCCAGGCGTCCTTGCAGGCGCCGGGGCTGCCGGGCAGCGCGAACAGATAGGTGCCGTTCGCCACACCCCCGGTCGCGCGGCTTTGGACCGCCGAGGTGCCGACCTTCTGCATCGAAACGATGGTGAAGATCGTGGCGAATGCCTCGATCTCCTTTTCATAGACGTCGCGATGCGCCTCGACCGTGACATCACGGCCGGTCAGCCCCGTGCCGCCGGTGGAAATCACGACGTCCACGCCCGGATCGGTGCACCAGTCGCGCAGTTGCGCGGCGATCTGGTCGCGTTCATCGGGCAGGATCGCGCGGGCGGCAAGGACATGGCCCGCGGCCTCGATCCGATCGACCAGCGTCTGGCCCGAGCGGTCTTCGGCAAGGGTGCGGGTGTCGGACACGGTCAGCACGGCGATGCGCACGGGGATGAAATCTTTGGTCTCTGTGCCGTGGCTCATGGCCGGGCTCCGATCTCGAACCAGTTGACCCCGGGGCCAAGGTTGACCACGCGCGTCGCGCCGATCATGCCCTCGCGCCCCCAGCAATCGTGGATATGCCCGCAGACCGCAAGCTGTGGCTGCACCCGGGCGATGGCATCGCGGATCGCGGTCGAGCCGACCGAGAACCATCCCCCTGTGACATCGGCGATACCCTTGGGCGGCGAGTGGAACACCATCACATCCGCGGCCTCGCACGGGGCCAGAAGCCCTGCCGCCGCCTCCTCGGTCAGGTCGCAGGACCAGTCGCCGAAGGGCGTGACCGGCACGCCATAGCCCAGCCCGAACAGCCTCAGCCCGCCGACCTCGACCCCCTCGCCATGCAGCACATGCGCCCCGGCAGGCGCTGCCGCATGCAGTTCGTCCGCACTTTCGCAATTCCCGGGCACCATGACAAAGGGCACGGCGATCCCCTCGATCATTGCCATGGCCTGATCCAGACCTTCGCGGCGGTTGCAGAAATCGCCCGCGCCGATCACCAGGTCAGCCCCGGACGAGGCGGCGACCAGCGCGGCAGCTGCGTCCTCCGAGATATGGAGGTCGGAAAAGGCCAGTATCTTCATGCGGTCTCCCTCAGACGGGCCTGAAGCATCAGAAGGTCGTGCCAGGCTTCGCGTTTCGCAATCGGATTGCGCAGCAGATAGGCCGGGTGGAACATCGGCAGCACCGGCCGGCCAAGCGCCTGCGCCCAATGCCCGCGCAACCGGGTGATGCCCTTGCGGCCCAGCAGAGCGCCGCAGGAATGGTTGCCCATCAGCACCAGAACCTGCGGGTCGATCAGCGCCACATGGCGTTCCAGGAAGGGCAGCATCATCGCCACCTCCTGCGGCTCGGGGTCGCGGTTCTGCGGCGGGCGCCAGGGCAGGACATTCGTGATGTAAAGCGCGCGGGCGGGCTCGGCAGCGGCGCGGTCAAGGCCGATGCAGGCGAACATCCGGTCCAGAAATATCCCGGCCGCGCCGACAAAGGGCTTGCCCTGGATATCCTCGTCCCGGCCCGGCGCCTCGCCGATGACCATGACGCGGGCGGCCGGGTTGCCGTCGGAAAAGACCAGCGATTTCGCGCCCTTCTTCAACTCGCAATGCTCATAGGCGGCAAGGGCCGCGCGCAGCCCGTCACGGTCCGCGGCACCGGCGGCCGCCGCGCGGGCAACAAGGACCGGATCGGCCTCGGGCGCGGGCGCAACCGGCATGGCGGGCCTGGGGGTCTGCAGCGCAACGGCCACGGGCACGACGGGCGCGGCCTCGTAGCGGTTGACCGGCGTCTCGCCGATCGCCTCGGTCGCGCCCAGTTCGATCTGCCATTCCAGCAGCGCCAGCGCGGTGTGGGGGTCGATCCCGGAATCCATAGCGCAATGCTAGGGCGCGACCGGGGCGGCGGCAATGGCCATCGCGTCCCTTGCCGGGGACAGGCGCGCTTTCTATAAGCGGGGCGATCAGGTCGGAGGCCCCATGACGTTCCGTTTCCGCCACCTTCTGGGCATCGAGCCGCTGAAGGCAGACGATATCCGCACCATCCTGGATCTTGCCGATCAATATGTCGATCTCAGCCGGGGCGCGTCGAAACATTCCGACGTGCTGGCCGGGCTGACCCAGATCAACATGTTCTTCGAGGCATCGACCCGGACCCAGGCCAGTTTCGAGATCGCGGGCAAGCGGCTGGGCGCGGATGTGATGAACATGTCGATGCAGGCGTCCAGCCTCAAGAAGGGCGAAACGCTGATCGACACCGCGCTGACGCTGAACGCGATGCATCCCGACCTGCTGGTGGTGCGCCATCCGCAATCGGGCGCGGTGGATCTGCTGGCGCAAAAGGTCAATTGCGCGGTGCTGAACGCGGGCGACGGACGGCACGAACACCCGACCCAGGCGCTGCTGGACGCGCTGACGATCCGCCGCGCCAAGGGGCGGCTGCACCGGCTGACGGTGGCGATCTGCGGCGACATCGCTCATTCCCGCGTGGCGCGCTCGAACATTCTGCTTCTGGGCCGGATGGAGAACCGGGTGCGGCTGATCGGCCCCGCGACGCTGATCCCCGCCCGGGCCGCCGAATTCGGCGTCGAGGTCTACGAGGACATGCGCGAAGGGCTGGCAGGGGCCGATGTGGTGATGATGCTGCGGCTTCAGAAGGAACGGATGGATGGCGGATTCATCCCCAGCGAGCGCGAATACTACCACCGTTTCGGGCTGGACGCCGAGAAGCTGGCGCATGCCAAGGAGGACGCCATCGTGATGCATCCGGGGCCGATGAACCGCGGGGTCGAGATCGACGGCACGCTGGCCGACGACATCAACCGCAGCGTGATCCAGGAACAGGTCGAGATGGGGGTGGCGGTGCGCATGGCGGCGATGGACCTTCTGGCGCGCAACTTGCGGGCGGAACGCGCGGCGGGGGGTATCCATGTTTGATCCCACCTTGCCGGCCGATCTGGAGGATGGCGAAACCGTGCAGGCGCAGTTCCGCGCCGACCGGGGCACCTATATCAAGGCGCATGTGTTGCTGGCGGCGATCGCCGGTGTGGGGGCGAGCCTGGTGCTGTTGCTGCTGGGCAACCCTTATCCCTGGGTCGGGATCGTGGCCGCGCTTCTCGGGATCGGGGTGCGCGGGGCCTATCTGATGGGCGAGGAACTGAGCGCGGTCTGGACCCTGACCGACCGCGCCCTGAACGGCCCCGGCGGGCGGCGGGTCCTGTTCGAAAACATCGACAAGGCCGGCAAGCTGGGCGCCGCGGTGCAGATCATCACCCGCTCGGGCGACAAGCACCTGATCAAGTTCCTGGCAGAACCGGATGCAGTCGTGGCGCGGATAGTGGCGGCGACGGGCGCGCGGCGATGAGAACGCTATTCACCAACGCCCGCCTGATCGACCCCGAGGCCGGGACCGACGCGCCCGGCTGGTTGCTGGTCGAGGGCGAGACGATCCTTGCCACCGGCACGGGCGAGGCGCCGGCGGCCGACACCGTGATCGACTGCGCCGGGAACTGCCTTGCCCCCGGGATCGTCGATATCGGCGTCAAGGTCTGCGAACCGGGCGAGCGGCACAAGGAAAGCTTTGGCTCGGCCGGGGCGGCTGCCGCGGTGGGGGGCGTGACAACCATCGTCACCCGCCCCGACACGACCCCCGCCATCGACACGCCCGAGGTGCTGGAATTCGTCACCCGCCGCGGCCGCGATGCCTCGCCCGTCCGGATCAAGCCCATGGCCGCCCTGACCAAGGGGCGCGAGGGGCGCGAGATGGTCGAGATCGGGTTCCTGCTGGATGCGGGCGCGGTTGCCTTTACCGATGGCGACCGTGTGGTCGAGAACACCAAGGTCCTGTCCCGCGCGATGACCTATGCGCGCTCCCTTGGCGCGCTGGTGATCGCCCACCCGCAGGATCCGGGCCTGTCCGACGGGGCCTGCGCGACCTCGGGCAAGTTCGCCTCGCTGCGCGGTCTGCCGGCCGTCTCGCCCATGGCGGAACGCATGGCGCTGGACCGGGACCTGGCACTGGTCGAGATGACGGGCGTGAAATACCACGCCGACCAGATCACCACCGCCCGCGCCCTGCCCGCGCTGGACCGCGCCAAGCAGAACGGCCGCGACGTAACCGCGGGCGTGTCGATCCATCACCTGACGCTGAACGAACTGGATATCGGCGACTACCGCACATTCTTCAAGGTCAAACCGCCGCTCCGGGCCGAGACGGACCGCGTGGCGCTGGTCGAGGCGGCGGCCTCGGGCCTGATCGACGTGATTTCCTCGATGCACACGCCGCAGGACGAGGAATCCAAGCGCCTGCCCTATGAAGCGGCGGCAAGCGGCGCGGTCGGGCTGGAAACGCTCCTGCCCGCAGCGCTGCGGCTGTACCATGCGGGCGCGATCGACCTGCCGCGGCTCTGGCGGGCGCTGTCGCTGAACCCGTCGCAACGGCTGGGGCTTGCCACCGGGCGTCTGGCCCCGGGCGCACCGGCCGATCTGGTCTGGTTCGACGCGGATGCGCCCTTCGTGCTGGACCGCTTCGCGCTGCGCTCGAAATCGAAGAACACCCCCTTCGACGGGGCGCGGATGCAGGGCCGGGTGCTGGGCACCTGGGTCGCGGGCGCGCGCGTCTTTGGAAAAGGCTGACCCCCCATGCCCGTAATCGAAACCGCGCCCCTGACCCTCGGCCTTCTGGCACTGCTGGCCTATCTGCTGGGGGCGGTGCCCTTCGGCATCGTCATGGCGCGCCTGTTCGGCCTTGGCGATCTGCGCAAGATCGGGTCGGGGAATATCGGCGCAACCAACGTGCTGCGCACGGGCAACAAGCCGGCCGCCTTCCTGACACTGGTGCTGGACGCGGCCAAGGGGGGCATCGCGGTGCTGATCGCGCGCGTGGCGGTCGGCGAGGATGCGGCGCAGCTGGCAGGCTTTGCGGCCTTCCTCGGCCATCTGTTCCCGGTCTATCTGGGGTTCAAGGGCGGCAAGGGGGTCGCGACCTTCCTTGGCACCTTGCTGGCGCTGGCATGGCCCGTCGGGCTGGCGGCCTGCGGCACCTGGCTCGCAGTCGCGGCGGCGCTGCGCTATTCTTCGCTGTCCGCGCTGGTCGCGGCGGCGCTGTCGCCGGTCTGGGCAATCGTTCTGGGACATGGCGAAACGGCCGTGCTGGCCGCCCTGCTGGCCGCCCTGATCCTTGTCCGCCACGCCGCAAATATCCGCCGCCTGATCGCCGGGACCGAGCCGAAGATCGGCAGGAAGGGCTGAGTCGCGAGGCTCGGGTTCCCTTACCGTGCGGCATTTTCGTTTTGCCTGCAGTCAGGCTGAACCTGTTGTAAATCCACACAAACTCGACATTTTTGGCAGTCGGCACCGCTCGGGTGAAGCTCTTCCCGCTCCTTCGCGGGTGGTCGGATCATGGACACGTTTTTCTGGCTGATATTGACCACGGGCCTGACCGTAGCGGGCGACTATTTCATAAAGCTTGCATCCGACCACGATGACGGGATGACCTCGACGATGTTCCTTGTCGGCGCGGTGTGCTACGTGCTGCCCGCCCTGGCCTGGTTCTTCCTGATGCAACAGCACTCGCTGGCGATAATCGGCGTGCTCTATTCCACGGCGACACCGGTTCTTCTGGCGCTGCTGGGTATCGTCGTCTTCAAGGAGGCCGCCACCTGGCGCGATGCGGTCGGCATCGGACTGGCGCTGGCCGCCGTGCTGGTCATGCACAGCGGCGACAGGGGCGCCTGAAGGCCGGGCTCAGTAGCTGAACTCGGCGTATATGCGGGAGAGATCCCCGTTCCAGTCGCCGTGATAGTGTTCCAGCAGCTCGTCGGCCGGGGCCTTGCCGGTCTCGACGCTGTCTTCGAGCGCGTGCAGGAAATGGCGTTCGTCCTGCACCATGCCGCCCAGCCCCGGCCGGGCGCGGGCCTTCAGTCCCGACCGCGCGATCGCGACCACCTCGGCGGCCAGCGCCTGCATCTTGCGTCCGCCCACCTCAGCCTGAAGCCCCTGCACAGAGGCCGCAACCCGCCAGGCGTCGCGCGTTTCGGCATCCCAGTCCTTGACCAGATCCCAGGCGGCATCGAGCGCGGACTGGTCATAGGTCAGCCCGACCCACAGCGCGGGCAGCGCGCATAGCCGCCGCCACGGCCCGCCATCGGCGCCGCGCATCTCGATGAACTTCTTGATGCGGGCCTCGGGGAAGATGGTGGTCAGGTGATCGGCCCAGTCCGACAGGGTCGGCACCTCGCCGGGCAGCGCGGGCAGGCGACCGGCAAGGAAATCGCGGAAGGACTGGCCCAGCGCGTCGATGTATTTCCCGTCGCGATAGACGAAATACATCGGCACATCGAGCGCGTAATCCACCCAGCGCTCGAACCCGAATCCGTCCTCGAACACGAAGGGCAGCATCCCCGTGCGCGCCGGATCGAGATCGCGCCAGACACGGGCGCGCCACGACTTGTGGCCATTGGGCTTGCCGTCGAGGAAGGGCGAATTGGCGAAAAGCGCGGTCGCGACAGGTTGCAGGGCCAGCGCCACGCGCAGCTTCTGCGCCATGTCGGCCTCGGACGAGAAATCGAGGTTCACCTGCACCGTGCAGGTCCGGTACATCATCGCCTTGCCCATGGTCCCGACCCGGTCCATGTAGTCGGTCATCAGCCGGTAGCGGCCCTTGGGCATCACCGGCATGTCTTCATGCGCCCAGACCGGCGCGGCGCCCAGCCCGATGAAGCCCACGCCGATCTCGTCGGCGACCGAGCGGACCTCGCGCAGGTGTTCGTTCACCTCGTCGCAGGTCTGGTGGATGGTTTCGAGCGGCGCGCCGGACAGTTCCAGCTGCCCGCCCGGCTCCAGGCTGACATTGGCGCCGTCCTTTTCCAGCCCGATGATATGCTCGCCCTCGAAGATCGGCGCCCAGCCATAGCGCTGGCGCAAGCCCTGAAGCACGGCCAGCACCGACCGCTCGCCGGCATAGGGAATGGGCTTGAGCGTCGCCTTGTCATAGCCGAATTTCTCGTGCTCGGTGCCGATGCGCCAGGCATCCCTGGGCTTGCAGCCGGCTTCGAGATACTCGGCCAGTTGCGCCACGGACTCGATCGGGCCGCCGCCGGTTTGTGGGATGGACATGGGCGCTGGCCTCCGGGTTCGTTCGCGTCGTTCGGCCTGTCACCTGCGACGAGGGGCGGGTCAAGTCAAGGCCGGGTGACGCTCGCGCCGCCAGACCATGACCGGCCCCTGGTCCGGGGTCCGGTCGAGTGCCGCGACAATATGGCCGGGGCGGGCGCCGGGCAATGATACGAAAGCATCGAACAGCGCATCGCCCCCCTGCGCCGCGGCGGGGATCGTCACGGTTGGAAACCCGGACTGCGTGAGCCGCCAGAGCCGCGCGCCGTCCGCGTCGAAGACCAGTTCCAGTTCGGTCAGTTCGCTCAGCGCCACGAAGCCGCCATTGCCGGGCGCCAGATAGGTGATCTGCCCCTCGTCCACCTGCACGATGCCCGGCGCCGCCCCGTGCGTCAGAAACCGCAGCCGCCGGATCGCGACATAGGCCAATGCCAGCGACAAGAGCATCAGCGCCAGCCCGAGCCCCTGGAAGAACCAGCCGCCGAAGGTGAAGACCCAGCCCCCCGCCAGCGCCATCCCGCCCGCGGCCAGCATTTCGCGCGAGCGATCCAGAAGCGCGCGAATCTCGGGGCGCAGGAAGCTCACCCCCAATCCCCCAGCGCCTGCTGCCACAGCGTCATGGCGGCCACCGCCGCGGTGTCCGCGCGCAGCACCCGGGGGCCCAGGCTGACCGGATGCGCAAAGGGCAGGCCGCGCAGGCGGGTGCGCTCGGCATCTGAAAAGCCGCCCACGGGGCCGATCAGGATGGCCCAGGGCCCGCGCGGCGCATCGCCCAGCGCCGCCCTCGCGCCCACCAGCGCCTCGTCGCAGAACATCAGCCGCCGCCCTTCGGGCCAGTCGGCCAGCAGGTCGGACAAGCGCCGCAGTTCGCAGACTTCGGGGACATAGGTGCCGCCGCATTGCTCGGCGGCCTCGATGGCATGGGCTTGCAGCCGGTCCTGCCGGATCCGCTCGGCATTGGTGAAATCGGTCTGGACCGGGCAGATGCGCGCGGCGCCCATCTCGGCCGCCTTCTCGACGATGAAATCGGTGCGCGCCTTCTTGATCGGCGCGAATAACAGCCACATATCGGGTGGCAGCCGAAGCGGCCTTGTCGGCCGCTCGCAAAGCAGCGCGCCGCCGCGCTTGCCCGCCGTGGACACCCGAGCCAGCCATTCGCCCGCGCGCCCGTCAAACACCAGAACCGCATCGCCAACGCCAAGCCGCATCACGGAAAAGAGATAATGCGCCTGCTCCGCCGACAGAGGAACGGTTTGCCCTTCCCCCAACGGGTGCTCTACATAGAGCCGGATTTTCGCAGACCGGGGTTTGCTCATGGCCACCAGTGATACGTCCCAGACCGGCGAAACGCCAGAGGCCGAAGGCCAGGTCGCAGATGCGGTCCGGGGCAACTGGGTCGACGCCCGGGCGCCGGCCTGGACGCGCCCCTATCTGCGGCTGTCGCGCGCCGACAGGCCGGTGGGGACGTGGCTGTTGCTGATTCCCTGCTGGTGGGCAGTGACACTGGCCGCGGCCTCGACCGGATTCCTGTGGATCGACCTCTGGATTGTGCTGGGCTGCGCCATCGGGGCGTGGCTGATGCGCGGTGCGGGCTGCACATGGAACGACATCACCGACCGCGAATTCGACGCCAGCGTGGCGCGCACCCGCTCGCGCCCGATCCCCTCGGGGCAGGTGACGGTGCAGAACGCGGTGGTGTGGATGGTGCTTCAGGCGCTGACCGCCTTCGTGATCCTGCTCACCTTCAACAACGCGGCGATCTCTCTGGGAATCGCCTCGCTGGTGCTGGTGGCGGTCTATCCCTTCGCCAAGCGCTTTACCTACTGGCCGCAGGTCTTTCTTGGGCTCGCCTTCAACTGGGGTGCGCTGCTGGCCTGGACGGCGCATACCGGCAGCCTGGGTTGGCCTGCGCTGTTCCTTTACCTGTCGGGGATCGCCTGGACGATCTTCTACGACACGATCTATGCCCATCAGGACAAGGAGGACGACGCGCTGATCGGGGTAAAGTCCACTGCGTTGCTGTTCGGAGACCAGACGGCGCTGCGGCTTCAACAGTTCGGAATCGCAAGCGTCGGGTTGATGGTACTGGCGGTTCTGATCGCGCTGACCCATAGCGCCGGACAGACAGCCGTGATCGTTGGAGTAATGGGGGTCGCAGGCTTCGGCGCGCATCTTTACTGGCAATTGCGCAATCTTGACACGGACGATGCCGAGACCTGCCTGCGGCTGTTCCGGGCGAACCGCGAAGCCGGTCTGATCCCGGTGCTGTTCTTTGGTCTTGCAATTCTGGCATGATTGAGCGGCACGCGGCCTTGGGAAGGGACGATCCATGATCCTTACCGCGGGACAGCCCCGATGACCCGCCTCAGCCCGAAACTGATAACGAGTACCGTAATCGCGCTGGTGGGCGGATTGTGCCTGCTGGCCGCGTTTCTGGCCGTCGGACAGCTCGAGTCGCGGACGGCAAAGGCCACGCGCGCGGCGTTGTCCGAGAAAGGGATCGACTGGGCCGAGGCCACGCCAGACGGGATGCTGATGCGGCTGACGGGCACGGCCCCGGACGAGGCGGCGCGGTTCCGCGCGCTCTCGGTCGCGGGCGAGGTGATCGATGCGTCGCATGTGCTGGACGAGATCACGGTCGAGACCACAAACGCACTGGCAGCGCCAAGGTTCTCGGTCGAGCTGTTGCGCAACGCCTCGGGTATCTCCGTGATCGGGCTGGTGCCGACGGCGACCGATCGCGGCAGGCTTGGCCGTGATCTGGCGCGAATCGCGCGTAACGGGTCCGTCACCGACATGCTGGAAACCGTCAACGCCCCGGCACCCGAGGGCTGGGATGCCGCTCTGGCCTTCGGCATCGACGCATTGGGCCGTTTCGATAGCGCCAAGGTCTCGATCACGCCCATGAAGGTCTCGGTGGCGGCCATCGCGACCAGTCTGCGCGAGCGGGACAGGATCGCACGGAACCTGCGCGCCGCCGCCCCCGTGGGGGTGACGCCCGTGCTCGACATCTCGGCGCCGCGCCCGATGATCGCGCCCTTCACCCTGAGATTCCTGCTGGAGGATGGGACCGCAAGGTTCGACGCCTGCGCTGCCGACACCGCCGAAGCCGCGACATTGATCGCCCAGGCAGCCCGGCGCGCGGGGCTGACCGGCGCGCTGGATTGCCCGCTGGGGCTGGGCGTGCCCGCACCCGGCTGGGGCGAGGCCGCCGCGCTGGGCATCGACGCCCTGGCCGAAATCGGCGGCGGCACTCTGAGCTTTTCCGATGCCGACGTAACGCTGATGGCGGCCCCCGGAACCGAGCGGGCGCGTTTTGACAAGGCGGTGACGGCGCTGCGGGCCCGGTTGCCCGCCCCGTTCAAGCTGACGGCCACCCTGACCGACCCGGCCGGGTCCGAGCGACCAGCCGCCGACGAGGGCCCCAAGGAATTCGTTGCCACGCTTAGCCCCGAAGGCCAGGTGCAGTTGCGCGGTCGGATGCCAGACGCATTGGTACAATCTGCGGCCGAAAGCTATGCGCGGGCGCAGTTCGGGTTGCAGAGCGTCCGCTCGGCGACGCGGCTTGACCCGAGCCTGCCCGAGGGCTGGCCGATCCGGGTTCTGGCCGGGCTGGAGGCGCTTTCGCAGCTGCGCAACGGAACCGTGGTCGTGCGGGCCGATCTCGTGCGGCTGACCGGCGTCACGATGGACGACACCGCCCAGGCAAGGGTGGCGCGGCTGCTTTCGGACAGGTTGGGCGAAGGTAAAACCTTCCAGATCGACATCACCTATGTCGAACCCGAGGAAACCCCGGACGGCCGCCCGACCCCGGAGGCCTGCGTCGCCCGGATCGCCGGGATCCTGGCGAAAGAAAAGATCACCTTCGCGCCCGGCGCGACCCGGATCGAGGGCGCCGCGCTCCGGGTGGTCGACCAGATCGCCGACGTGCTGCGCAGCTGTCCCGATGCCCAGATCGAGATCGGCGGCCATACCGACAGCCAGGGCCGAGCCGCACTGAACGAAAGGCTCAGCCGCGAGCGGGCCGAGGCGGTGTTGACCGCGCTGATGGCGCGGCGGGTGCTGACCTCGAACCTGACCGCGCGCGGCTACGGCGCCAGCCAGCCTATCGCGGACAACGGCACGGAAGAGGGGCGCGAGGCGAACCGGCGGATCGAGTTCCAGTTGGTGGCGGCGGAGCCCGAAGACCTCGAGAACGAAGAGAACGAGGAAGCAGAAGAAGAAACCGATGGACAGAACTGAATTCATCATCGTGACGACACTGGTTCTGTTCGCGACCTTCCTCCTGGGCTGGTTCGCCTCGTTGCTGGTGCATCGGGTGGCGCAGGTCACCGACGAGAACATGGACGATCTGGATCACATGGCCCAGGCACTGCACGAGGCCGAGGAACAGCGCGACCAGGCGATCGCCTATCTGCACCAGCGCGAGGCGGAGCTGACCAATCGTCTCAGCCAGACCGAGGCCGAATTGCGCGCGACGATGGACGGGCTGCGCGATGCGCGGTTCGAGGCGGGCGAGCTTCGCGCCCAGATCGACCGGATGCGCACGGACTGAGCGGCAGAACGGGTATGCGGTCCAAGAAGCAGGCGGATGGTCAGTCTTCGGACCAGCGGCCAAGCGCCTTTTCGTCGGTGTCCTTCGCCGCGACCCAGGCTGCACCGTCTGCGCCGAACTCCTTCTTCCAGAAAGGCGCGCGGGATTTCAGGTAGTCCATCAGGAATTCCGCCGCGGCAAAGGCATCGGCGCGGTGCGGGGCGGCGGTCCCGACCATCATGATCGTCTCGCCGGGCAGCATCGTCCCGAAGCGGTGGATGACGAGGCAATCCCGCAGCGCCCAGCGCCGCATCGCTTCGGCCGCGATCCGCCCCAGCGCCCTTTCGGTCATGCCGGGGTAATGCTCCAGTTCCATCCGCGCGAGGCCGCCATCGTCGCGCACGATCCCCGCAAAGGTCACAACTGCGCCCGCATCGGTCCGCCCTGTGGCGAAGGCCCCGCATTCCGCGCCGAAATCGAAGGGCTCGGCCTGAACGCGAACCCGCATCCTCAGCCCCCGGTCATCGGCGGGAAAAAGGCAACCTCGTGCACGCCTGCCAGCGGTGCGTCAAACTCGGCAAGCTCCTGGTCCAGGGCCACGCGCACCGCCGAAAGATCGGCAAAGGCAGCGGCATAGCGGTCCTCGCGCGCCTTCAGTTCCTCGACCAGATCTGCCACATTTGCTGCCGATAATTCCACCTGCTCCTTCGACAACCCGATCCGTTCGCGCAACCAGGCGAAGTAGAGCACGTCGATCATGGCCGCTCCTCCTCCGCAAGATAGGGCCAGGCCTTGGTGAAATAATCCGCCCCGGTTATCAGCGTCAGGCCCGCCGCCACGACGAGCAGCGCGGTTCCCAGTAACTCGACCGCGGGCAGGGCTACGATCCCATGGCCGATCAGCACCGAGATCGCGACCATCTGCACCGTGGTCTTCCACTTGGCAAGCTGCGTCACCTTGAGCTGGCCAGCGCGCGCGCCCAGAAACTCGCGCAGACCCGAGACGAAGACCTCGCGGAAGAATATCACGCCCGCGGCCAGCGTCATCACCGCCGACATCCCCGTCTGTGCCACCACGACCATCAGCGCGATCAGCACCATCGCCTTGTCGGCGATAGGATCGACCATCGCGCCGAAGCGGCTGACGACATTCCATTTCCGGGCAAGGTAGCCATCCACCCAGTCGGTCGCGGCTGCCCCGACGAAAAGAACAAGTGCGATCCAGTCGGCCAATGGGCTGTCCCACAGGAAATAGACTGCCGGAAGCAGCGGCGCCGCGCAAAGGCGCAGCACGGACAGGATATTGGGAAGCGTCCACCTCATGCCGCGACCCTAGCGGGCGATGCGGCCGAGGGGAAGGGGGGCGGCAGATCACCACCCCCGCGCAAGGCAATCGGCGCCGGACGAGCGCCGCGGCATTTTTCTCCATACGATTAATGATGTGGCATCTGGCCAGAATATTCGCCTATAGACCGTGCAGAATGACAATAAGAGGTCCCCTGTGCATACGATCGACGAGAAACTCCAACCCGTTCTGGAATCCGTCCTGCGCCGCAATGCCGGTGAGACGGAGTTCCACCAGGCCGTGCACGAGGTGCTGGAAAGCCTTGGCCGGGTGATCGCCAAGCATCCCGACTATACCAATGACGCGCTGATCGAACGGATTTGCGAACCCGAACGGCAGATCATCTTTCGCGTGCCCTGGGTGGACGACAAGGGGCAGGTCCAGATCAACCGCGGCTTCCGCGTGCAGTTCAACTCGGCGCTGGGCCCCTACAAGGGCGGCATCCGGTTCCACCCCTCGGTGAATGTCGGGATCATCAAATTCCTGGGCTTCGAGCAGATCTTCAAGAACGCGCTGACCGGCATGCCGATCGGCGGCGGCAAGGGCGGGTCGGATTTCGATCCCAAGGGCCGCTCGGATAGCGAGATCATGCGCTTCTGCCAGTCCTTCATGACCGAGCTTTACCGGCACCTGGGCGAATATACCGACGTGCCCGCGGGCGATATCGGCGTGGGCGGGCGCGAGGTCGGCTACATGTTCGGCCAGTACAAGCGACTGACCAACCGCTACGAGGCGGGCGTTCTGACCGGCAAGGGGCTGGTTTATGGCGGCTCACTCGCACGGACCGAGGCCACGGGTTTCGGCACGGTGTTTTTCGTACAGCGGATGCTGGAAACCCGCGGCGAGGGCTTCGAAGGCAAGCGCGTCACGGTGTCGGGCTCGGGCAACGTGGCGATCTATGCGATGGAAAAGGCGCTGGCCTTCGGGGCAAAGGTTGTCGCCTGTTCGGACAGTTCGGGTCATGTGGTGGACGAGAACGGTATCGACCTTGACCTGGTCAAGGAGATCAAGGAGGTCCGCCGCCAGCGCATTTCCGAATACGCCCGGATCAAGGGCACCGGCACGCATTACATCGAGAAGGGCTCTATCTGGAAAGTGCCCTGCGATATCGCCCTGCCCTGTGCCACGCAGAACGAGCTGACCGGCAAGGACGCCGCGACGCTGATCGGCAATGGCGTGATCGCCGTGGGCGAGGGGGCGAACATGCCCTCGACCCCGGACGCGGTGCGCGCCTTCCAGAAGGCGGGCGTGCTGTTCGCGCCCGGCAAGGCGGCGAATGCCGGGGGCGTGGCTACCTCGGCACTGGAAATGCAGCAGAACGCCAGCCGCGACAGCTGGACCTTCGAGCAGACCGAAGCCCGGCTGGCCGGGATCATGGAGCGCATCCATGATCGCTGCGCCGACACGGCCGAGGAATATGGCGCGCCGAGCGACTATGTTCTGGGCGCAAATATCGCGGGTTTCGTCCGGGTGGCCGAGGCGATGCGCGCGATGGGCGTGATCTGACAATCCGACATCCCCGGCCGGGCCGACCGGCCGGGGATCAGCCGCGCTCGTGGAAGAAGCCGTAAATGGTTTCGGCCAGCGCGTCCGAAATACCCTCGACCGCCTTCAGATCGGCCAGCCCCGCGCGGGCCACGGCCTTGGCGCTGCCGAAATGCGCCAGCAGCGCGCGCTTGCGCGTGGCGCCGACGCCCGGGATCTCGTCCAGCGGGGTAGCGCCCACGGCCTTGGCGCGCTTCTGCCGATGCGCGCCTATGGCGAAACGGTGCGCCTCGTCGCGCAGGCGCTGCACGAAGTAAAGCACCGGGTCATTGTGCTTCAGCGCAAAGGGGCGCTGGCCGGGGCGGTGGAATTCCTCTTTCCCGGCATCGCGGTCGATGCCCTTGGCCACGCCCAGAACCGGAATGTCCTCGACGCCCAGATCGGCCATGATCTGCGCGACCGCCCCCACCTGCCCCGCACCGCCGTCGATCAGCAACAGGTCGGGCCATGTCTCACCCTCGCGATCCGGGTCTTCCCTGAGCAACCGCTGGAAGCGACGGGTCAGAACCTCGCGCATCATGCCGAAATCGTCGCCCGGCGTCAGGTCGGTGCCGCGGATGTTGAACTTGCGATACTGGCTCTTGGCGAAACCCTCGGGTCCGGCCACCACCATCGCACCGACCGCGTTCGTGCCCTGGATATGGCTGTTGTCGTAGATCTCGATCCGCGCGGGCGGGGCTTCCAGCCCGAACGCCTCGGCCAGCCCGGCCAGCAGCTTGCCCTGCGCCACGCTTTCCGACAGGCGCCGGGCAAGGCTTTCGCGGGCATTGCGGGCAGCCCCCGCCACCAGATCCGCCTTTTCGCCGCGCTGGGGCACCGCGATTTCGACCTTGCGGCCCGCGCGTTCGGACAGCGCCTCGGCCATCAGGTCGCGATCCTCGATATCGTCCGACAAGAGGATCAGCCGGGGCGGGTCCTTGTTCTCGTAGAACTGGCCAAGAAAACCGCGCAGCACCTCGGCCGGTTCGGCGCCCGAGCCCGTCTTCGGGTAATAGTCCCGGTTGCCCCAGTTCTGGTTCGCGCGGATGAAGAAGACCTGCACGCAGGCCTGCCCCCCCTCCATGTGCAGCGCCACCACATCCGCCTCGGCCACGCCGCGCGGGTTGATGCCCTGCACCGACTGGACCTGGGTCAGGGCGCGGATGCGGTCGCGCAGCGCCGCCGCGCGCTCGAACTCCATCGCGTCCGAAGCCGCCGCCATCTCGGTCGCCAGCGCCTCCTGCACGCCGGTCGTGCGGCCCTGAAGGAAGCGTTCGGCATCGCGCACCGCCCGTGCATACTCGGCCGCACTGATCCGGCCCACGCAGGGCGCGCTGCACCGCTTGATCTGGAACAGAAGGCAGGGCCGGGTGCGGCTTTCGAACACCGAATCCGAGCAGTTGCGCAGCAGGAACACCTTCTGCAGCTGGTTCAGCGTCCGGTTCACCGCGCCCGCACTGGCGAAGGGGCCAAAATAGGTGCCCTTCCCGGTTCTCGCGCCGCGATGCTTGGTGATCTGCGGGAACGGGTGGCCGGTGGTGATCAGGATGTTGGGAAAGCTCTTGTCGTCGCGCAGCAGGACGTTGTAGCGCGGCTTGAGCTGCTTGATGAGGTTCTGTTCGAGAAGCAGCGCCTCGGTCTCGGTCCGCGTCGTCAGGAACATCATCGACGCGGTTTCCGAGATCATCCGCGCGATCCGGGGGGAATGCCCGGACGGCTTGGCGTAATTCGCCACCCGTTTCCTCAGGCTGCGGGCCTTGCCGACATACAGAACGCGGGCCTGGGCATCGAGCATGCGGTAGACACCGGGCGAGTTGTCCAGCGTCGCAAGGTAGGACTGGATACAGGCATGGCCCTGCGGGCGGCGGGCGGCTTCAGCCTCAGTCGGATTCATGGTCATGTCGTCGAGATCGTGATTCCCCGCCATCGCTGCAACGATACCCGGCCGGCCATCAAGTCCAAACATGTCCACGACTTCTGTGGACAAGTCTGCGCATAAGCTTGGGACGCGTGGGATTTTCCATTGGATTCCGACCCGTTCAACGATTTGCCCATTTTTTAAGCGACCCTGCAAGTGATTGATATTTAATCACAAAATTCACAATGTTGCAAATTGTTGAATTTCCTGAAGAAATGGTGAAGAAATTATGACCGGCTCCGGCAGAGGTGGAAAAGTTAACGCGCCACTCTGCCCGAGACCGTCACTCCACCCCAAGAACATCGGGTGTCTGCCAGGACAGGTGCTGGCCGCCATCGACGCACAGAAGTTGCCCCGTGACCGAGCGCGCATCGAGGAAATAGTCCAGCGCGGCGCAGATCTCGTCGGGATCGGCGCCGCGGCGCAGGATCGTCGCGGCGCGCTGGCGGGCGAAATGGTCCTCGGACTGCCGACCGCCCCGAAGCGTCGGCCCCGGCCCGATCGCGTTCACGCGGATCGCCGGGGCCAGCGCCTGCGCCGCGGTGCGGGTAAAGGCCCAGAGACCCATCTTGGCGATGGTATAGGTCATGAATTCGGGCGTCGGCTTGAGCACGCGCTGGTCGATCATGTTGATCACCAGCCCCGAAGCAAGCGGCTCGCCACCCTCGCAGATGCCGTGATCGGGCGCCTGATGGGCAAAAGCCTGCGTCAGCAGGAAGGGCGCGCGCAGGTTCGAGCCGATATGCCGGTCCCAGCTTTCGCGGGAGGCGGTGTGGATGTTGTCGTATTCGAAGATCGAGGCGTTGTTGACCAGCACCGTCAGCGGCCCGCCCAGCGCCTCGGCCGCCCGCCCGACCAGCGCGGCGGCGGCATCCTCGTCCAGCAGATCGGCCTGCAGCGCCACCGCATGCTGGCCCCGGGCGCGGATCTCGCCTGTCACCGCCTGGGCTGCGTCGGCGCTGGCGGCATAATGGATCGCCACGTCGAAACCGCGCGCCGCAAGGTGCAGCGCCATCGCCCGGCCCAACCGCCGCGCGCCGCCTGTTACCAGCGCACGATCCGTCATGTCATCACCACCAGCGCGATGTATAGCACGAAGAGGGCCGTAAAGATCGCGCCCCAGACCCAGGTCAACGGCCAGCCCCGGAACACGAAGGGCACCAGAAGGAGCGTGGTCCCCAGCATCACCCAGAAATCGAAGCGCAGCATCTCGGCCGGGATCGGGATTTCGCCGAAGAAGCTGGCAATGCCGACGATGGCAAGCAGGTTGAACATGTTCGACCCGATCACGTTGCCCAAGGCGACATCAGCCTGTCGGCGCAGCGCGGCCATGACCGTGGTGGCAAGCTCGGGAAGCGATGTGCCGATGGCCACCAGCGTGAGGCCGATCACCGTGTCCGACACGTTCAGCGCCCGGGCAATCTCGATCGAACTGTCAACCAGAAGGTCTGCGCCCAATGGCAGACCGATGAGACCCAGCACCAGGTAGACCAGGATTTTTTGCCAGCCAAGACCGGGATCGGCACCCGTTATCTCCTCGGGATCGTCACCTGCTGCCACGCGCGCGCCATTCGCACGCCTATGGTTTCTGGCGGTCAGGAAGGCGTCGGCCAGAACGAAACCCAGCACCAGCAAAAGGCCCAGACCGTGAACCCATGTGATCGTTCCGGTGAGCGAGATCGCCAGGAAGAAGACCGTGGCACCCAGCATCAGCCCATAGGTGCGCCGCGTGTCGCATTCATCGGTCCGGATCGCCACGATCAGTGCGGGCAGGCCCAGCACCATGAGCACGTTGGCGATGTTCGATCCGACGACATTGCCAAGCGCAATGCCCGGCGAGTCGCGCAGCACCGCCTGGATCGAGACCAGAAGTTCGGGCGCCGAGGTGCCGAAGGCCACGATGGTCAGCCCCACGATCAGCGCGGGCACGCCCAGTCGCAGCGACAGGTTCACCGCCCCCTTGACCAGGCTGTCCCCGGCCATAACCAGCAACGCCAACCCGAGGGCGGCGTACATGAACTGGATCGCCATTGTGCCTAGCCCTTTCCGCAGGGGCAGGGACCGCTGCCGATCCGATGGCGCCCACAGGCGGGGCATTTGCCGGTTCCGGACCGCCCGAAGGCAATGCGCCGACCGCCCGTCCCGGGCAGGCGTAGCCTGCCGAACATGGCCAGCACGGCCATGCCGATCACGAAGAGCGTCACGATCTTGACTATCATATCCTACAATCCATAGCGCGCCCACAGCGCGCACGCCTCGATCTCGTCCATCACGCCCGCCACTGCGGGCGCACCGAGCCGCGACCAAAGACCCTTGCGCGGGCTATGCAGC
>OMKS01000729.1_pt1 | contig 30309 bp, 31 predicted proteins | sample 1674721 | NCBI WGS metagenome assembly OMKS01 (sample SAMN06264996, study PRJEB25208) | sediment metagenome | isolation source: hot spring sediment | place: USA: California | collected 2014-09-02 | reverse complement strand
TAATGATACGGCGACCACCGAGATCTACACTATCCTCTTCGTCGGCAGCGTCAGATGTGTATAAGAGACAGCCTTCGCGATGGCTCTCGCTGTAGTAAATGTCGGAGTACTTATTTATTTCATTCATCACGTATCAACTTCGATACATGCGGACCGGGCGATTGCAGCAGTTTACCATGAACTGTCAGAACATATACAACGGCTCTTCCCTGAAGAATCGGGATATGAATTTGTGCAGATCCGAAATGACGGAAACGGGCCGAACCAACAGAAGACGGATATAATAACATCCGTGAGATCGCCGCTTCGAAAAGCGGTTATATACAAGCTATTGATAGCGACAATCTATTAAACATTACAGAAGAATATGACTTTCGTATCCATCTTCCGTTCAGACCGGGAGAATTTATTGTGGCGGGCAGTACACTGGCAGTGGTAGAGAGTGCCGAAGTGGTCAATGATGATCTGGCAGAACAAATAGTTAATTCTTTTATTATCGGCCAGCAGCGAACCCCGGAGCAGGACATTGAATTTGCAATTCATCAGCTTGTTGAAGTGGCGTTACGCGCCCTTTCACCCGGCATAAATGATCCCTTCACAGCGATTGCATGCATCGATCGACTGGGTTCTGCACTTTGCTGCTTGACTGACAGAGCGTTTCCGTTACCTTACCGTTATGATGCTGAAGGTAGACTTCGGGTTATTGTCAAACCACTAACTTTTGAAGGGGTGGTCAACGCCGCTTTTGATCAGATCCGCCAGTATGGCTGCACGAGTGTGGCAGTGACCATTCGGCTTTTGGAATCATTAAAAGCCATCGCAGGCCGTGCCCGCAATTCGGAGCAGCGACAGGCCATTCTTCGGCAGGCTGATATGATTGTGCGTGCAAGCCAGGAGTCAATAACGGAAAAAAATGATAGGGATGATGTTCAGCAGCGTTACCAGGATTTAATCGAGGCATTCAATGAACATGCACTATCTAACAAAACCCATACAGTTCTAACCCAAAATCAAGGAGGTCCCGAAATGAATAGAAAAGCATTTATCGACAAGTTAGCTGCCCAATTAAAACAATGGGATGCTGATATTGACAAACTGGAAGCAAAGGCAGAGAAAGCAAAAGCTGAAGCGAAAGCAGACTACCAAAAACAAATTGAAGATCTGCGTGATAAAAAGCAGACGGCTAAGGACAAATTGGATGAGGTCAAACAAGCTGGTGAAGAGGCGTGGGAAGAACTGAAATCCGGGGCTGAGGAAGCCTTTGACACGATGAAGAATGCTTTCCAGTCAGCAATAGCGAAGTTCAAATGAGCAATAGCGATATAAGGGGAATGTTAGGAATGGGGGCTGGCACTGACCATTGACTGCGATACGTCGTAGACATTGGAAGTCGTATACAATGTTGTAACGGGAGGGAAGGTGAACGGCAAAGTATTTTTTTCCATTCTTATGGGGTTGAACCTCGGCATAATTTTCATGACCATACCGCCGGCCCTTGATACCATGATGACCTTCTACGGCGTATCCTATTATCAGATTTCACTGTTAATCAGTGCACTGATCTGGTCGCATGCGCTCATGCAGGTACCTGCCGGATTAATGACGGATCGCCTGGGAATCAGATTTACTCTGATTGCCTGCCTGGCATGTATGATTATCGGCCATGTGCTGCCGATTCTATTTTCCAATCTCCTGTTCGCAATCATTGGCCGCGTTATAGCCGGTATCGGCACAGGATTAAGTGTCGCCGCTACAATGAAACTCATTGCTCTGTCAGTTCCGGAGAACAGAGTTGGGACCTATCAGGCATTTTTCGGCGGATTTTTCTCGATTGGCAGCATTATAGCATACGTTTGTATTCCACGGCTGTTGTCGCTAGGCTGGCAGTCGGTTTATGGCATGCCCCTTGTATCCTGCCTCCCCCTTCTGATCATGGTGGGAGTGCTCGGGCTGGGGCCGCATCATTCAACCATTTCCATATCTCTACATCTGCAAACCGTTGTTCACATGAAGGAGGGGTGGAGCCTCGGGTTTTTCCATGCCCTTTCATTCGGATCGATACTCACGTTAGGTAACTGGGTTCCTGCCCTGCTGGCTGAAGTATCGGCAGAAACATCAGTGCTACAGTTTGCATGGGGCGGGGCGCTTGTAATGTTAATAAGCGGAATCGGGAGATTATCAGGAGGCGTTGTCTTGTTGCGATGGACGCCGTTGATGGTCGTCAACAGTTCGATCATATTTCTTGCATTTATATTCGGGGGAATACTATTTGTTCAGTCATCGGCGTTCGTTCTTTGCATGGCCCTTCTGGCGGCATGGTTTGCCTCCATCAATTTCGGGGCACTCTTTCACATAGCGTCGAGGGTTACGTCTTCTGATTACTATGCAACCCTCTTTGGATTTATCAACTTTCTTGCCAATCTGGGAGCTGTCATTTTTACAATAATGTTCGGAGTTATGAAGGATTTATCGGGGTCATTCATCGGAGGATTCGGGGTAATGGCCCTTCTCGCGGCGATGGCCTACCTGTGGGGTCGCACGTCTCTCCGGCGAGCAGCGGCAACTCCATTCAGGAGGTCAGGGGAAGTTCAGGCATTGACGATTGACTGAGCCTTCCCGACAATGAAGAAAGAACATCAACCACGGCAGATAAGCTTTAAAATGAATCACGACCCGGGGTTTTATACGAAACAATATAACACCCCTGATAGTCGTTTTTCTTTTATGATGGAGGAGAGGTCATATATTGAATGAACGAAAACGGTGTCCCGCATGATGGGCTTTTGCCAGGGATTCAAATGATCGCTATTCTTCGCCTCAGTCGTGGAAGTTCCCGATTAATCTTGGCCGATTCATATAATCGCAAATGAGCTGTGACTCAGGAACGAACACGTCCCGCCCTTGAAGCTGCACACATCAAACCATTTCGAAACAGCGGCGCCATCGGATTGATAACGGTTTACTCTTGAGAGAACCCTGTTTTTGTCCGAACAGTGGGACATGGTTATTCCGATTTCTCTATATGCCGAATGTGCTTATTTCGATGAGGCATTTAACACTGCCCCTGTTTTTCAATTTTTCGAGGTAATCCTCGGTGTTCTTCTGTTCTTGATCATTACTTTCGACCTTCTTTTCTTTTTCTGTAATCATGACAAACCTCCTGTCATAATGTGACAATTTTGTCTGCCCGTCATATGTCGGAAGCGTTGCATAACTGACTTTTTCGTCATTCCCGACGTGCCATGTCCTCGATGCAATCAGGATTGGGGAGCTAAGGCTCATCACACTCACGAGATTCCCGCTTCCGATGCAATAACATTTCAGGTAGACTTTTTAAAAGCAACATACATGCCACCCTGATCAACGGGGAAATCATGCGTATAATTAATCTATTACGATTTACCATCGGTATTCAATAGGCATCGTTGCCGTATGCACGATTGCATATATGTGCGGAACAAAGCATGGACAAACCGACAGGAAGAAGAGGTGGGTCAGGCACCGACGAAAGGAATGGGTATTGACTGAGTTGATTAAGTCTTCCCTGTAATAAAGGAAGAAAATCGTCCATGGCAGGGAAATTTCACAGGCATAAAATAGCGGGACCGGGAAACGCTGACGCAGAAAAAATTTCAGATTGAGCTGTTCTCCGCAGATGAATTTCAGCGGATCCTTGAAGTTGCCGAAGAGCACCTCGACCGGGCTCTTGAGGTGGCGTCCTTCAGGGAAATGCGCACCGGGCCGTCGGAGCTTTTCACCCTGAAATGGTTGGACTGCGACTTTAAGGGAAATCGGAACCGGATCTACGCATCGAAAACCGATTCATAGAGATGGCCGTATGTTGATGCCGGTTTCATGGCCGGAATGGAGCGGAAATACCACGAGAGCCGGGGAAAAGGCGAAATTTACAATTATGTTATTACCTATGGCGACAATCCGGTCAAGAGCATGAAGAAAACGTGGAAGACAGCAAAAGAAGACGCGGGCATTGACCGAAGAATTCACATCTATGATATCCGGCATTTCTACATCACCTATGCCCCGGCAAACGGTGCCGGCATCATGGACCTGGTCAATTGCGTCGGCCACACGACGCCCTCGATGATCCTGAAGGTCTACGCTTATCTGGTCGAGGAAATGAACTCAAAACAAGCCTTCGAAATTCCCCACAGAACGGAAAAAGTCTGCCGGAAAAACCAAAAAAGCCGGCACAGTAGAAAAAACAGCGGAACAGAAAAGAAGCGGGGCTACCTTGCATTAGATAACCCCTGAAATCACTGGAGCCGATGAGGAGATTTGAACTCCTGACCTACTGATTACGAATCAGTTGCTCTACCGGCTGAGCTACATCGGCGTCATTATATGTCGATTTAATGACATTCCTCTTTATCCCAACGTGTTTTTGTTGTCAAGATTATTCCGGTCATTTACATCCCTTCAAATTCATTCGTTTACCTTGACATTCGTCTGTTCTCTGGTAGTATTTCCGCAATCAATCCATGGGAAGGACGGTTATGAAAGATCGCCTCGGAATGTTGTTCTCTATATCTCCGTTCAAGATAAGCATCATTATTATTTTCATCGTCGTCATATTATACTTTGTTAATTTTCCCTTCCTGAATTTTATGGAACTGAAAACTCTGGATCTGAGGTTCATTTCGCGAGGCGAACGGGTGCCGGGAGGTGAAACTATCATTGCCGCCATAGATGAAAAAAGTCTCACCGAGCTGGGCCGATGGCCATGGTCGCGGGCAACGATCGGGAAGCTCGTTAACGTTCTGAAAGATTCGGGGACTAAGGCCATCGGTTTCGACGTCGTCTTCGCCGAGCCGGATGAACATGCCATGCTCGGCCGGATTGAAGAGATCGAGAAGGAATTAAGGCGCATCGGCAAGACCGATGTCGGAATATCGCGAATATTGAATAATAAGAAAAGAGAGGCGGATACGGACGGTATCCTGGCACAGTCGATTGAACGGGCTGGAAACGTGACTTTGGGATACTTTTTCTATATGTCTGAGAACGACATCGGCCATATGAACGCAGAGGAGATGGCACGGGACGCAGAATATATTTCCGATTCGAAATTTCATCTTGTCCAGTATCTCGGCAAACCCGTGAACGATCCGGTCATACAGGCGTACGCCGTGGCCCCGAACATTCGGCGGCTATCGGAAGTAGCTGAAAATTCGGGTTATTTCAATGCATTCCCTGATGCCGACGGAACAAATAGATGGGCGTCGCTTGTTATTAAATACGGGAATAATTATTATCCTTCATTGGCACTGGCCGTTCTGGAGCAGTATCTCGGCTGGCCGACCATGTCTCTCATCATGACCGATTATGGACTAGATGGCATAAAGATGGGACCGATTTACATTCCCACCGATGAGGCGGGCCGCATTCTGATCAATTACCTCGGCCCGTTGCGGACATTTCCCTATTATTCGATTACCGACATCATCAACGGCCGTGTGGATAAAAATACGCTGAAGGATAAGATTGTCCTTGTGGGTGCCACCGCTACGGGGATTTACGACCTTCGGGTCACGCCGTTCAGCGCCGTCTATCCCGGTGTCGAAATCCACGCGACGATTATCGACAATATTCTCCGCGGGAGCTTTGTTCAACGACCCGGGTGGACGGGACTGATCGACATCCTTGCGATTATCGTTCTCGGGTTAATCGCGGCTCCGGTGCTTTCGCGGGTCAAGGCCGTTCTCGGTCTTGTATGCACCCTTGCCCTCATTATCATTTACGTGGTGATCAACCGCTATGTTTTTACAGCATATAATGTCTGGCTTAATTTGGTGTATCCCCTCCTGTCACTTTTTCTCGTTTATGTGGGCGTAATGCTGTACCGTTATATAACGGAGGAAAGAGAACGAAAGAAGATCCGGGGGACATTTCAGTATTATCTTTCCGGGCCGGTTATCGAGGAGATGCTGAAAGACCCGTCCAAGCTGAAGCTCGGCGGCGAGAAAAAGGATCTGACGGTTCTTTTTTCAGATATTCGAGGATTTACAACGATTTCGGAAAAATTGTCGCCTGAAGATCTCGTTCATCTTCTCAACGAATACCTGACGGTGATGACCGATCAGGTTTTCAAGTACGGAGGGCTCCTTGACAAATACATGGGTGATGCCATTATGGCGGTCTTCGGCGCTCCCATCGACGATCCCCACCATCCCGCACTCTGCTGCAGGACGGCGCTGTCCATGATGGATGAGCTGAAAAAGCTCCAGAAGAAGTGGACCGATGAAGGGCGTCCCGTTCTTGATATAGGGATCGGCATCAACACCGGCGATATGGTTGTGGGAAATATGGGGTCGGAGATGCGCTTTGATTACACCGTTATGGGAGATAACGTCAACCTGGGATCACGGTTGGAAGGGATCAACAAGGAATACGGAACCAATATCGTCATCAGCGAATATACCTATCGACGAATCAATGACGAATTCTTCTGTCGGGAACTGGATGCGGTCCGTGTCAAGGGGAAAAGACTGCCCGTGAAGATCTATGAACTCATGGGTGAAAGGAACAATTCAGATCAGTGGAAAGAGTATATCCCCCTGTATGAGGAGGGGCTCCAGAAGTACCGGCAGGGGCGCTGGGATGATGCAATTGCAGATTTTGAGGCGGCACTGGCACTTCATCCCGATGATTATCCTTCCAAAATGTATATCGAACGATGCAGAACATTAAAGGAACATCCGCCGGAAGGTACGTGGGACGGAGTCTACACGATGACGAAGAAATAACGGAATGGACGGATTGCCGGTGGAACCCATTATTGTCGGGAGAATTGTAGTATATGTCGAATGGTGAAACCAAGGGGTATCGAAGCTGGGTCGAGATCGATCTTGATAATTTCAGAAGGAACTGGGGGGAGATAAAGCGGCTCACCGGGCCCGATACCAAGGTCATGCAGGTGGTGAAGGCTGATGCATACGGCCATGGTGCGATTGAAATCTCGAACAGTGCGTTGAAAAACGGCGCTGCAGCGCTGGGGGTGGCAAATGCCGATGAGGGAGTGCAACTCAGGGTCGGCGGCATTTCCGCGCCGATAATGATACTGAGTCCGTCGCCCCTGGCTGAAATAGATGAGATCATCAAATACAATCTGACGCCGTCCGTATCGGACATAGGATTCGCCCGTGAACTGAACCGGGCAATGGCGAAAAAGGGTTCCGTTCTGCCAATTCATATCGAGATAGACACGGGGATGGGCAGGGGCGGAACCATCCATTCCGAGGCGTTTACGACGATTACGGATATCCTGAGTCTTCCCTATCTGAAGGTTGAAGGAATTTTTTCCCACCTTGCCTTGAGCGAGGTGCGGGACAATCAGTATAATGAGGAACAGTGGAAGCGCTTTTATGTCCTCCTTCAACAGCTTGAAGACAGAGGAATTATCATACCGATAAAGCATTTCTCAAACAGCGGCGGCGTCCTGAACTTTCCCGGGTTTTCTCTTGACATGGTCCGTCCCGGTATCATGACATATGGAATCTATCCGGGACCGCAGGCAGTCGACAGGGCGGATCTCGTCCCGGTCATGACATTTAAAACAACGGTCGTTCTCCTCAAGGATTTCCCCGGGGGATACAGTATCGGATATAACAGAACGTATATTACGAATAAACCGACAAGGATAGCCACCATTCCCGTTGGTTACGGTGACGGATACGGATTCATCCTGTCGAATCAGGGCGAGGCCCTGATACGGGGGATTCGGGCGCCCATTGTGGGACGCGTTTCCATGGATATGTGCACCATTGACGTCAGCCATATCCACGATTGTCGGATCGGCGATGAGGTTGTCCTCATGGGCCGACAGGGAACGGAATACATATCAGCGAATGAAATTGCCGGCAAGGCACAGACGATCAGCTATGAAATCATTTGTGCCCTGGGGAAGCGGGCTCCCCGCGTATTTGTCAACGAAGGAAAGGAGGGTGCCTTCGAACCGCGCCTGCGGAGGGTCTTCATTCCCGATGAGGAACGGTCGATCAGGCGGATCGATAATATCATCCGGAGCTGTTTTAAGGCCCGGGCTTATTCACCGGAACTGGGCGACGCCATTTACAAGGAAATGTTTGAAACCCTGTTCGGAAAAGAAAACCGCCAACTTGAATTACGGACGGGATTCAAATATAACATCCACGTGAGCGAATTTTCACCGGAAGAAAAGGCGGCAGACCCGACAACCGAGCACTATTTCAAGGTCACCACGCGAATAGAATATTCAAAAACACTGAGAAATAAAGTCTTTTTCATCGGATGCGCCCTGAACAACCGTCAGCTTTCCCAGATGTTTGAAGATGAGAGCTGCGAATACCGGTGGCTTCTCGGAAGCAAGTACGAAGAGGTGAAAGAAAGTGACTTTAAGGTCAATCATGTTCGGATCGATGAAAATGACGTATCTGTGATTAAAGCGGAAAATACGGCCCGGGGATACGAGATCTGGTGCGGGGGCGGATCGGTGGAAAGCAAGGTGAGGAAACAAGCACGTATACAGATCGAGATAGAAACGAAAAAGTTCAAGACCAGTAATATTTTTTCCGTATTTCTGGTATATCCCACGAGAGGACTTGAAATAAGCTTCAATTACGGAGGTACGGAATTGAAAAACGTCAGGGAAATCAGCTTTTTTGCCGGAAAGCACCCCTATCCTGAAATTGAACACAAAAAGGGGGATTCACTGACGTTGCGGATTAACAATGATGAATGGATATTCCCCAACAGTGGTGTGACATTTATATGGGACCTCTAGTTTGGATGGGAATTCAAATAACGAATATCGAAATTCGAAACAAGGCGGTATAAAGAAACAGAACGTGGCATCGAGGAAATGAGTGCATGGAAAAGCTGAGAGTGGGGATTATACTGGGCGGTATGTCATCGGAAAACGAAGTTTCGCTGAACAGCGGCAGAAACGTCTATGACAATCTTGACAGGGAACGATATGAACCGGTGCCGATATTCATGGATATCAAGGGTGGATTCTGGATCATACCGTGGCAGCTTATTTCTCAGAATACGACGGTTGATATATCGGAACACCTTGAACGGGAGGCCCGGCGAATATCATATGAGCAGCTCGATGATGAAATTGATTTTGCCTTTATTGCTCTTCATGGAAAATACGGTGACGACGGATGCATCCAGGGCCTCCTCGAAATTCTCGGCATCCCCTATACGGGATCAGGCGTGCTGTCGTCGGCCATCGGAATGGATAAAGTGATGCAGCAGAAGATCCTGAAGGGAGCCGGTCTCGATGTGCCGAGAAGCATGGTGATTACCGAAGAAGCATGGCAACTGAGCAAAGCCGACATGACGCAGCACATCGCTGATACTTTCGGATTTCCCTGTGTCACGAAGCCGACAAGGGAGGGTTCAAGCATCGGAGTCACCCTTGTGAGAAGCGAGGATGATGTTGCCGACGGCATGAAGAATGCCCTTGAATGGGATAATCACGTTTTAATAGAGGAATTCCTTGACGGCATCGAATTCTCCTGCATTGTCATTGATGGCGATGACGGTCCCCGGCCCCTGTCATTAACGGAAATCCGCCCCCAGAGCGATTATTATACCTATGATGACAAATATATGCCGGGGCGGTGCAGAAAATTCACACCGCCGAAAAATATACCCGGCGAGGTAATGGACGCAATCAGGCGGGAGGTGGTAAAAGCTTACAAAGCGCTTGGTTTTAAATCTTACGGCAGGATTGACGGTTTTTATATGGAAGACGGTCGAATACTTATCACAGATCCGAATTCATCTTCCGGTATGGCACCGTCTTCGTTTTTTTTCGAACAGGCGGCCGAGGCGGGCATGCTGCCGTCGATGATCATCACGGAGTTGATTGAAGTATCACGGAAAATCCATCAGGAAAAGCGGGGACCTTTATAAGGAGACTTGAACCGGTCAGTGGGTTGAAAATGCTTTACAATCGGCATGAATGCCTTTATAAACCGACGGCAGTAAGATTGTGCCGGGGATATTGAGATGGTATGCATGTGTACAGAGAAAATAATATTGTAAATACACCTTGAAGGGGGAAGGAATGGTGAAAAAACAGAAGAGTGGAGTGGTCGGTGTCGTCATGGCGGTGGTGTTTCTTCTGAGTTGCGCTTTGCCCGCTCAAGCGTTTGAGGTGGGCGCCCGGGGCTACTACTGGTGGCCCGATTTCTCGGCGGATTTGAGGGTCGACAAGAATTCGATAAAAGGAACGACGTTCAGTGCGGAAGATGATCTGGGAATGGACGATGAAAGCTACGCTTCAGTCGAAGCCTTCGGGGGCATAGGAAGGCACCACATCAGTGTCATGTACACCAAGGCGGATTATTCCGGCGATAAGCGTCTTAATCAGCCTGTCGTCTTTATGGGAAAGAACTATATCGTCGGCACGCGTGTCAAATCGGATCTTGAATTCACCATGATCGACGCGGAGTATCGATATGACGTTCTCGACCTGGAGAATGTGCTTGCCGGGTTCTCCATCGGTATAATCGGCAAAATCAAATACCTCGAAGGTGAGGTGAAATTAAAAGGCGGCGGCCACGATGAGAGTGAGACTTTCAAGGCTCCGATTCCCATGCTTGGGCTGGGCGTTCACGTGGGAATACTGGCGGATATTCTGGAAGCGCGGGCCAAGATAGCCGGCATCGGATATTCAGGCAACAAATTCTATGAAGGACAGGCTGATATTTCACTGACGCCGTTTCCATTTATTGATATCTATGCCGGGTACAAAATCATGAAGCTCGATATTGATGATATCAGCGATGTCTATGCCGACATCGAATTTAAAGGTCCCTATATCGGCGTCTCAGTCAGTTTTTAAAGGGAGAGAGAATCGAACGGTGAAAACAACGGGTACATCTGAAAAACTGAGGGTCGGCGTGATCATGGGAGGTATTTCCTCTGAAAAAGAGGTTTCACTGGAGAGTGGACGGAATATTTTCAGCAAAATGGATCGACGGAAATATGATCCGGTTGCTGTCTTTATGGACAGTACGGGCCAGCTCTGGGAAATCCCGATCAAGCTTCTGATGCGGAACTCGACGCGGGACATCGAGGAAGATCTCGAAACCGAAGCGACACGAATGCCCTATGAAACACTCAGGGACAGGGTCGATTTTGTCTATATCGGACTTCACGGTAAATATGGTGAGGACGGGTGCCTCCAGGGGTTGCTCGAGCTCCTGCGCGTTCCCTATAGCGGTTCCGGCGTTCTTAATTCGGCGCTGGGCATGGATAAATACGTGTCTCGAAACGTGCTTGCCATGAGCGGAATCGATGTGCCCCGCACATTGGCGATACCGATCGGTGAGTGGGAGAAAGACCGGGACGCCTTTCTGGTCAGAATAGAAAATGAGATCCGGTTTCCCTGTGTCGTCAAGCCAACCAGAGAAGGATGCAGTACCGCCGTCAAAAAAATCGTGTCACCGGAAGGAATTCCCGAAGCGGTTGAGGATGCGTTTCGGTGGGACCCGGTTGCCTTGGTGGAAGAATTCATCACCGGTATTGAAATAACCTGCGGGGTTATCGGGAATGAATCTCCCGTCGCACTGACACCTTCGGAAACAATTCCTACCGATGACGTTCTTTCGCTGGAAGATAAATTCCTGTACGGTCAGGGAGAGAACAAGACGCCGGCACGGGTACCCGAGGATATGCTGCTGAAAATACAGAATGTTGCGGTTCAAGCCTACCGTGCCCTGGGACTCAAGGCATACTCGAGGATTGATATGTTTGTCAGTGGCGACGGCCGGGTCATTGTCCTTGAGCCGAACACGTTGCCGGGTATGACGCCATCGACGGTCCTGTTTCACCAGGCGGCGGCCTCGGGGATAACCCAGACCGGTTTGATCGATCAGGTCATCCAGTTGTCGCTTGATGCCCATGCGAGAAAACGGGGGCCGTTATAATGATTTAATGTGCAAAGGCGGTGGCTTTTGTGCAGATGTTGGTGTGTCATTCCATGAAGACAGAGCCGTTGATACTGTTGCAAGGTGAAGGGAGAAGGGTAAATCATCTGTAAAATCTGATCTGATATCCCTTTTCGCCTGTCGCCGAAGTGAAGCGCGAATATTGATAACAGGGTATTGTGGTGTTGTGGGTATCACGGAATATGTAAAGTGATTCGGTTCCCTTGCCCTGCGCCCAATCCGCTGTCCCGGTTCCGGTGTGCCCGGCCCGTTACCCTCTGAAACATCTCAACCTTTGGATTTTGGGTTTGATTTTGTTGAGAATTTGAGATGCGGCATTGCTGTGCTGCCTTTAATTTACAGCTTCTTGTCATTTCATCTGGGGCATTAGGCGAAACACTCAGTTGCTGATATTCTGTGTACGATGAATCGAATTTCGATCGCATTAGATAATTTCGGAAGGGCGGTCCTGAGCAATGTGGAGGAAATGGGCAAGATTCTCCTTTTGTTCGTTTCCACGCTTGTCTGGATGGTGAGGCCCCCCCTCAAAGTGCGACTCATTTTTAAGCAGATGGAATTTGTCGGGGTCAAGTCCATCTACGTCGTCGTCTTGACGGGAACGTTTACCGGTATGGTCCTGGCGCTGCAAAGTTATTACGGTTTCAGAATGTTCAGTGCCGAGAGCCTTGTCGGATCGACGGTGGCGCTGAGTATGACACGGGAACTCGGTCCGGTTTTGACGGCGCTCATGGTAACTGCCAGGGCGGGGTCTGCCATGGCCGCGGAGTTGGGGACGATGAGGGTGACAGAGCAGATCGACGCCCTCTATGTCATGGCGGCAAATCCCGTGAAACATCTTATCGTTCCAAGGATTGTGGCGAGTGTTTTCATGCTTCCCATCCTGACCATTGTTTCCGATTTCATGGGAATAATGGGCGGATATTTCGTCGGCGTCACGATTTTGAATATCAATGAGGGGTCGTTTGTAAGAAACATTACCCGCTATGTAGATCTTGACGATCTCTATAACGGATTGATTAAAGCTGCCGTGTTCGGGCTTATTTTATCGCTCGTAGGCTGTTACAAGGGTTTTAATACGTCTGGCGGCGCCGAGGGCGTTGGGAGGGCCACGACGGAGGCGGTTGTCCTGTCGTCGATTACCATACTGATCAGTGATTATTTCCTTACGGCGATTATGTTTTGACACGGGGCAAAGGGCGAAGGGCTCAAGCCGCAAGGACATAGGCAGGCAGATAATTGAAAACCTGAAACTTGAAACTTTAAACGTGTAACCTGAAACCTGAAACGTTACCCCATGATTGAGCTGATTGACATCCATAAATCCTTCGGATCACAAAAGGTTCTCGATGGTCTCAACCTGACGATTGAAGACGGCAGGACAACCGTTATCATCGGCAAGAGCGGGGGCGGAAAGAGCGTCCTGCTGAAGCACATGATAGGCCTTCTCAGACCGGACAGCGGCAGGGTGATTGTCGACGGTGTTGATATTACCAGGCTGGGTGACAAAGAGTTGAATGAAGTGCGGAAGAAATTCGGAATGCTGTTTCAAGAGGCGGCCCTCTTTGATTCGATGAATGTGGAAGAAAACGTGGCTTTTCCCCTCAGGGAACATACGAAGAAAAAAGACAGTGAAATAAGGGAGATTGTCAGAGAACGACTGTCCGCCGTCGGTTTGCCGGGTGTGGAAAAAAAAATGCCGTCCGAGTTGAGCGGAGGAATGAGAAAACGCGTGGGTCTGGCACGGGCGCTGGCAATGCAGCCCCGGATCATTCTGTTTGATGAGCCCACGACGGGGCTGGACCCTGTCATGACTGAAGCCATCAATGAACTGATTATCAGAACGCAAAAGAATTTCGATGTAACATGCGTGGTGATCAGTCATGATGTGGGATCAATTTTTAAGATCGGCCATACGATTGCCATGCTGTATGAAGGAAAGATTGTGGAGTACGGAGCTCCGGAAGAAATCAGGAAATCGGAAAATCCCGTCATGCACCAGTTTCTTGCGGGGAGTCTTGAGGGTCCCATCAGTATCATGTGAGGGAGCCGCCCTTTTTCATGTAAGACGGAGGATATAATGTTTTCTATCAGTACAGAAGCCAAAGTCGGATTATTCGTCCTGGTTGCGCTCATCATACTGGGATATATGTCATTCCGCGTCGGGGAGTACGGATTCGGGTTGAAAAAGGGTTATATCATTAAAGCTGCGTTTGAAAATGTGACCGGACTCGATAAGGATGCATCCATCCTGGTTGCCGGTGTGGAGGTAGGAAGGGTTGAAAGCATCGCCCTGAAGGATGGCATGGCCGTCGTGAGCATGAGGATCCTTCCCGATGTGAAACTGGAAAGAGATGTGCGGGTGTCCATAAAGTCATACGGCATACTTGGAGATAAATATATTGAAATTGAACCCGGAACCAGGGGCGTCTCTTCTCTTGGAGAGGGTGAGGAAATCACCCGGGTTGAAAAACAGGCCGATATTGACAAAATTCTCCGTGACCTCGGGACGATCGCACAGGATGTCATGGCTGTGACGGCATCGTTGAAGAAGGTTATCGGCGGTGAAGAAGGTGTCGAGAATCTCAGTGCCATTGTGAGGAATACCAGGGAGTTAAGCGACAACCTTAATAAGGTGGTGAAACAGAACGATGAAAAATTCAGTGTCATGGTCGATAGTCTGAAAAATGCCGCCATGCAGATGGACAAGACGTTTTCCGCCCTCAGTGATATCACGGAACGGATCAATGAGGGTGAAGGAACCATCGGCCGGCTGGTCAATGATAGAGAAGTGTTCGACAATCTCGATCGAACGGTTGCGTCGCTTCAGGATATTACCGACAAAATAAACAAGGGAGAAGGAACGATCGGAAAGCTGGTCAATGACGAGGAAACCGTTGAAAATCTGAACGCAAGTCTCAAAAGTCTCGACAGGAGCATGGAGGGCATCGACCGATATATCTCCAAGGCGGAGCAGTTCAGGACGTTTCTCAGCTACCGGGGTGAGTATCTGTTCGATACAAGTGATGCCAAGAGTTATGTTGATATTAAAATACAGCCGAAACAAGATAAATTCTACATCCTCGGCGTTGTTGCCGATCCGAGGGGGAAGCGGACAGTTACCGAAACAACAACCGGCGGCACGACCACGAGGAAGGAAAAATGGGAACGGGACGAGTTGCTGTTCAACCTGATGATCGGGAAACGATATAAGGATATAGTCCTGAGAGGCGGCATCCTCGAATCGACCGGCGGTGTGGGGATCGATTATTTCGCATTCGATGACACTCTGAAATTTACCTTTGAAGCATTTGATTTTGATGCGGATCGCGACCCCCACCTCAAGATATACGGTGAGTACCGGCTCTTCAAGCACGTGTATCTTATGGCGGGATGGGATGATTTCATCAGCGACGAGCGGAATTCGTCTCCTTTCGCGGGTATCGCCATACGCTTTGAAGATGATGATCTGAAATATCTCCTTACCAGTTCACCCATACCGACAAAATAGGCGCCTGATAAGACTTCGAACGTGCTGTATGATCTCTGGGTGGGGGTTGGTGTGTTACCGCTGAATCCATAGAAGCGACAATTCATTGAGCAACGGAAGTCCCGTGCCCGACAAAATGTCGGAATTTGACCCTTGACACATAAGTAAAAATTATTATATTAGTACCGATTACCTTGGAACGGTGGATGTCGATGCGTTCCGTAAAGCATTTCAGCCCGGCGGAGATTGCCTGCGTGAACAAAACGTTCGTTCACGCCGAGACTCTTCTGCGACGTCATTACGGTTTGTCTCACGGTGAGTGGAAGAGTCATCGATATGACGTAAAAACGCTGGCGCATCTCGAAGAACATGAAGTGAACGAGCAGGCGTTCGCCCATCTGTGTAAATATGGTTTCGGTAAGAATCAAAGCGCTGCCGACGCTGATGAGTTCTGCTTTTACAGAGTCTGTCTCCAGGATGACAGAATCCTCAATGCGGTAGAGCGGGCACATTCCTTTATAAAACTGCATCCGCTGATGCTGTACATCGCAACGCATGAACTCGTTCACATCATACGTTTCAACAGGGGTGAAAGTCAATTCAATGCCCCATGGGAAGAAAAGACAAAAGAAGAGGATACGGTCCACGCGATTACCCGGTCAATACTGCAACCGGTTGCGCATCAGGGACTCAACCTTGTGCTCGATTGTTTCAGCGATCAATATCATATCGGAGATATATGTAATTGAGAAATTTCGGTAGAGGAGGTTTTTACAATGCCCATTTATGAATACAGGTGTACCAAATGCGGCAGGGAATTCGAGGAATTCCAGAGTATAACGGATGATACTATTCCAGAATGCACGTCCTGCAAGGGAAAAGCGAAACGGTTGATCTCGCACTCTTCCTTCCATTTGAAAGGATCAGGCTGGTATGTTACCGATTACGGTGGAAAGAAACCGTCATTCGGCGAGAGTAAGGAAGAAAAAACTTCGCTCGAAGCTGAAGCTGCAAGTGCAGGTGAAAGCACTGCATCGACCGATAATAAAAAAAGTGACGATTGATAATGCTTACAGTAGCCCGGACCATCTCACAAAAAGGGATGCTGCAAATACAAAGTAATCATAAAATGGGATCGAACCGGATGAAGCCCCGTTCCTGTAGCGGGGCATTTTTTTACTTACACGGTATGAAGTTGAACAGTGCAAGCCAGCCCTTCACATGGACAACGATTTGTTTCTTTCCCGGCGGATGGTATTCTTCAGCTTTTCCGACTCCGCCCGGTTCCTGTCATGGGTATCCAGTTGATTCTTGTTCCGTAATGACGGCATTCAATTCAGCAATAAATTGCTCAAGGTCCAGATTGCACTTTCGGGCGAAATCTTCGACGGGTTCGAAGAGTGTCTGACAGAGAACGCAGCTTTTCCCGGCCGGGTCGTCGTATAGTTTAAAAATGCTCTCCGTTGCCCGATGCCTGGCGATTACATCGATTATTATGTCGTCAGGCCCGATATGAATCTTCTTTTCCATCATGGGTGAAATACCGCGTCGTCTGTCGTTCCTATGACTTCACGGAGCGCGTTCGGAATATGGCGAATTACTTCCATAACCTGTGTCGCCGGCGTCGGCTGCGCATATCGGCCTGCCAGGCGGTTTGCCTTCATGGCAATGACGGCGGCCCGTCTCACATCAATACCTGAGTCGATGAGCGCCGATACAATCCCCGTGAGCGTATCCCCGGTTCCGCCCATGGCTTCAAGCGCCTCTTCAACAGGACTGTCCACGGTGGCGAGTATCCCGGCTTTATCTGCAAAATAATCCTGCCTTCCCTTTACGATCAGGTGCCGTGCGGCATTGCCGTACCGGTACGCACGGGAAATCAGATCCGGAACCTTGTTTTCATCGTGGAGAATAAAGCCCCTGGTATAAAAGGGGTGTGGCGCCTTTTCATCGGCAAGAAAGGCGAGTTCACCCACGTCGGGCGTGAAAAGATCGTAGAGTGAGGCCTTGCCGCTCATCTTGGCAACGTACATATAGCCGGCATCGGCTATGAGGAACGGGCGATTTTGGAGCTGCATGAGAATCGCCTGCAGTCGCTCATGCCAGTGGATGATCGGCTGCAGGTAATGGAATGTCAGGGTTTGAAAGTGTGATTTCGGCAATTGCTCCGCAAGATAGTTATACAGGCTGCGACTTCCCTTGCCACGCCCGATATCGCCCGCAAGATACCCGAAAGGGGCGGATGTGCCGATCACATCCGCTGTCATCCATGCCGCGGCCATGAGGGCGGGCGTTCCCCTGTTTACCGGTACGGTGCTTCCGCCGATCATGAGGTGATCGTCCTTGAGCGATATATCGCCCGTCGAGAGGGGAAAGTTCTCCCATGGTACTGTACCGACTATACCAAGCACTGTCGTTTCACTTCCTCGTAGGCAAGGTAAAGAGCGTACCCGCAGAGCGTGTGGCCGATTTCACGCGGATTAGGCGCCTCGTTGAGCGTGTGGCCGACCAGCTCGTATGCCAGGTAGGGGACATCGGGACACCCGCCCCCGGATACATTCACAATGCGTCCGGTGTCCTTGTCCATGGTTAATTTCATATTGGCCGCCCGTACCATGAGGTACCGGCCGAAATCTTTGGTGTGAAAGAGATCAACCGGTTTCAGCAACGGATTCGTGACCGGTACCGTCTCAAGGGGCGACAGTCTTTCGTTTTCAAGTGTTCTAAGAATGTTGAGTTCCTCGATCAAGGGAAACTCGATGACGAGATCGCACCCACGCTGGATTTCCGGCGGCGGACCCATGACCTTGTATTCAAATCCCTCACGTTTCAGGATGGTTTCTGCCTGGATTACCTCGGTGGTATTCTCAAACACAAGAATACCGCGATCGGTCTTCGAACTCATGATTTCCGGCTGTCGGTCACTTTTCTTTTTCAGTAATCCGAAAAAAGCCATGACTAGTCCTTTTTGATAACAACGGCGTAACCGTCGCCTTCCTCACGGACCTTTATAATGGTCCAGCCCTGGCTTACGGCGGCGCGTGACACATTCTCTTTGGACGTATCCGTGTCGACCAGCACCTCCAGTTCAGTGACCTCGCCTGACCTTATTTCATCAAGGGTCATCAACACGGGCTGCGGACAGGAAAACCCTCGTGCATCAATTATCTTACTCATGATAGTTTCTCCTTATGCAATTCTTTTCCTCATGGTAAATCCGATGAACAGGCACACTGCGAAGCCGACGATAACCGCAGCCACGCCATGGGGACCGAGCCCATTTGGTGAGCTCGCCAGATCGAAATTATGAGCTATGCATGAGCCGACGATCATACCCAGGACGAAAACGGCGGCATCGCCGTCGCCTTCGCCGGCCATGAAAAGCTGACGTCCGGGACAGCCTCCGGCAAGGCAGAATGCAAAACCGGCAAGGGCCATGCCGGCAAAGTTCCAGAGATGCGCCGTGTGTGCAACAGGCTGATTCGCAAATCCGGCATGAAACTGGTTGAGGACGATGTTAGTAATAAAAGCGGCAACAATGAGGGCGATAAACCCGCCGAGCAGATGGGTCTGGCGGAAGATGACAAGATCACGTATGGCGCCCATGGTGCAGAAACGGCTTCGCTGGGCAAAGAATCCCACCACAAGGCCGACAATCAGCGATACGAGAAGGGGCGCATGCATCGCACCGGGTCCCTTCAGGCTGTAAAATAGAACCCCGTTTTTATCCTGGCCCTGGACATGGGGATATATGAGCATTAAAACCAGCAGGCCCAGCATGATCAGCGGCAGCATCCAACCGGCTGTGACGTGCGTTTCTTTGGTTCTGCCGAGATTGTATCCACTTTTCAGGAAAAACGTTCCGATCCAGATTCCCGCTATGAGTCCCAGAAGTCCCAGAATGGCATTTCCGTCGCCGCCTGAAAGGCGAAGCGCCGCGCGCCATGGGCAGCCTAGAAATACGAGCGCACCGATCATGGCGAACATTCCAAGGACAAACCGTACGATGGGAGCTGAACCGAGTCGAGGCCTGAACTCTTTAAACAGATATGCCGCAGCAAGTGCCCCGAGGACAAAACCGATTATTTCGGGGCGAATGTACTGAACGACCGCCGCACGATGAAAACCGAGCGCTCCGGCGATGTCTCGTTCAAAGCAGGCCACGCAAATACCCATATTACCGGGGTTCCCCCATTTTTGCAGAAGCGGGGCCAAAATTCCAATAAAAATACCGACGCTGATGATTCCCCACCGGCTTGCGAAAACATTTTTCATTCCCTTCATCGAACAACCTCCGTACTGTTAGCTCTGATCCTGAAATAGTTGCTTTTCTCTACGCCACACCTTGATTGCCGTTCGACGAATATATTAATATTATTTATATGTCAAATTCATAATATGAATAATGTTGGATATTCAATAACATTCTTTAATGGTCACGCCGATTATTACATAACAATGATTTTTCCCTTTGGTTCAGACACCACTTCACCTATGACGGATGCATCGACGATGCCGATATCGTTCATCTGACGGACCATGCGGTCCGCATCATCGGCTGACAGAGCGATGAGAAGTCCTCCCGATGTCTGGGGATCAAAGAATACGTCCACAAGCCATGGAGGGCAGCTGTTATCGACTTCGACCATGGGCATTCGAAAGTTTCTGTTCCGATTCAGTCCGCCCGGAATAATCCCCATCTCAACGAAAGGCTGAACTTCGGAAAAGATGGGAACTTTTGATGCATCGACTACCATGCCGACGTCGGAACCTTCGATCATCTCGGAGGCGTGGCCGAGGAGGCCGAACCCGGTAACATCCGTGCATGCATGGATGCTCGAAAACTGCCGCATGACGTCGGCCGCCTTTTTATTCAGCTCCGCCATGCACCGGACTGATTTGTTTACCATTTCAGCAGACGCCATATCAGCTTTCAGTATTGTATTGATGATACCCGTTCCGAGAGGTTTGGTGAGCACCAGCGCATCACCGGCCTCAGCGCCCCGGTTGAGGTATACGTGGTCGGGATGAACCGTTCCTGTAACCGATAATCCGTATTTTAATTCATTGTCTTCGACGCTGTGTCCACCGACGAGGAGCACATTTGCCTCCTTCATCTTGTCAAGACCGCCGCGCAGGATCTCGTGGAGAATGGAAATGTCCATTGTCCGGATAGGGAAACAGATTATATTCATTGCCGTGAGAGGCTCGCCGCCCATGGCATAGACATCCGACAGGGAATTCGCCACGGCCACCTGGCCGAAGGTATAAGGATCGTCCACAATCGGTGTAAAAAAATCGAGGGTCAGTATGATGGCAAGGTCATCCCTCAATTTATAAACCCCTGCGTCATCGCAGTGCTCGATCCCTGCAATAAGATTCGGGTGCGATATTAACGGCAGCCCGCACAATGCCTTGTTAAGGTCCCCCGGACCTATCTTACAGGCTCACCCCGCACCATGCACGGTCTCGGTGAGACGAATTTGATTTTTACGATCCTTCATAGTGTACCTTTCATCGTTCCATAGTCATGTTCGGACTATTCGTGCAGAATTTCACTTCAAAATACAACTGATAATTAAGCAATATTTGTGAATGTGTCAAATTCATAAAAGGAATCAATCTCTGTTGATTATAAACAATGCCTATGATACATGGTGTTTCATGATGTATGATCGATTCAAAAACATTACCATGCAGCAGATGGGAGCGCTTATCTCTCTGGTCGACGAGCGCAGTTTCAGCCGGGCCGCAAAGAAAATGTACCTGACGCAGCCTTCGCTGACAAAACATATCAAGAATCTTGAAGATGCGATCAATGCGCCGGTGGTCGTCCGAAAAAATACCGGTGTGTCGCTGACGACCGAAGGGAAGATCCTTTATGACTATGCCCGGCGCATCTTTAAGCTGGTTGATGAGGCGAAAGAAAAGATCGCCCGCGTCTCCGAGAATGAGTCGGGCAATGTTTTCATCAGCGCCAGCACCATTCCGGCGACATATATCCTGCCGTCTGTCCTGAAATCATTCAATGAAGCATATGGGGACATCCGCTGCTATGTCCAGATGAACGACAGTGAAGCAACGACCAATATGGCACTGGATGATCAGGTTGAGATCGGGTTTATCGGCAGGCCGTGTACCAACAATAAATTAATTGTTGAGTCCATCTGGAAAGATCGGCTTGTCCTGGTGGTTCCCGCTGGGCACCCCTGGCTGAAAAAACATTCCGTTACCGTTGATGATCTTTCCCGCGAGCCCTTTATCATCAGAGAGCGAGGTTCGGCGACGCGGGCAACGCTGGATGATTACCTGCAGTCATCGTCAAGCATCCCGCTCTCTCGATTCAATGTAGTGTCGGAACTGGGCAGTTCGGAAGCGGTAAAGGAGGCAATCATCGCCGGCCTGGGTGTCTCGATCATTTCGATCCATGCCGTGAAGCGGGAACTGAAGAGCGGGATCCTGTTTGAAATTTCCTTTGAAAATCATCGTATCGAACGGAACTTTTACTTGATTTACAAAAAACAATTCGGCTTAATGCGTCATCATGAGCTGTTCCTTGATTTTATCAGACGAACACGACAGGATTTTCCACCAAACCGTTAGGTTGATGAAAGAGAATCAGTTATGACAACGACAATACGATATTACAGCACCAACAGGAACCTTACAAAGGTTGAGGGCATCAATCCTTTCAGGGGTTATGTCACATTCAGTGACGCCCTTCTGCAGGGACAGGCCCCTGATGAGGGACTCTATATGCCGGAAACGATACCGGAACTGCCGATCGACGAGATTCCGGCATTAAAGGGGAAACCCTATCCGGAAGCGGCCATGTTCGTTACCGGTGCCTTTCTCAAGGACGACCTTCCACGGGCAGACCTCGAAAGGATTGTTTATGACTCATATGATTTCGTTGTTCCTCTTGAGCGGGTTGTTGATCGAAAATATGTCATGCGGCTTGATCAGGGGCCGACGGCTTCCTTCAAGGACTTTGCTGCGCGGATGATGGCACGTCTGATGAGTTATTTCAGAGAGAAGGGAAAGAGGCTTAATGTTCTCGTAGCCACGTCGGGAGACACGGGGAGCGCCGTCGGCGAGGCATTCAAGGGTGTTGAGGGAATCGACGTGAACATCCTTTATCCCCGAAATGAGGTGAGCGGGCGGCAGAAAAAACAGCTCGATACGATCGGAGACAATGTTCAGGCTCTTTCCGTTGCCGGAAAATTCGATGATTGCCAGGACTTGGTCAAGATGGCCTTTGCTGATCCGTCTCTTCACGATCTTAACTTTACCTCGGCGAACTCGATCAATTTCGGGCGAATCCTTCCTCAGATGGTTTATTATATTTACGCGTACGCCCAACTCTGTGAAAAGGGAGAGGAAATCATTGTCTCCGTGCCGTCGGGGAATTTCGGCAATGCCCTCGGCTGCGAGTATGCCCGGCGCATGGGCTTGCCCGTAAGGAAACTGGTGATGCCGACGAATGAAAATGACGAGTTTCCCCGGTTTCTGAAGACCGGTTCGTATTCGAAAGTGACACCGTCGCGGGCCTGTCTCTCCAACGCCATGAATGTGGGACACCCCAGCAACCTGGCACGGTTCTTCGAACTGTACGGCGGGACCGTCGACCGGACCGGCGCGGTTCATGTTGTCCCCGACGTCGAGATGATGAGGCAAAATATCTATTCAGTCAGTATTTCCGATGAAGAAACAAAAGCATGTATTAAGGAAACCTATGACCGATACGGCGTCATTCTGGAACCGCATGGCGCGGTGGGCTGGCGGGGACTTGAGAAGTATCTTGAAGATACCGGTGATTACGAGCCGTGTGTATCTCTGGAAACGGCCCATCCCGCGAAATTTCCCGACGAGATCATCGAACTCCTCGGGATTACGCCTGAACTTCCCGACAGCATGAAAGACATCGACAAGCGGCAGGGTTCCCCCGTCGAATTAACGTCTGATTACCGCATCTTCAGTGATTATCTGCGAAAGAATCTGAAAGTCGGAGATTGATGCCGTTGTTTTCAATAACCGGAATTTTCCGCTGTTGGCGGAATTGGTTGAAGCGCCGGGCCGTCGGCTCCGACGGGGGACGATTTATCTCGTCATAACGTAGCGCTGTTCCGCCGCGGGCACGTACCACTTGATGAAGTTGTAGCCGATTCCCAGGGGCGCCGGTTCGATTCCTCTGAATCGGGCACTGATGATAGGGAGTGCATCGGGAACGTACAGGAAGGTGTACGGCTGATCCTCGGCGAGGATTTCCTGGATCCTGTCATAGCATTTTTTCCGTTCGTTCGTATCGAAGGTCGATCTTCCCTGCTCAAGTAAGAGATCCACGTCCTCATTTTTATAGGATATAAAATTCAGCTCCCCCGGTTTTGTCTTGCTCGAATGCCAGACATCATACAGATCGGGATCAAGGGTTATCGTCCACCCGAGGATAGTCGCGTCGAATCGTTTTTTGTTGATGAATTCGTTAATAAACGCAGCCCATTCAATGACCCTGATCTTCACCTGTATGCCGATGTCGGCGAGGCGCCGCTGGATGATCTCGGCGCACTTTGCCCGCACTTCGTTTCCCTGATTCGTGATAATTTCGAATGAAAACGGTCGACCGTCTTTGTCCAGGATTCCGTCTCCGTCGGTGTCATTCCACCCTGCCTCGGCAAGGAGTTCCCGTGCCCCGGCCGTGCTGTGGGGGTACTGTCTGACATTAGGATTGTATGCCCAGGTTCCCGGCTTGAAGGGACCGGTGGCGATTTTCCCAAGTCCCAGCAGGACACCGTCGATTATTTCGTCTTTGTTAATGGCGTACGAGAGGGCCTGCCTCACACGCCTGTCCCGAAACAGTGAATTTTCCAGGTTATATCCCAGGTAGGTATAACCGAAAGAAAGATACTGATATTTGTTGAAATTATTACGAAAGAGATTTGTTTCAGTTTGTCGTGTGTACTGAAGGGGCGTAAGATTCATCCGGTCGATGCCCTGTGCCCGGAGTTCAAGGAACATGGTAGCCATGTCGGGAATAATTCGCATGATGTAGCCGTCGATATAGGGTTTTCCTTCGAAATAGTCGGGATTTGAGAAGAGTACGATTTTCTGTCCCGTCACCCATTCTTTGAAGATATAGGGACCCGTACCCACAGGATGACGGGACAGCGGTGATTCTGTGATATCCGCTCCTTCAAGCAGATGTTTCGGCAGAATAGCCGATCCCCAGCTCGACAGCGCCGGTGCGAACGGCTCATCATAGGTCGCCCGGAATGTGTGCTGATCGATGACCTCTGCTTTGGTCACCTTGAGAAAATCGCCAGCATAGGCTGTGGGTGTATTCGGATCGACGGTGACCCTGTATGTATAGAGAACATCATCTGCAGTGAAAGGATGCCCGTCATGCCATCGGACCCCTTTTCTCAAGTGGAAGGTGAACACCAGTCCATCATCGGATATATCCCACGATTCCGCCAGATCTCCTACAATAGCGAGGTCTTTATCGTATTTTACGAGGCCGTTGAATATCAGCCCCGATATGCTGTGGGAAGTGGCGTCCGTTGACAGGATGGGAATCAGGTTGCACGCGTCGCCGATAGATCCCTCCACGATGATGTCACCATATGCGGGGGTCGTTCCGCCGCCTGCATCTTTTTGTGTGGAGGCTTCCGTGCCGTGCATGTCTCCGCATCCAGCGACAAGACACATCATTACGATGAAGAACAGCATCAGGGATCTACATGCGTATTTCATAGCCGTTTCATTGACTCCATTGCAATTGTGTCAGTGTCGATTAATCGTTTTCCCCGCTTATCATTATGGGAAACATCGCCACGGAAGGATACTCTCGAATCATGGAGGAGTTAAAACTTATGATGTTACTCCAACGTCTCCTCTATTTCCTCTTTCATATCAAGAAGGGCTTTCGATAGTTCGACAGGGTAGGGTGACGTTTTTTCAAGTTTTCTCAGATAGGGAGGAAGCCCATCGATCTGTTGCATGGTGAATTCACGGATATCCGTGAGATCGAGGGCCGGCGCGAGCCGTTCTCCCCTCTCCATATAATGGCGGACCAGCGGACGTCCTTCATGGCTGTCTCCCTCAATTGTCATGATGTCCCCGGCCATCGTGTTATGGTCGAATCGACGGTATACCTGCTTCCTCCCGGGTAGGGTTGCTTTCCCCTCGGATTTTTTCAATCTCGGTTTCCCGGCGTATTCCGTAAGCTTATACGCACTGTCGAAGTAGGGAACATCGGCCGACGTATCCATTCTGGTTCCCACGCCGAAACCGGTGATGGGCGCAGCCTGCTCGTATAAATCCCGGATCGTATACTCATCCATGTTCCCGCTTACGAATATCCCCACATCCCGAAGTCCGCCGTCGTCAAGGATTGTCCGCACACGCTTGCTCAGGTCGGCGATGTTTCCGCTGTCGAGGCGAACGCCCCTCACGGTGATTCCTTTTTCTCTCAGAAATGCCGCGGCGGTGACAACCTTTTCGGCACCCCGTACCGTATCGTATGTGTCGATGAGAAGGGTTACGTTATTCGGATTGGAAATGCCGAAATTGATGAAGGCCTCTTCTTCATTTGCCTGCGCTTCTATAAATGAATGAGCCATGGTTCCGAAGATGGGGATGCCGTACAGCGGCTCTGCAATGACCGTTGATGTTCCTGCGAATCCGGCAATATAGGAAGAGCGGGCAGCGAAGAGACCCGCCTCCGCACCGTGGGTTCGCCTGAGCCCGAAGTCGATCAGACCGGCACGGCCCGCAGCTGCTATGGTGCAGCGGGCGGCCTTCGTGGCTATGAGCGATTGATAGTGCAGGAGGTTGATAATCCGACTTTCGATCAACTGTGCTTCCGGCAGGGGAGCGGTGATGCGGATAATCGGTTCATTCGGGAAGAATACGGTTCCTTCCGGCATTGCATGGATGTCGCCGCTGAATCTGAATTGTTCGAGGTAGTCAAGAAGGTTAGCGGAGAATCTTCCCGTATTGGAGAGAAATTCAAGATCTTCCGGGCTGAATCGGCATTCCTCAAGGAACGTGAGGACCGTTTCAAGGCCGGCAGCTATGAGAAAATTTCGATTATCCGGCATGATGCGGACAAAAAATTCGAAAACCGACGTTCCGTGCATGTCATGATCGATATAACCCTGCAACATGGTCAGTTGGTACAGATCTGTAAGAAGAGGACTGGTGAGAGGATTCATCATTATTATACCCCGAGGCTTTCCGTGGTGGTTGGTTCGGCGCCGTGTTGCACCATCCGTTCCATTGCCTTCTCACCATCGTCAGGTTTCACATTGACGGCGCGGATGGCATCGGTCAGGACATACGTTTCATATCCGCGCATGAGGCCGTCGAGCACGGTATTGAGAACACAGTAATCCGTTGCCAGCCCTCCGATAAAAATCCTGGTGACATTCAGTTGTTTCAGCCGCTCGTCGAGACTGTTTCCGTCGGCATCGGTACCCTGAAACCCGGAATATTCGTCGGGCTCGGTTCTGACCCCTTTTGTTATTATGATCGCATCTTCAGGAACGGCAAGGCCGGATGCGAATGCAGCGCCCTGGGTGTCCTGTACGCAATGAGGAGGCCATGGTCCCCCCTGATCCTCAAAGGATGAATGGTTGACGGGATGCCAGTCCCGTGTCAGGAAAATGGGGAGACGGCCGCCTCGGAAAATCCGTATGGCATTGTTGACGGGGCGAATGACATGATCGCCCTGCGGCACCGCCAACTTCCCTCCCGGGACAAAATCATTCTGAAGGTCGACAATAACGAGGGCGTCACCTTTTTTCAGGGAGACTCTCATGGTATACGTAATCCTCCTTTTTCGGATCGCTCTATCTGGAGTCGTTACCTGTGATTTCTCAGTCGGAAACCTCACATCGGGCGGATTTGAGTCTGCCGCCCGAGACCATGAGCCGTCAACCCGTCACAGATGTGTCTTTGTACCACAGTAACCGGTAATTGACAACTTTGTAAAAGATCGAAATGCGGCATTGGGCCTCGTCCCGTTGCTGAAAAGGGCTTCTTCTCCTGTCCTTCCATCTGCTTGTCGGTTTCATCCCTGATGTTCTCGTTATCGAAGAGACAGGTGAGTGACTTTCCGTACATTGTGTTTTGTGTCAGGATAAAACATGAATCTCAATCAAGCACCAACGATTGATGAGTCATGATGACATATTGACATTGCAGTAATTTTACTCTACAAAGAGATTTCGATATAACACTACCCGTTAAGGAGAGCGAATGTGAATCAGGCATGGGCTGTTACGTCCGTTGATCTCGGCGGACAATTTCACGGTAATATATTTGAAATGATCCTTGGAGCGGGGCCGATGGTCCAGTTTGTCCTTTTGTTGCTTCTTTTCTTTTCTGTCATTTCATGGGCGATCATTCTCATGAAGTACAGGATCATCAGAAAGGCGAAAAAAGAGAACCTGATGTTTCTCGATACGTACATGAAGAGCAACAATTTTTCGGAAATCTTTGTAGAATCGAAAAAATTCAGATATTCAACGGTTGCCGAAGTATTCAGGGCGGGTTACACGGAACTCGGCAAATTGGCCAAGCTGAGGAAAGATTCAGGGCATGCGGCCGAAAATCCCGGTGATGAAATTACCTCCTTCGAGTTGAGGGGCATCGATAACGTTGAGCGGGCCTTGAACAGGGCCAGTGAATCGGAAAGCTCCAAACTTGAAGGTTTCCTCGGCTTTCTTGCAACGACGGGAAATGCCAGCCCGTTTATCGGCCTGTTCGGTACTGTCTGGGGAATCATGAACGCATTCCGGGGTATTGGGACAAAAGGAACAGCTACGCTGGCAGTTGTTGCCCCGGGTATTTCCGAGGCGCTCATCGCAACGGCAGCGGGCTTGGCAGCGGCGATTCCCGCCGTTATTTTTTATAATTATTATCTTAATCAGTCCAAATTGATATCGTTGGAAACCGATGGGTTCGCAACGGAATTTTTGAATATTATAGAAAGGTATTACGTAAAGACGGTACGTCCATGAGATACAGTCGAAATAGAAAAAACAATGAACGGAGACTCGTGTCTGAGATCAACGTGACGCCTCTTGTTGATGTGGTTCTGGTGTTGTTGATTATCTTTATGGTAACGGCGCCGATGCTCCAGATGGGGATTAACGTCAATCTTCCTCGAGTTCAGGCGAAAAGCATAGATGTGAGTGAAGAGAAACTTGTTTTGACCGTCAACAATGAGAAGGAAATCTACATCAATAAATACAAAACGACGATTGACGATTTGAAGCCGAAGCTGGAAAGCATCTTTGCGAGCAGGATCGACAGGGAAATATTTATGCGGGCTGATGAGGAGGTTCCCTATGGCTTTGTCATTCAAGTTATGTCGGAAGTGCGTAAATCCGGCGTTGACAAGCTCGGGATGATAACGGAGCCTCCTGGAAAATCGCAATGACGTCTCTGAGACTAAAACGAAGAAAAGATGACGGCATCAGCTTGAACAGCATGGTGTTGCTTTCATTCCTCCTGCATGCCTTGATCCTTTCCATACTTATTCTGTCGCCGTCATGGCCGACGCCGAAATGGACGTTCGGTCCCGTGTATACGGTCGACCTTGTCAGTATTCCCGCGGTTGCCGTGGCTACCCCGAGCCAATCATTGCGGACGATAGGTGATGTCGGATCAGGGAGCCGCTCCGTGGTTCTGAAGAAACAGATCGATGCGCTGTCGTCCGAGCCGGTTTACCCCTTGAAAACACGTAAAAAGGAAATAACGGATGATGTGGATAAAGCAATAGAAGATATTCGAGACCGGGCTCAGACATCCGCCGGGGAGACGCGCCGGGGTACATCAGGCAGTAATGCGGAAATGACCATGAAAATGCGTGTTTACTACTCGATCATCTGGTCTCAGATACGGGAGCAGTGGGCCCTCCCCGAAGGAATCCTGCCGAGTGATGTCTATGAAACGGTCATTGCCGTCACGATTTTACGGAACGGTGCACTCGCCGATCTCGTATTTGAAAAAAAGTCGGGCAATAAATACTTTGACGAATCTGCCGTCAAGGCCGTTAAGAAGGCGAGTCCGTTCCCGGCATTACCAGAGTGGTTCAGGGATGCCAGTTTGGAAATGGGGATCCGGTTTCGTTCATCGGAGCTCAGGTAAGAGAGAGTTTACCGTTACATGTTTAAAGTTTCACATCGGAATATCATGGGAGAGACAGGTTATTACAACTGAATTTCCCGTTAAACATGCACCTTTTATGTAAAGAAGTGGTATTTATGCGAAGAATTGGATTTTTGGTGATTCTGGCACTGCTCCTGTCGGGTGGTTCCGCCTTCGGCAAGGTCTACATAGACATCGATTCACCGGCCTTTCAACAGTTTCCCATTGCGATTCCCGATTTTAAGAATCTTGACCATGATGAGAAGTTGAGCGGCCTGTCAGGCGAGTTGACGGAGAGTCTGTCCTCGAAACTCCGGATTACGGGATATTTCCGTATAATCGACAAGAAGGCACACCTGGAGGATCAGCGCACCGCCGGCATCACTGCCGAAACAACGGATTTTTCCGATTGGTCGGCAATCGGCGCAGAATTTCTGGTAAAAGGAGGGTACACAGGGACCGGTGAGAATGTCTCCATCGAATACAGACTTTTTGATGTTGTTGAAGGGAAGCTTATAACCGGTAAAAAATACTGGGGAACCCGCAAGGAACTGGAGGATATCTCGATAAAATTTGCCGGTGAAATCCTGCTGGCGCTGACCGGCGAACCCGGTGTTTTCGACACAAAGGTCGCTTTTATCGGCAAAAAAGGGAAAAACTCAGATATATATCTGTCTCTTATACACATCTGACGCTGCCGACGAA
>OMKS01000728.1_pt1 | contig 30313 bp, 22 predicted proteins | sample 1674721 | NCBI WGS metagenome assembly OMKS01 (sample SAMN06264996, study PRJEB25208) | sediment metagenome | isolation source: hot spring sediment | place: USA: California | collected 2014-09-02 | reverse complement strand
CCTGCCTGGCATCCCTGGCGGCCTTTCCTGTTGCCCGGCGCCTTCTCGTCCGCACGCGGCAACGCCACTCCGCCACGGATCGTGCGGACTTTCCAGCGCTTGACGGCGCCACAGCACGATTGAATCTGATTTTCGGCCTGCTGCTCAACGCCGGCCTGGCGTTCCACCTGGTGCTGCAACCGTAATACAATTAGAAAGGGCGCCCCGCCGAATCAGACGGCCTACCTGCCAACCAGGAAATCCAGTCATCCTGAATCGAGAGAGAATTTTACTCGATGGCGATCACTTTGCAGTCAGGCGTCCGCCCACGAGGCTCATGAGCCGAAAAATCCACGCACTGGGCAATTTTATTAAAAACCACGAGGGTTTCGACCAGCGAATCGCGAATGGCGTCACAGGTGATGGTCGCGCCGCTTACGGCATCCACTTCCGGTGTTTGCCCCGGTTTTAATCCGACCAGTTGCTCCAGAAAACCCATGCGAATCAAACGTTGCACGTAAGGCGGGGTATCCTCCGACTCAACCACTTTGACTTCCTTCACCACGCCATTCAAATCCAGCAGTACCAGACAATTGGTGATTCCACGGTAACCCTCAACTTGTGAGTAATCCGCGGTGAACAGACCCACCAAACATTCATCCTGCCGCCTTACCATGGCGAAACGGAAACCATCGGCTTCATAGAGCTGGAAATCCTTTTGACTGCCAACGATCCGGTTCAGAATGCGGCGGCATTTCTGGTGATGGGAGTGTTTTTGCTTACGGCGGCGCTGAGGATCCGCATCAGCCGCGGACAGCACAATCCCCGCCGTGAACAGGCACAAGACCAGCATCGCGGTTTTATGTGTTTTCATTGCGTTTCCTCTCGATGAATCATCATGTACATTTTTCGGTCTACAAGGTGTAAAACGTCCACATGAATCCCAGTGTCCAAACCACATCCGCGCTTTTCATGGCACGCTGGGCATAAGGGATGTTTACGATCAGGTAGATCTTGCGTTTTTCATACTGGTCACCCATTGGGAACAACTCGGCATGAAGCATGACCGCGTGATTGTACCCCCGGTTAAGGGTATTGTCCAGGTTGACCAGGCTCATATCCTCTTCCACGCCGAACCAGCCGGTCAGTCCGGCTCCGCACCCCAGGAAACGGAAAGGGGCGCCTTCAAGCTTGAGCTGGTAATTCAGCGTATCCGCGATGTTGTGACCGCTGCGCCCCCAGCCCTTGACTTCCCGGGCCGTGCCCTTCCAATTGTAGAGGGCGTGACCCGCAATCTCGACTCCCGAGGAACCAATTTCAAAATGCCACATTGGGCCCAGTTTGAACTGGTCGACTCCGGGCCCGATCCCCACCAGCAGGTTTTCATCCTTGTTATTCACCGCGAATCCATAGCTGGCGCCCAGGCCCAGTTTCAAGTGCCGCAATCCGCCGGCCTTGTGTTTGTCCAGAAAAAACCACTGCCCGGAAAGCCAGATCTGCGTCAGGTCCTTCTCGCTAAGGCTGAGGAATTGACCCGTGTTGTTGATTTTGTCCGCCTCCCCCCAGGTATACTTGAGATTCACTCCCACATTCAGGTTGTGCAGGATACCGTAACCCAGGCGGAAATCCAGCTGGCGGAAGGAAGCGTCCTGCAGTCCCCGCTCTTCACTGTTCATGGCGACCATGCGCTCCGCCGTGGTGGACCACTTGTCCGTAAAATTCATGACCTTCAAGGTCAAACGCGGCCAGATCACGCCCTTACCGATCCCTTTGGAACAGCCGATCGTGTCCTCTGCGCCGAGGGGCAGAGACACCAATAACCCTATCATCACTAAACTACCTACAATCCTTTTCATTTGTTTATCCTCATTGTTTGCACTTCGCGCTTAAAAAGCCCGGAAAGTAACCGATTCTCAACCCAATGGGTATGAATATCCCCACACAACCGACCCGGTTCGGGTCCGGGGGGGTGACTTGTTGTTGACCCTCTGGAATCTGCCGCTGAGTAACCGGCCGGTCGCCCATGAATCGGGAAGAATTTCAAACCACGGAACACACCGAATACACGGAAAGGGAAAAAAAAGGCGACAGGAGACACACAGTCGATAGTCTAAAGGTGAAAGTGAAATCTTCAAAAACTTTTTCAGAGAACGAATGTCATCCTCTACGTTTTCCGTGGCGATGTACGGCGGGCAGATGGCAAAGACACGGGTTCCGGAATCCATACAAATAGGAACAAGCGGTACATCCGTCGCCCGGGCGATGCGGTGAAAACCTTGCTTCCATTTTTCAACCTTGCGGCGGGTCCCTTCGGGCGCAATGGCCAGAATCAAATGGGTTCGCTCACGGAAGTGCGCCACCGTATCCCACGGCATTTGCCGGGGAAACCTTCGATTAACCGGCACTCCTCCCAGTCGGCGCATCAACGGGCCCAGGGGCCAGAAAAACAGGGACTGCTTGCCCACCCAATTGGCCTTGAAGCCCAACGCGCACTCAAAAGCCAGACAATACAAAAGGTCCCAATTGGAAGTATGCGGCACCCCCAGCAGGATCATGTGGGAAAGGTCGGGCAGGTTGCCCCGAACCTTCCAACCCCGGCGTGACAAAAACCACCGTCCCCAGCGCCGCAGCAACGCGCTGTTGTGCCGGGCCACCCGCGGCCCCGGTTCGGGAATCTGCATCCGACACCTCGACTGGAAAACCGTTCCACCGGTATTATGCCTAAAAACCTCTCTCAGGGCACCTCAGGCCCACCTTCAGGTGATTATCAAGCCCAGATGTAATGTGGTGCGGGAGGTCTCAGAAACTCAGTCCCGCCTGCAGGCCGATCAAGCTGTTTTTGAACAGGTCATCAAAAGGCGTGATCACGTAGATGCGGATCTTGAAGTGTTCGTCAAAAAATCCGATATTTGCCTTCAGCGCCACGTCGGTGGACCCGAAGTAATCACCTTCGGAAATCACCATGAACTTGGAAACCCCGGCGCCAAAAAAGAAGCTGTCGCCCAACTTGAGGTTGAGCAGCACGGCCGGTTCCAGCAGGAAGGTTTTGAACTTGAAATTGCGGGTCACCAGGTTGATCTCAGGGCTGAGCATCAGGAAATCGTTCAGGGTGAAGTCCAGGTTGAGACCCAAATGCCACAGGAAATCCTTGAATTTAAAAGAATCATCGGTCATGAGACCAAGGCTGGCAAACAACTGGGCATCCGTTTCCGCCTGAACGGGTTTGGGCGCCAACCCCGCCAGCAGGCAGATGAGCGCGACGGCAATCACGGTTCTTTTCATGTTTCCCTCCGCAGGAGACCGGGTCTACAGACCCCGTCCCCCGATTCTATAGCACCAGCCAGAAGCGAAGTCAACGACGATGGGCGAGATTTATGAACATCAATTTCTGCAACAAACAGCTTTTTGCATGAATTTCGCAAAACCTCGTCTATTGCATTATTTCTGCAATATTTAAATAATTGCAATATTTTTACAATTACTGACATTTTGCACTTTTTATGCAATAATCATATTAAGGACAACCCATGAAGACAGACCGTCATATCCTTATGGCTGATATTATTGACAGCAGAAGAAGTAAAGGATCCGAATTAATCAAAAACTTCAAGCAGTTGGTGTCCTCGGTAAACACTGATGAAGGGGAACATTTGTTATCCCCGTTGACCATAACCATGGGTGACGAATACCAGGGGGTAGCCCATTCGCTACATTCGGCAATCAGGATACTCATTTCAATGGAGGAAAAGATTGTTACAGCTGGGAAACCTTTCAAACTCCGGCACGTAATTTTAGTCGGGGCGGTAGATACCCCGGTCAACACCGATTCCGCCCACGGCATGCTGGGAAATGGGCTGACCAAAGCCAGGGAAACATTGACGTCCTTAAAGCACCGTTCATGGCAAAAACCAGACAATATATTCAAGCACGCACGCATCCGCATCGTTTCCCCGGATAAGGTTACTGAAGCTCGATTGAACCGCCTGTTCCTCGTGTATCAAGGATTGAGCGCCCGCTGGAAAAAAAAGGATCTGAAAGAGGTGACCGCCTTCCTGAAGTACAGGGATTACCGCAAAGTCGCCGAACACCTGAGAAAAGACGAATCTTCCGCCCATCGCCGCGAAAAAAGTCTGATGGTCAACGAGTACCTGGCGATTCGTGAATTGATTCTGTCTGTTGCGGACGAGGCATCGTCATGACCCCTCTATTGTCCTTCCTGGTTGTCTTCTGGATCGGCGAAACGGCGGCATACCTGGTTTTTAGACTAATAATTTACATACTGCAGGGCAATCTCACTTGGACTCCGGACCGGCAATGCCTCAAGGGCATACTGGAGCGGCTGTTTGTTTTCCTGTGCCTCGTCATGGCGATACCCCAAGGCGTTATCGCATTCGCCGCGCTGAAAGTGGGCTCCCGGTTCACCAAGGACGCCCGGGAAATTACGGCGGATTACTTCTTCATCGGCAACATCGTTTCTTTACTTTTTGCCGTGGGTTACTACCTGATCTGGAAACAATAAATCGACCCTCTACCTCTCCCGGTTGGATCCGGCTCCCTCTACGACTTTGCCGACATAGCCTGCTCCTACCTGGAAACCACCGACAAAGACGCAACCCGTCTCTATACCCTTTCTCTTACCAATACGAACCGACTCAATGGCACCCAGGACAGTTGAATTTCCAGGCGGGGGTCGGGTATGATAAAGGGGCGGGAGGTTCCATGCGGGCCTTTCGGAAAGAGGAGGCGATATGACGGCGAAGCGGATGGTGGTGATCATGGTGGCGGTGTTGTTGTTTGTGTCGCTGGCATGGGGTCTGCAGGCGGAGGTAAAGGCGGACAAACAGCCCCTGACCGCGGAAACGCTGTGGAAAATCCAGCGCCTGGGCGCCCCGGACATCTCCCCGGACGGCAAACGGGCGGTGGTGCCGGTTACCACTTATGATGCGAAAAACGGCGAAGCGTCCACCGACCTGTGGCTGGTGCCCACCACGCCGGGAAAAGCCACGCCCCTGACCACGCACGCGGCAAGCGACAGTTCTCCCACATGGAGTCCCGATGGCAAATGGATCGCCTTTGAATCCAAACGGGGCGATGACGAGGCCACCCAGGTCTACGTGATATCCACGTCCGGGGGCGAAGCCCGGCGCCTGACCAATCTTCCCACCGGCGCGTTCGCGGCCCGCTGGTTTCCCGATTCACGGCGCCTGGCCTTTATCAGCCGCGTGTGGACGGACCTGGACAACTGGGATGCCATGGCCGAACGCATCAAGGAGCACAAGGAGTCAAAGGTATCGGCCAAAACCTGGGACACGGTGCCCATCTCTTACTGGGATCACTGGCTGGACGACCGCCAGGCCCACATCTACACCATCGCCCTGGAAGGCGGCGACCCCGCGCCCGTGACCCTGGAAACGGGATACCAGCTCTCCCGTTCGGGCCCTGGAAAGGGATCCTACGACATCTCCCCGGACGGCGAAGAGATCGCCTTCGCCGCCGACATCGACACAACCGGCGTGGAATCCAACTACGACATCTTTGCCGTGCCGGCGAAGGGCGGTGACGCCACAAACATCACTACCGACAACCCGGCCTCAGACACCGGCCCCCAATACAGCCCGGACGGCAAGTGGCTCGCCTTCCGGCGCCAACTTGTGCGCGGATTTTACGGCGACACACTCCGCCTGGTATTGCACGACCGCGAAACGGGCGTCAACAAAATGGTCACCAACAACTGGGACCGCTCCGTGGGTACCCTGGCCTGGTCGCCCGACGGCAAGCGGGCCTATGCTTCGATTGACGACGCGGGCCACCATCGCGTCTACCGCGTTGACCTGCCGAACGGAGAATCCACGCCGCTCACACGGGAACATTCTTTCGATTCATTGGCTCTGGATGCAAAAGGGCGCGTACTGATTGCCCTGCGCCAGGGGTTTTCCGAACCCCCCACCCTGGTGCGCATCGACACGCGCAAGGGCACGCCGCTCAAGCTGTCCGGTTTCAACGACGAGGTGCTGAAAACCGTCGATTGGGGACGGTACGAGAGCGTCACGTACAAAGGCGCAAACAATCAAGAGATCCAGATGTGGGTAATCTACCCGCCCGGGTTTGATCCCGCGAAAAAGTGGCCCCTTTACCTGTTACTCCACGGCGGTCCGCACAACGGCATATATGACAGTTTCCACTGGCGCTGGAACGCCCAGGTCTTTTCCGGCTGGGGTTATGTCACGGCCTGGCACAACTTCCACGGCTCTTCCGGATTCGGCCAGGCATTCGCCGATTCCATCAACCCCGACCAGTCGCAACTGCCCTACCAGGACACCATCAAAGCGTCAGAGTACTTCCAGGAAAAAGAATGGATCGACGCGGAGCGCATGGCCGCGGGCGGCGGCTCTTTCGGCGGCTACCTGGCCTCCGTACTGCTGGGCCGGGACCATCCTTTCAAGACCTTGGTGGCCCACGCGGCGGTGTACAACTGGTACACCCAATACGCGGCCGATTACGGCGCGGAGAAGCGGCGTTTCGGCGCGTTCTGGCAAAAGAAGGCCACCCATTTCAAGACATCTTCCCCCCACTTCGGAGCCGCGAATTTCAACACCCCCACCCTGGTGATCCACGGCCTGCTGGACCGGCGCGTACCGCTGAATCACGGCATCGAGCTCTTCCACACCCTGCAGAACCGCGGCGTGCGTTCGCGGTTCATCTACTACCCCGACGAGAACCACTGGGTACTCAAGCTGCACAACTCCCTGCACTGGTACCACGCCAAGAAAGAGTGGCTGCAAGAGTTCATCGGTACCGGGCCCAACTAACTCGATAAAAAAAAGGCCGGGCGCCATGCGCCCGGCCCGCTTTTCTTTCGAATCAATTTCGGTATTGGCCGACGCCGCCATTGCAGCAGATCGTTGCGAGAAATGCGGGCCAGCCTGCAGTTCTCACAGGGATTATCGCGAAGCAGGCTAAGGGCACCAATGGTTGCGCAATGCCGTCATCTGCCTGGTGATGGTGTTCAGAGATTGCTTATGGGATGGCTTGATTGCAGCCAGGAGGCCGAACATGACACGACGCAAGCCAAGTCCAAAGTAAATGGTCGCGCGGGTGATCCGCATCTTTATTGGACCAAAACCCCGGGATTCCAGGTATTGATGCAACGAATGAAAATAGTACTCCAGGTTGCGTTCATGGTGGCGGCGGTGGTGGCGGATTCGGTACCCGGGATGGTAAACCAAGCGCCCCCACTGGCTTAATTTTTCACTGACGACCAGGTCTTCAAAGTACATGAAGTACTCCGGGGGAAACAATGCGTCATCGCCGATCATGCGGCTTCGCGTCAGCATCGCGGTTCCTGAAATCCAATCCAAGTCCACGACTTTTTTGCCGTGCGCAAAACGGGCCTGGTTCAGGTTGATCCCCAAATGCCCCAGAAAGGGCAGGCGGTTGAGAAAAAAGAAGTGCGCAAAAATCTGGAACCAGGTGAATTTCCGCCCCCCCACACCGATCTGAAAGCTGCCATCGCTCTCGACCAGCACCGGCGTCAGGGCGGCTACATCCGGGTGGAGATCCATAAATTCAACCAGGCTTGAGAATCCCGACTCTTCCAGTTCGGTATCGTTGTTGAGAAAAAAGACGTAATCTCCATTCCAGTTGTTTTCGTGCATATAAGCCAGGGCCTTGTTGTTGCCGACACCGTACCCGGCATTGACGGCGCTTCTTAGCAGGCGGACCCAGGGATAACGGGTTTCAATCTGCGCATCGCTGCCGTCAGTGGAGGCATTATCCACCACGACACAGGCAAAATCCAAACCCCGCAATCCCGCCTGAAGGGAATCAAGGCATCGGGTCAACTTCTCTCCCCCGTTCCAGTTGACCACGATAACCACGAGCTTCATTTTCTTTAAAACAAATCTTTGAGCCGGGTCCGCCACAAAAGACCGCTGTGCACAAACAACCATACTGGAATCAGTATCCCTTCATCATGGAGAAGGGGGTGCGGGTCAAGATAAACAGATCCAACCAGAAATCCCAATTGCGGATATAATACTCATCGATTAGAATGCGATGCTCAAAATCAACTTCATTACGACCCAGGATCTGCCACAAGCCGGTCAAACCGGGTTTGGCATAAGCCAGAATTTCCATCTCGGTCCCATTGTTGATGATCTCGTCTTTAAGGTATGGGCGGGGGCCACACACCGACATCTCCCCCTTGAGAATATTGAGAATCTGAGGCAGCTCGTCAAAACTAAATTTTCGCAGAATTCTGCCGAATGGTGTGACCCGGGGGTCACCTTTTTTGAACTTGCGGTAACGATCCCATTCTGCTTGCTTCAGCGGGTTGGCTTTCAGGAATTGTTCCAAAATTTCAGCGGAATCATCGTACATGCTCCTGAACTTCAACATCTTGAATTTCCGGCCACGATACCCCACACGTTCCTGGACATAAAAAACTTTCCCGCGGTTGAAAACCAATAAGGCCAGAACCACCAAAACAAACAATGGCAAAAACAATACCCCGAGCGCCAAACTTACAAAAAAGTCAAAAACCCTTTTAATAACACGATTGTACGGCTTCAAGAGATTGCGTTTGACCACAAAGAAATTAAAGGGCAAGTTGGATTCAACAAGCAGAATGTACCTCATGAGCTGCGAAAAACCACCGAAAATCTTGATGGTCTCAAAATTGAACTCTATCTTTTTAACTATTCCCTCAAGATCACGAATCCGGATCTTCTCGAACGAAAACAGCAAATCAGCGGATAGGCCTGGCGAATATTGCTCGAGAATTTTCTTGACTTCATTTAAATTCTTTGCCTCATGAAACTGAGCCCGGTAACCCAGGATTGGATCACCCAGAATGACTTTCAGATTTTGGGGATAACAATCACCAATGATCAGCACTTCCTTCTGCCAAATCCGCAATCTGTACAGCAATGCTTTCAAGTGTTTGCGGTATAACGGAAACACAAACATAATCAGCACGAAAAACAAGAACGAAAGCACTCGCGAATAAACGTCACTCAATTTCAAAGCAAAAACAAAAAACCCCCAAAAGAGGATCAGAATCAACGCTGACTTGATGATCTTTTTGTACTCGTCAAAAAAACTGGAGCGTGAGAAATACAAGGATTGGGTCAGGAAAACAAACAGGCTGAAACCGACCAACGGCAGGTAGTGCTGATTGAAATAGTGAAACGGAATCGTGCCGGTCGACTCCAGGATCCCGATCCGAAGCAGCCCGTCGCGAACAATCCAGGAACAAAGCAGCAAAAAATACAAAAACAAGGCGTCCGCAAGAAAAAGGATAGAAAAAATGCCGGTTTTTTTCAGGTAATACTTATGCATATCGAATCAATACAAATGGTAGGGTAAAAACATTCCCGTAGCCAACAGTCCTTGTTTCCATCATCTCTTGCACACCCCGTACAGAGCCAGAATGCCGAAAAAAAACCATAACACAAGTAACAGCACTATAGCATAGCCCGGTAGAACATGAAACCGCTGCAGAAACGTACGCAGACCTGCCAACAGCCGCGAACGGTAATAAGCGCGAAATGCCAGGTCGCCTGATTGAAGAGATTGGTTGATAAACAGTCTTCCCCTTGAATAGCGATCATTGTGGGTTATCCAGACACTAAGCTTGTCTTTTTCGTCTGCCGGGAGAAACTGAAGAATCAAGCGGTAGTTCCCTGCCGGCAGCCGAGGTGAAACCGGAAAAGAAGTCATCCAGTTGTTGCGAATGCGATTGCCGGGGATTTCCTTTTCGAACACAATCGATGTTGATTTGCGGATGCGCAAGCGCAGGGTGCCCCGCGGGGTGTTGTCGTAAGTGCCAAAGCGGATATCCAGGCGGCTCAACGGACCGTTGACGCTGAATTCCTGTACAATTGTTTTGTCAGGCGTCATGATCGGCGAGGGGACCTGGTTCATATAAAAACCGGTATCCAGCACATCATAGTACTTGGGGAAAAACAGCAAACCCGCAAACAATGCCAATAAGACCCCATAGAGCCATTTGTTGCCCAACCTGGCCATCAGATCGCGCACACGCTTCAAAACAACCTCCACTTTGATTTTTGGCATTATAAATGCGGGTGATACCCGGTTTTCATCACAACCCCTGGTAAGGAGAGGAAAAAGACAGATAGAACAGGGGAATCACCTGGCCCAAAATGAGATAGAGATTCGCCAGGATGTTGAAGACCATGAACGCCTTGAAAAAGATTTCCCTCTTCTGAAAGGCCCGCCTATCAAGCGCGCGCAGACCGGTTACCAAGATGTAAAAAAACAAAATGGACAGGGGGAAAAAGTAACGTCCCTGCGCCAGCACGCCCCTCTCGCCGTAGTACTGCCATGTGGCCGCAAATTGCCCCCCGATCACCAGGGCAATGAAAATGAATTCATCAAGCTTATGGTTTTCGCGCCGGTCCCGGAACCATCCCCAGGCAGCGGCGGCGCAAAACAAAAAAAACACAACGTACCATAGGCTGCCGATCTCAAAAACCATCCAGCCGATGGTGGCAAAAAAGCTCTTAAAGATCACCAGGCCAAAAGGAAACAGCCCGAAAGTGAGGTCGGATTGACACATGGGTTCATACAGGCGATTGATGCCGGAAAAAAGATATTGGTATAATGCAAACATCTTTCCCGGCAGTAGGTAGTTCACCCAGGAAAAGACCACGAAAACCAGGCTGACAACCAACCCGAAGTGCACAAAACGCCTGCGATTGAAGCGGCCCAGGACAACGCCCAGGGCAAGGAACAGGAAAAACAGCCAGCCCCCTTTCTTGGAAAACAGCGAACCGAACAATCCCAGCAGCAAAAGCACCAACCATGCCCAGGAAAACCGATCTTTCAGATGGAACAATGCCGGGAAAAAAAGCGTGCCGAACAAAACGGCGAGTATATCGTAGTTGACCGCTGTGCCTGCCACCAGCAATTGCGGAATCATCAGCAGCGGCCAGAGCGTCCATTCCTCTACCCCTTCAAGCCGGCCACGCAGAAAAGAATAAATCAAAGACAGGGTCAACAGGCTGAAGAGCAACGACAAGAAGCGGGCCAGGAAAAACAGGCGGTGCAGGTCCAACCATTTGAACGGTCGCAAAAGCAAAGCATAAGCCGTATGAAAAAAGCTCGAACCGCGCCCAACCGCCCCGAAACTGCCCATGACATCGTTGATAAACGCAATCTCGTGAAAACCCGCGGGTGGACGGTCGGGCTGACCGATGCCCACGTACACAAACCATTTTGTTTCCCACAGAAAGTAAAGCAACTCCTTTTCAAGCCTTACAAATTCCTCCTGGGGATAAAGGTTGGTGAGGATGCCGGCAAAGTGCTGCACCTCATCGGGATTTTGAAATGGGGGAATCAGGATCATGTAGAGAACCATGGTCAGCACCAGGAGTGCCGGCGGTACGAACGCAAAGAACCGGCGCTTGCACATCATCCGGAGTCCTCCTCCTGAGTCATCGCCGCCACCCAGAACACCCAATTCAGGTTATGAAATGACTCTTCCGTAACCTTCATGACCTTCAATTCATCAACACGCAGATCTCCTGGGCTCGTGATGCGGACCAGCGGCCGCAAAACGGCCTCATCGTCGTCTTGAGGCTGCACAGAGACCAGAATCACAGCGGTAAACCATTTGTTTGCCGTAACAGGCAACTTGAAAGTCGGCAACCCGCGTTTCACCCAGAACAGGGGGGCCGGGTCGTCAACCCCGGTCTGATACGTAAGCATTACTGCGTACACACCGGCACGGGCTTTGATATTCTCCCGGACATAAATCCCCCCCCAGCTTGAGCTCTCACCCGCCTGACGTTGACTGAAAAACCCCAGGATGCGGAACGCGGAACCGTCCCGATCACCAAAAAAAGATCCCCGGGAATAGGGCTTGCGGTTTGAGCGCATGATCCAAAAGGTGTTTTCCTGCCAACTTTCGTTGGCAAAGTCCTCAAAAAACAGCGTTTCCAGGTCGATCCCCTCCAATTGTTCTTTCCATGCTTCCCCTAAACAGGCCGCGGCAGGAGATACTTGTTGATGCACGATCCGGGAAGTGTGGCGCCGGCTTTCTGCTGCCGTATCTTCCGGCAGATGGGACAATGCCTCTCGGATCCATGCCAATCGTTGCTGGTTGCCACGGATTCCTGCCTGGATTCTTTCTTTAAGTTGTTCGCGCTGATCCGCCTCCATTTTGCGCAGTTCCACACGTATCTTTCCGGCCTGCTCCACCGCCTGGGCCAATTTGGGGTAGCCCATTTTATAGAACTCCTTCATCTCGCGGATGCTTTTCTGAAGTTCAGCATATCTTCGGGCGAGGGCACGGTATTGCCCGTCTTTTTGCAACTGGGTCTGCACCTGAGCCTCAACCCCCGTTTCATTTTCGAGCAGATCACTTAACTCGCGGGACAACGATTCCCGTTCACTCCCGAAATAGGCGCCAACCAGGCTGGGGAAAGAAAGTCTTTCAGGTGGTCCCTCTGGTTGTGAGAACGCCCCGTCCGCAACCCCAAGTGACCGCAATTCCTGCATCAGCGAACGGTTCCCCCGCCAGTAGAGAAAACGCATGAGCCGCTTCAGCCACGGCTCGGACAACTCATCGCGCTCGGCATAGGACCGGATCACTTGGCTGGACAATTCATTGATCTGTTGATCTTCAAGGCAAAGGAATGAAACCGGATCAAGGTTCTCAACCACGGCATCCGCTTTGCCCCTGCCGGGATAGAGGCCGTTCAAGTAGATGTTGTCGGGAAATTCGTCCAGCAATCTGTCCAGGTCGTCCTTTGGAATCGGCTCACCGCTTTGTGCCTGTTGGCGCAGCATGCCGTATCCGTAGGAGTTCAGCATGACAGCCAGGTTGTCCTCGCCGGTCATGCGGGGATTGGCAAAAAGATTACTAAAATGCTGGGTCGATTGGGTCACATCCTTCTCTAAAAAATGAAAATAACTCCCCAAAGCATAATGATAGGTGAATCGGATCTGAGGCAGGCTCAGCAAGACCAACAAGAGGCCGGCAGCAACCGCGAGAGGAACTGTTAACTTGCCAAATTTCATGCGTTATATCACTTGACCTCTAGCCCCGTATTTCTCACATTCTCACCCGGCGATTGTTATCCCCATCACCTTGAAATCCGTTGCCATTGTAGCATACCGGCTTCCACTCTGTCAGGTGGATTCATTCCAAGAGCAGGCAAAAATGTCACTCAAGATATAAGGTTGAAGGTAAGGCTCAGGTTGAGAAAATCACCCAAGCATCCAGCACCCTTCGCCATCAACCGGTAGAAGGTAGAAAGTAGGGCAGGCGTTCCCTTGCCACAGGCCAATCGCCTCTAACCGTGCCCCTTCTACTTTCTACGTTCTACATTCTACAGGGCGGCCATGGGGGCCGCCCCGTGCCCCTCGCCTACCTTACCGCAATTCTTATCCGTTTCACCAGCTTGTGGTTGTTGTCGATAAACACCAAATCGTAGGCGCCGTAGAACCCGGGACCGGGGCGCCAGTAGAATGTGGCGTTTTGCGTGTCCAGCGTCGAACCGATGGGCAACCGCCGCAGCTCATCTCCCACCTGCAGGTAACCACTGAAGCGGGCGTCAGGCCGCTGGTCGGGGTTCAGGTCAACGGTTACGCCTTCCATCACCCGGGTGGAAAGTACAACCTGGTTGAATTCACCGGACGCGCACACCAGGCGACCGCCGTCCATGCGTGAGTGGTCCTCCACCTTGACCGCCGACAGGTCCGGCAACATCATTTTTAACTGCTCCATGGTGGGAATTGTGCCCATTCCCTGAACGGTGTTGGCGGTTGATGTCGATCCCGGAGCCGCCGTGTTCACAATTGAAAAGAAGCGCGAACCGATGCCATCCGTATTTCCGTCATTATCGGTCACGCTCCAGGCGATGTTGTGAACACCGTTGGCATAGGCCGTGGTATCCAATACGTAAAATCCCACTGCGCCGTTCGAGTTGGCATATCCCGGAAACAGGGTGGCAATATCTTCACGATAGTGGTTGTAGTTCACGTGACCTGCCAGCGGTACGCTGTTGAGCCACACCGTAATGGTTGAACCGTCCGTGGGAATCATGTTCGGCTGCGGCGTCAACGCCCAGCCGAAGTTTACATATGAATTGCCCGATGTCACTCCGCCCTGGGCCGGCGTATCGATCGTGCCGAACGGTTTCACCGCGCTTGCGTTGTCTGCAACAATCCACTTGGAACCGATTTCAGCGGTTCGGCCTTCCTTGTCGGTGGCAATGGCACGAAGCACAAACGTGCCGTTGCCGCTGTTGGGCAAAAAGTTGGTCAAGAGCATGTAGCCCCAGCCGGCCCGGTAGTTCAGGGGATAACCGGGATAAGCGGTTTCCACGTCGGGACGCGCCCCCTCGACAAAAACCGCATCGCCGACATAGACATACCCGTTGGCATGAACCGGTTCGCCGCTGATCGGATCCCGCCAGATCTGGACCTGTTCCACTTCAATCTCGTCAAGGGCCCAGCCTGAAACGGGGATGTTGCCGTAAACAACAGCGCCCTGATCGGGAATATCCATGGTGCCCCAAGGGCCGATCGTACTTGACATATCCGCATAAACAGTTGTATTCACAGTAATTACCAGGGGCGAATTCGTTGCCTCGTCCGCGGCGATGCGCACATAACCCAGATGGTTGCCGACACTCAATCCGGCTGGATTGATACTGATCTCCACGACTCCCGAATTCGTGCCTGATCCCGGAGTTACACCGACCCAATCATTCAAAGAGGTGGCCGTCCAGCTCATGGTTCCGCTGCCGATATTGTCAATCAGGATTCTTTGCGGCTTTGTGTGAACGAACCCCTGGATCGCGCCGAAATAGAGCAGATCGCGATTCAAAGCCAGGATCGCTTCCCCAACAGCAGCGTGTTCAACCACGATCGGCCAGGGCGCATAGGTGCGGTTGCTGTTCATGCCGTCTGAGTAGACGGCGTAAATATGGACCTCGCCCTCGGGCAATGCGGAAGTGTTCCAGGTGTATTCTCCGGAATTGGGGTCCAGACCGGAAACGATCTCTACGCCGTCAAACCCGGAATGATCCGTATCGTAATAGAAAGCCAGAGTGGCGGATGTGGAGAGATTGTCCGCATAACTCCAGCGGATGGTATAGGTGGCATCCGCGCGTTCGAAAGCCGCCAGTTTGACACTCTGGATATAAAAATCCTTGGGATCTGAAAACTCGTGTGGGTCGATGCGGAAACGGCCGATCAGCCCGTTCCATCCGGAGTGAGAGGGACTTCCGGCCCCTTCTTCCAGGGGCAGTGTTTTCATGTCCGCAATGATGGCGTTGATTACCGGGGTCGGGTTTTTATGCCGGACAACAATATCTTTCGATACATTGGATTCGCTTTCGCCCAGCAGGCGCCACACCACGCGAGCGACAGAACCTCCTACCAGGTCCCAGTTCCCGGGCAACCCCATCTTTAGCACCAGGATGCGATATTTGTCACTTTCAATGGGTGTATCCGTTCCCCGAAAATTTTCGTGCAACAAAAACACCATGGGATCCCCCACAGCGGGTGACGTTGACGCCACGCTGGTTCCCTTCAGAACCCGGACACTCCCCAGGGAATTGCCCTCAAGGTCTTCCGCGCTCACATTCTGGATTCCCAAGTTGGTAATGTACTCGGTGGTATCGATATCGTTCAGCGAATCCATATCCCAACCATCCCCCAATTTCACTTCGGCGAAATCTTCTCCGCCTTCAGCACCCGGGGAAATAAAGCTCAACACCGGTATGTCGTTCACCTGGAAATACCCGCTTGAATAAGCCAAAGTGCTGCTGCCGTGTTCCGCCACCCCGACGTAGTAAATGGTTTCCGGTGACAGCGCCCCGACATAGAGGTTGTAGGAATTTCCGCTGATATTGCAGGCCACCATCCCCAGGCAGCCGTTTGCGGCATTCTGGTCGTTGTCCAGATAGATGTCTACGTTACCAGCCGCTCCGGTCCACTGCACACTGCGATACAGTGACGGCTCTTCCTTGACCAGCTTGATCCAGTCGATATCCATGTCCACCTGGCTGTTTCCCGGATCCAGGCGAAATGCCGTCACCGTACCGTTCCAGGGTTCGGGGGGATTGCCGTATGCCTCCCCGCCGGCACCCAGCGCGACCAGATCGATCAGATAATACCGCCAGCCGGCATCAGTGGAAAAACCATTGGACCAGGTGAAATTGTCGTAAATGGTCCCTTTACTCCAGAAGAACTGGCCGATGCTGTCAGCGCTTAACTTCATGCGCATCGCCAGCTTGGTGTAGGTATCCGCATCGATGGGAAACCCGGCTCCGGTCCGGCCCAGGTTACAGGTGCCCGGCATCGGTGTTTCCAGTATGTAGATATTGGGATCAGCTGATGTGGCTTTGGCAGAAAAAACCGAACTCGAGAAACTGATATCGGATAGATTGGACCTGGATCCGGATACCTGGTCAAAAACAAACCAACTGAAATCCGTACGCGCGTTCATGTCCCACGGGTCCTGAATCGTCTCCGCCGAATATTCCAACGCCGAACGAACCACCTCAACTGCAGCCGGAGAAGTCACCGAGATCTGCGCGAATGCCGATCCCGCTGCAAACAAAAGCATGATAATCAGTGTCGATTGTTTCATCTATTTTCTCATCCAAGACAAATTCAGACTCTGATCCTGTAAATAAGACCATAGTAGTTTAGTATAGATTGCGGAAACATTCAACCGGACGCTGTCCAAGCCAAAGTATAATTGGATCACCTGGACCCAAATATACTAGCCTGTATTTCTCACAAGGATTGTCGCGAAATGGCGCAGATGGTTGTAGTGATAAGGCATGCGACCGGAATTCTGCGAAGGCATAGCAGCGCTATGGCTGAGAAGAATGACCGAGCATAACACAGTCAATGCGGCCATATCCGCCATTGCAGCAGATCGTTGTGAGAAATGCAGGCTAAACATGGGCTTTGATCGTGCCGTGAAGGGAGTTGAACTCTTTGTCCACGCTGGCCAGGTTGAATGTCGAGACTTCCTCGACATGCGAAAATCCGGCCGCCAGTGCCATCTCTTTCAGACAGCACATGTTGGGGATCCAGAACGCCTCTGAATCCACTCTGCCGATGAAGCGGGCCACCGCTTGATCCGTGGGTTCGTCGTTGTGGATTACAGTAGACAGGATTGCCATTTCACGAGTAACACCGCGCAATGCGTAAAGGGCACGTAAAGGGTCGGTGAGGTGAACCAGCAAACTGCCGCAGAACGTAATGTCAAATATACCTGTTTTGTGTGGATCCAGGTCGTAAATATTGCCGGATCTCTGCTCCACCCCGGATTGCTTTACTTGAATGGCGAAAGCCAGCGCTTCATTCAGGTATTCTCTGCGGATTTCATTCATGTTGTCAGCCATGAAGCGTTCCCTAAGAAACGGACTGACGTCATGATCCGTCCACTTCTCCAGTTCCAGCGTTACCACGCGGGCGGCCTTGCGCCTCTCAAACTCAAAAGCGAAAAAGCCATGTGCCGGACCCACGTCCAGCACGGTTTTTCCGGATAGATCTTCAGGAATGCCGTAATGGTGCAGCAATGGCCTGTGATCGTATTGACCCGGTGTCACCACACCCGGCGCCAATTCAACGGTGTGGTACCAGAGCATCCGCTCCATTCTGTGGATGACTTCATCTTTTGTCATGGCTCTATCTCCAGACTCACAATACCATCTCCACAGACTGCAGGCACTTGCCATTAACAGTCATGGCTCAGAATAGCGGTTAACGGATTGCCGGAAGAACACGCCGCCAACTCCCGGACCATCCGCCCTCAGGGGCACGCCGGCCGCTGAAAATCCAATACCCGTAAACTGAATCAGAAGGTTTTAGAAAAGTTTCCCGTGGAGCGGGAGATATGGCCGCCATCAACAAACGCGAGCGCCGGTTTTCACTAGAAGCAAAGCGGCGGCACTCCGTGCGGTTGGCGAAAACCAGCACCCGGACCTGGCTAAAATTCCGACTCAGCAGAGTGATGTCCTGCTCCAGCCAGGGCTGCCAATCCGGCCGCGGCGGAACCCCGTTGCGGAAATAGAGGAATCGCATCAAGCGTGTACCGCGGTCCATCCGCCAGCGGCCGGCCTCCAGGATGCCGTACCTTCGGCTGATGTACCGGTCCCGATGGAAGGGTTCATGGAGCCACATGCTTAATTCCCCCCGGGAATCAAATATCGCCAATACCCCGCCCCAAACGCGCTCGCCGCGCAGAATCAGATCGGTATCCCAATGATTCATTGCCCGTTGCACACGGGAGTGATACAGCCCGACGATATGGACACGTCTTGACCCTGCGGCTTCTTTTGCCGCCAAACGAAACAATCGCGCCTTGACTTCACGTGCTGATGCAGTTTTTGAAATGCGCACAACCCGGTACGCGTCAGGGGAATCCGTGCGGTTCAATTGACGGAGATTCGTCCCCGTGCAGCCGTTCCCGACAACGATCAGGACCACCAAAAGGATGCATGCTGATCCAATCGCCCCAGGCTGGGGAATTGCCGGCTGCGACTTTCCAGGAAATTTCATGAAGGTTTCGCAATTACCTTGAAAGTACCCGGGGATTCACCGTCCACAACCTCGGCCTCTATACCTCGACGCGCCATGGCTTCCCGCAAGGCCTGCTTGGAACGCGCAAACGCATACCCCTTGGCATCCACCACCTGGGCGGCGGAACCGGGAATCATGCGCCAATGGTAAAGTACTCTGGGAATGTAGCGGATGCGATCTGTCCGCTCTGTAATCCGCAACAGCAGGTCGTAGTCTTGGCTGCCTTCAAATCCTTTGCGAAATCCCTCCACCTGATCCACCAACGCCTTGCGGCACACCACCAGGTGACAAAGATAATTGTAGGTCAAAAACAAATCCGGTGACCAGCCGGGCTTGCGTACCACATCACGCCTTTGGCCGTCCATGGTCAGCTTGTCTTCGTCTGAAAAGATCAGGTCTGTTTGCGGGTGTTTGTTGATCACACGCGCCGCTTTGTATAGCGCCAGGGGATGAAGCTCATCATCGTGATCCAGAAACGCCAAATACTCTCCTGAAGCCAGGCTCAAAGCAGCGTTGGATGCCCCGGAAATGCCCTGGTTCTGTTCCAGATACATCACGCGAATCCGCGGCTCATTTTCACGCAGTCTTTCCAGGGTGGCCCGGACCCGGGGATCCGTAGACCCGTCATCCGCCATGCACAATTCCCAATGGGGATACACCTGACGTTCAACAGATTTAACCGCTTTTTCCAGAAGCTCCGGTTCAATGTTGAAAACGGGCATGACCACGCTGATCTTCGGCGACCGCGGAAGATGCCGAATGTTCATCCAAAGCTTGTACCCGCTGCGTTCAAGCGGCTCCCAGGTTCTGATCTTCAGGGTGTAAAAGAGGTTGCGCACCTTCCGCCCCCAACGAACCATTTTACTGTTCAGCATTTTTCCGGTTACCTGCCCGCTCCAAGTCTGGACAGCATTCTCTTTACCCATCTTTTGCCTCTACCCACAGGCACTTTCCCGGCGGTTTTTGCATGTACGGGTTTTCCTTTCCACACCCGGTAAAGGCTCTCGTCCACGAAGTTCAGGGATTCAATGAAATCCTGGGTTACGGTTGCCCCCAGTTCATGCGAAGTGACTTTAAGGATGAAATGCTGTTCCGCCTCCGTGGGCCCAAGATCTTCGCAGTAATTGCGAATATCTTCCAGTTCCATGCCTTTTTCCAGAATACCGTATTTTTTCATTACCTGCTTGGAAATTTCCGCGTGCTCATGCCGGCCGTTGGGTTCCGCCAGGACCACTTTGCCCATCGGTTTCAGGGCGGCAAAGAAACAGGCCATCGCCTTTTTGCGGTCCGGGACATGGTGAAACGCATCGTAGCACAACACGGCATCTACCGCCTGGTCGCGGATGGGCAGAAATTCCACATCACCTACCACCAAATGGGGCCGTTTGGCCCCCATACGTTTGATGCCCACGTCCATATAGGTACGGCAGATGTCGATGCCGATCGGTTCCACCCCGATCTTCATCAACCACTCGGTGGTCCACGCATACCCCACCCCCATATCCAACACCACATGTCCCTTTTGCAGCTCCAACAAGGGCGCCACATTGGCAAAGCGCCGGAGTTGATGCAGCGTGAAGTCCACATCGTAAAAATAGAAGGGGGAATAGTACCCGGGGCCAAAAAAATCCGCACCATCCACCTTTTTGTCGATGTGGATTTCAGAGTTCTTGTAATGAGAGCCTGTATCCTGGATATCGGACAAATCGTTCATAAAAGCTTCTGAACAGGACTGCAAGCGCTGCCGCAGGTCACTGCCGATGCGTGTTTCGTGATCCTGCAGCCACACCAGGTCCCGCCGCCAATCGCGGAGATGGTCCGGCAACAATTCCGGGATGTAGTTTTCCAGGGGATACCAACGGCCACAATCGCCGCAGGCAAGCAGGCCCTGGCGGAACTCATCCTCTTCACCCGGATAAGAAAACTCCGCGTTTACTTTCATTTCAACCAGGTACCGGCTGAATTGAATGGTTTCCTGGTTGGCGGAATGGTTGTCCAGAATCACGTACTTGCCTTTGTGCTCCAGGCCCGGGGCTTCCATCGACATGAACGTCAAACGCCCACTACAGGCCGGACATTTCAGAAAGCGCAGCAAGGATAACCTCATCGCTTGTCTAACCCCGAAAGCAACATCATTTCATGCCTCCCGAAAAATGATTCGTGGACCTTCTCACGAAAAATACCGGCTTTATTCATCAAGCCCCAGATAATAGTAGTAACTCCGGATCACGCCCGCGTTCAGTATCGGGCGGTTTTTCGCATCCGCAAATACCACCAGTGGAGGACTCTTTTGATCAAATTCGATGATGTCTGCTTTCTTCGGCCTGCGGTGCGTCAGGCGGTAGGCAATCAGACCGGGCAGTTGCCCCATCAATTTGGCATAAGCAACCAGATAGCGAAGAAAGGTCAAGCGCCGGTTGCGCATGAACAGCATCAGGTTGCGCCAGTCTTCCTTCAGGTAATTGCGAAAAAAACTGAGCATGATCCTGCCGCTCAGGTTCTTTAGTACAAAACGCTGCCGGCTTTTTACCACCAAGGTGATTTTCCCGCCGGACGGGTAGGTGCCACCGAACGCATGATATATTAGTGCCCTGGGGGCAACCAGCCAGCGCAATCCCCGCATGTGGGCGCGGAAGCTCCAGTCCACATCATCGTAGAATTGAAAATTCTCATCCATTTCGCCTACTTTCTCCCAGGCTTCTTTCTTGATTAACACAGCAGCGAAACAGGCTGAAGCCGTGGTTCTCATACCTTCAAACTGACCCACATCCACCACGCCGAAAAAATTGTCCGCGCCCCAACCGTGATTGCGCACCACGTTGCCGATACCGTTGGTAAAACCGGGGGTCTTGTGCAGGCGAATCTGGGGGGTAACCCCAACCACATCTGATGGGTCCACCTCGGCTTCAAAACGCAACAGCAATTGAGCCAGGAAGTTTGCATCCATGACCACATCGTCGTTTAAAATGAGAATCATGTCTCCCGACGTCCGCCGCGCGCCGGCATTAACGGCTCCCGTATAATGCAGGTTGCGTTTGTTTTCAACCACGGTTACCCGCGGGTAGTGCTGGCGGATAAATTCCAATGTGCCGTCACGGGATCCATTATCGCTGACAATCACTTCGTAAGGCTTTACCGTCTGCTCGAACAGGGATTGTAGATTGGCGCCGATAAAACGCATGCTGTTATAGGTCACGATTACGCAACTGACGCGATAGGCACGCGCGAGTTGCCGGGTATTGGCCAAGACCGTTTGCGAATCATTATCAAGGCAAGCGATCCCGGCCGCACAGAGAAGATGCAGGTAATAGCGCAACAGGTGTACGGAAACCAGGGTTCCGCTTTCCTCAAACTTCTTTTGTAGCTCTGCGGCATTGGCCGCAAGCCGATTGAAAATTGTTTTTCCGATTGCATCAGTAAGGATGCGGCCGCCGGTTTCACAATTCTCGAAAAACTGCGCACTGCCTTCATTGACAAGCCGATATTGCGGATTGCACCTCACCACTTCATCCGGCCCGATTAGGCGCTTATCCACAAAAATCTCCCGGTACTTTCTTCTCTCCCCGCGGGCTTCGTAACAAGCCGTTCATTAGGGTCAATACTTTGTTGGCCACGATACGATTCTCAAACTCATTTTCCACTCTGAGTCGAGAATTCCGTGCGTATTTTTGCAGGACTTGCCGGTCCTTGAGCAGTTCAACCACCACACCCCCCACCCCCGCCGGATCGGATGGATTGACCAGGAAGCCGTTCTTGTGATCCGCGATCAACGAACGCGCTACGGAAAAAACGCTGCCGATTATGGGCAGGCCGTATTTCATGGCCTCAATAAACACAATCCCGAACGACTCATGCTCCGAAAGAGACACAAACAAGTCTGAAAGTTGATACAACTTCTCTTTCTGATTGTCGGAAAAATCGTCGAAGAAGTAGACATTCCCATTCGTGTGACGACCCAACCTGCGTGCCGCTTCACGCTTGATCACCGGCGTATACTCCGTGGTGCCGCCGGCAATCACCAAGGCGGTGTCGGGCAGCACATCAAACACATGCTGCATGGCGCGGATCAATTCAACAATCTTTTTATGACCGCCATGCTGCCCGAGGTGCAAGACCACGTTCGTTTCACGAATTCCCATCTGTTTGCGCAGACTTTCTTTATCCGGTGGAGCACCACCATCCTCCAATTCCACACCCGGGGGAATCACGTGAACGCGGTCGCCCGGGATGCCCACCTGGGACATGAAAAAATGCCGTTCCGTTTCAGTTAAAGCGATGACCGCATCCGCTTCACTGAGAATGCGATACAGGAATTTGTTGTGAAAACTGAACGGATCGGCAATGTGAAAACAGGGTACCAACACAAAGGGGACCCGCAATATCTTTGCCGCTTTGCGTGCATAGTGGACGTTCCACGTAGGAAAGGGAATGCCGACGACCAGGTCCGGCTTTTCATCCAGTATTGGTTGCAGATAGTGGCGGCTGCGTGGGCCGAAGCGCATGATGCGGATGCGATGGCTGAAAGGGAATTTGACGCGGTTGGACAAAGCGGCCAGTCCGTTTAAGCCCAGTCTGAAACGGCGGGAGAACGGCACCCGTTTGATATCAACGCCTGAAATAATCTCCTGCTCCGGTGTAATTCGCCGCTTGTCCGAGAGAAAAAACGCCTCGGTGGAATGGGCGCAGGAGGTGACCACCGAGACCGTATAGCCCTCACGCACGCAGGTTTCCGCCATGCTTTTGGCCAGGGTTTCCGCTCCGCCCGTGGCCGGGTGATACAGGTGAGTGGCAAACACGATCTTGCCCCGGACATGAAGGTGATGGTATTTGCGGTAAGCGTTCAGGGTATACCCCAAGATCACTTGCCTGAAATGGACAACATCCGATTCGTCCAGGTGAACGGCCTGGGCAAAGCAGGTGCGACGGACAAAGGTGTTGACCATGGTCAAGCATCGCGTATCCGTTCTGTTCAGACCGTCCGGACCTTCCAGGGAAAGCTCAATGTAATCAGCCGGTTCCGCGGAGTTGAGCATCCGGTAAAACTGGTTTATAGACTCGGTATAGGTGACATTGTCTTCCGAGATCGTGTAGTAGTAGTCCGCGTTGGAGATGGCCAGAATCTTTTGCACCAGCTTTTCTTCCGGATGAATCGGCAAAAACCGCGCCTGGGGGTAGCGCGATTCCAGATCGACCATATCTTTCCCGGCCGGATAGATAACAACCACCTCAAATTCCTGTTCAACCAATTTCTGGGTCACAATATGGTCCAGGGAGATGCACACATCAGAGACGGCCAGCTCCCCCCTGTAGAGGACCACGGCGCAGATCTTTTCCCTGGGACCATATCGGGACAGCAAGTGGTTGTATCCTTTCAGCACCGCCGGCATTGAGCCGGATAAGTCGGTAGTGGAACCTAGGCTTTTCATTTCCGCCACAAACGCATCAAACAAACGTGTTGCCCGAGCTGTATCCGGTTCCGATTCTCCTTTGGAGGCGAAAACAAAGGTGCGGTAAAAAGGGCCTTGATCCACGTTGGCGGCATAGAAATGGCTGAAGAAATGGGTTTCCAATTGAGTCAACTTGTCACGATCCCGCAATCCGTAAAAATAGTAGCGGAAAAAGAAATAGTGCAGGAAATTGCTGAGAGAACCCATTTCTCTCTTCCAGACATCATTGCCGGTCAGGGCCCGCAACTTGTTGCAGGTACCATCGAGGTTTGGCAGGCCGTTGTGGACATGTTGTCGGAATTCGACAAACTCCTGTTTAAACATGCGGCGACTGGCGTCAAGCAGTGATTGGTCGACTTGTGCATTCAGTGGAGAATCAAAGGGAAATGCAATCAATACGGCTTGCCGGGATACCCGCACCATTTCAGCCAGGAAACCGGAGCGATCTCCGGGCGCGATGTGTTCCAATGTGTCCATGGAGATCGCGACATCAAAATGGTTGTCTCTGAACGGAAGTTTTCTGCCGTCTCCCACCACATAACCGGGTTGATAAACAGAATCTTTGATATCCAACACAACGCTGTCGGGAAAAAGGAAACGCAGCGGTGATACGGGCTCCTTCCGGCGGTTAAGTAGCATGCCGCCCACATCCAGGATACATGGCCTTTTTCCAGCGAAAAATGATTCCAGAAAGTAAAGGCAAAACAGATAGCGCTCCAACAAATCAAATTCAGTCAGTCCGGAGTGAAAAAATCTGTCCAGTAGAGATTTCAACATGGATCAAGAGCCGCGGCAGCCGGCAGGTCCTCCCCCGCCAATGAAACTCAACCGCATGCCCCCTCCCCGATTCGCCACTCGCCGGCCAGATCAAAAAAGCCCATATCCCTCAAGGTGTGTTTGCGCACGGTGAAATGCAGGGCATTGTTGATATGCTCGCAGGCTTCCACCAGGTCGGTGTCGTAAATCGCCAGATCCACATTGAACTCCCCTTCATTAAAAGGCAGTTGGGGGATGACGTAGCTGACTGAACCTTCATCTTGCAGTTGATCACACGCCAACTTGATGTTGGGCCCGCATAGCAGGAAGTCGTTGCTGGATTTGATGGCCAGGCCCAAACAAAAATCCTGTCTCTGGTTCATCTTGTACGTCACGCGGATCTCCATTACGCTGTTCTTGTCGAACACGCGGCTGCGGTTTCCGACAGCATCAAGCAGGCAAAAATCCTTGATTTCAATTTTTTTGTTTCCCCAGCGAGCGGTATCTGCGGTGACAACGGTGGTGGAATTTTCAACAGTGGTCAACCTGTTCAGGTAGAAATCCGAGGCGGCTTCCGGCTTGCCGTCAAAAACCACGCGGCCTTCATCCAATACAATCACCCGTGTTGCAAAACTCTCAACCAGGGCAAGGTTGTGCGAAGCGATCAACACCGTTTTGCCCTTTTGCCTGAATTCAAAAATCTTGTTCATGCTCTTTTTTTGAAAGTTTTCATCGCCAACGGCGAACACCTCGTCAATCAGAGCGATATCGGGATCAAAAAACAGCATAGTGGCAAAAGCCAGGCGGGCATACATTCCCGTGGAATAGGTCTTGACCGGCTGGGTGATAAATTCACGGAGCCCGGAAAACTCCACGATCTTGTCGACCTTCACTTCAACCCGGCTGCGGGAATAGCCGAAAATCCCCCCACTGAAAAAAACATTGTCCAGGCCCGAGAGGTCCGGGATAAACGACGCGCCCAATTCAATCAACGGCGCAATCTTTCCATTCACCGTCACCGTTCCCCTTGACGGCACCAGGATACCGGCAATGGTTTTCAACAAAGTGCTTTTCCCCGCGCCGTTCTTGCCGATGATGCCGAGGACCTCGCCGCTATCCAATTCCAGGGACAAGTCCTTGATGGCATAGAATTCTCCGGGCGTTCCGGACTTGTGACGCAGTTTGAACTTGGTCCAAACATGCTCCAATTTCATGGCCTGAGGCTTAGTCTTCATGATTCCTGTACCGCGGCTCTCCTTCCGGCAACTTGTTTCGGCAGAACCATTGCTTCTCCTTGGGAATGCATCAGTAAGAAAGATAGTAAACGATCTTCTTTTCAGTAAAGCGGTATAAAAATAGCGCGAGCCCCATGCTGGCAACCGCCACCAATGACATGGCCAACAAGTGCGCCATCCGGGGTTCAAGCTGGTAATAAAACAGGTAATGAAACACTTCAATAAAATAATAAAAGGGATTCAACACGAAAATGGGAATAAATTTTTTCGGGATCAAATCAAGAGAATAGATAATCGGCGACATAAAGAACAGGATCTGAAACACAATGGCGCTGAGAACCGCCGTGTCCCGGATAAAAACGTTGACGATCGCCAAGATCATCCCAATCCCCAGCGTGGTCATAAAAAAAAGCAGCCATATGGGAATCAACCAAAGGTGATACCAGTGAGCCCCAGCTCCTGAAAGCAAGTACAGAATGATCAGAATCACCACAAAAATCAGGTTATCCACCTGGCGTGCGATATTGGATGACAATGGAAAGATCAACTTGGGAACGGCAATGCGCTTCATTAACTCGCCGTTGTTTTCCAGGGATGAAACCTGAGTCATAATGGTGTTGTTAAGCATCATCCAGGGAACCATCCCCGAGATAAAAAACAACTTGTAGTTCTCCAAACCGCCCCTGATGACAAAAGAAAACACAAACCCCAGAATCAGGAAATACAGCAACGGGGATACCACGACCCAGACACCCCCCAGAAACGTGTGCTTGTAACGCACTTTTAATTCGAAGCGCACGAAATTCAACAAAAAATACTTGTATTGACTGACCTGAGACAGGATTTCTCTGAAAAATCTAGTCATAAACGGTTTTTCCTTTTCGGTTGCGGCCAACAAAGAACGTGACTTTCCCTGATCCGTAATTGGCTCATCATCTTACACTGATCCTGCTGTCAACGTCTCCCCATCTCGATCTCACTGCCATTGTACCACAAACCAACAGGCAGTACTCCGCCCTTTGGGAGAAAGAAAGTGGAAAAGTTGAGGAGTTAAAAAGGGCTACAGGTGTAGGGGCGGTTCGTGAACCGCCCCGTGCCCCTCGCCTACCTTACTGCAATTCTTATCCGTTTCACCAGCTTGTGGTGGTTATCCAGAAACACCAAATCGTAGGTACTGTAGAACCCGGGGCCGGGACGCCAGTAGAAGGTGTTGTTTTGGGTGTCCAGCGTCGAACCGATGGGCAACCGCCGCAACTCATCTCCCACCTGCAGGTATCCACTGAAGCGGGTGTCGGGCCGCTGGTCGGGATTCAGATCTACCGTTACCCCTTCCGTTACCCGGGTGGCAAGCACAATCTGGTTGAATTCACCGGACGCGCACACCAGGCGGCCGCCGTCCATGCGTGAGTGGTCCTCCACCTTCACCGCCGACAAGTCCGGCAACATCATTTTCAACTGCTCCACGGTGGGAACGGTGCCGATTTTCTGAACTGTGTTGGCAGACGACGTCGATCCCGGCGCCGCCGTGTTCACAATCGCAAAGAAGCGCGAACCGATGCCATCCGTATTTCCGGCATCATCGGTCACGCTCCAGGCGATATTGTGAACGCCGTTCGCGTATGCCGTGGTATCCAATACGTAAAATCCCACTGCGCCGTTCGAGTTGGCATAGCCCGGAAACAGGGTGGCAATATCTTCACGATAGTGGTTGTAGTCCACATGACCCGCCAACGGCACACTGTTGAGCCATACCGTAATGGTGGATCCATCCGTGGGGATTGCGTTCGGCTGCGGCGTCAGCGCCCAACCGAAATTCACATACGCGTTGCCCGATGTCTCACCACCCTGGGCCGGCGTATCGATCGTGCCGAACGGCTTGACCGCGCTCGCGTTGTCACAGATGATCGTGCGCGCTCCCAGATCCGTGGTGTTGCCCTCCTTGTCCGTGGCCGTTACGTGCAGCACAAATGTGCCGTTGCCGCTGTTGGGTAAAAAGTTGGTCAAGAGCATGTAGCCCCAGCCGGCCCGGTAGTTGAGCGGTGTATCGGGAAAGTGCGGCTCCACGTCGGGACGCGCGCCCTCTACGAACACACCGTCGCCGATAAACACATACCCATTGGGATGCACGGGTTCCCCGCTCACCGGATCCCGCCAGACCTTCACACTCACCACTTCAATATCATCCAACGCCCAGCCCGATACCGGGATGTTTCCCACCGCATCCGAGTTGTCCAGGGGAATATCAAAAGATCCAAACGGAGCAGTGGTTGATGCCTTGACAGCAAGGTGAACCATTACCTGGCAAGGAGAGTTCAGGGCATTCGTGTCCGTCAAAGTTACAACCCCTGTGTAATCGCCTGCAGCCAGGCCCGCGGGGTTGACGGCAACCAGCACCTTGCCGGCATTGGTGCCGCTGATTGGAACGACACTCAACCAGGTTTGATCCACGGATGCCGTCCAGAGCAGGTCCGCGGTTCCCTCGTTGGATACCAGGAATCCCTGGGGGCCGGTGCCGATACCCGTTGTGTTGGCGCCGGCATAAATATGTTCGCGCGACACATTCATGATGGCCGTGGGATCAGCACTGGGGATAACGGCGATTGCGGCTGAAACCGGCCCGGATTGATTAAGCTTGTTGACTGCCACGATCTTGTAATACACGATCCGGGTGGGATCAAAGCCGCTGTCCGTGTATGCATAAGCGCTTGTGCGTGCGATCTCGGCACCGTCATCGGGGGAAAAATCCTGGGTGGTCCCGCGGTAAATTACAAATTCCTTGAAATCCCCCCAATGACTCCATTCGTGCTGCAGGTCGGACCAGATCTTTGCGTTCCAGGTCAGGTCGATATTTCCGGCGTTGAATGCCCCGGCAAAGTCGTTTACTTTGGGCGGGGTAAACACCGTATCAACAGGTTGGCGGGCCTTGTCCCTGATGGCATTGAAAAACTGCGACAAGGCCACGCCGCGGTCGGTATCCTTGTAAGCGTAATCCTCTTCATTGGTATTCAGCCATTTAAAAAAACTGATACAATGCACATTTTCTTGGTATAACTTCATCATTTTGGCGTACAGGTCCGCCACCGGACTCAATACCGCTCCCTGGACATTGACTTCCGGGTTGTACTCCAACGCCCCCCAATTGGAGGACATGGAGCTGATGGCATCCACGGCGTACTTTGAGGTTTCGTACAACGCAGTCCCGATCTTGATATCGTAGAGCGTGATGGCCATGCCGATATCACTAAAAGCATCCGCGCTCCACAAGGGCGAAGCCGAAGAGTAATAGCGCTCGTTCAGGATCGGATGGGTGGGATTGGTACCCACCAGGTGGTCGGCGGGAATCTGGTGGGTAAAATACTGGTCCCTGGGAAAATCGCTGTCCCGCACAATGGCGGCCATGTCTTTGACATAGTTGGCCACCAGTTGCTCGCGAAATGCATGCCACAAATCGTAATACGCGCTGGCTCCCTTTGATTGCATTACGCGCGGAGGGTCAAACCCACCCGCGATGAAGTGATCCCCGGAGGTAGGAAGCTGCCCGCCGAATGCATAGCCGCTGAACGGCAAGGCATTGGAATCACTATCCATGTCATCCGCCAAACTCCAATTGTAGTAACAAAGATCCCAACTGGTGAACGCGGTGCTGAAATCGGCGTTGAATTGCGCCAGGCCGGTCGGACCCTGGTACTTGGCACCACCGTTGACATATCCCTGGCCGGCGTACTTTTCTCCGTCCGCGTACAACCCGGCATGCTGGATCCAGTCTCGAAATTCCAATACGGCAAACGGCGAATAATCGTTGAAAAAATACTGGCGATCAGCCTGGCCGGGGGGGCTGCCCAAACGGTAAAAGTTCATCTCCGCTTCACCGGGCCCGCTGAACACAATGGTCATGTCGGGATTGGCCACCTGCAATTGGGCCAGGTAGGCAGCCATGGCTGCAATCTTGGCATCGTGGAAGCGGCGCAATTTGCGCGCGTAGCGCGAAAAAGTGCCGAACACATATTGGTTGACATCACTGGTCACCTGGTCGGCCGCGGCCAGGTTGTTGTCGTTGTACCACATGGCGTTGCGGAAATCTTCCCTTTTCGCAGGATTGTACTTGGTAATGCCTCCTGATAATCGGGCTAAGCCATAACACAAAGTCATATGAAGACCAACGCCGGCTCCTCACAAAAATCTGTGCATAAGGAGACTTGAAAGGCATGTGCTTTCGCGTGTATTTTCAAGGTTGAAAAAAACTATTAAATCACGGAGGAAAGCACATGCTATTGGAGAGTATCGTACGAAAGACATTGGGAGTCAAGAAGCACAAGGTGA
>OMKS01000727.1_pt1 | contig 30328 bp, 23 predicted proteins | sample 1674721 | NCBI WGS metagenome assembly OMKS01 (sample SAMN06264996, study PRJEB25208) | sediment metagenome | isolation source: hot spring sediment | place: USA: California | collected 2014-09-02 | reverse complement strand
ACCAACTCAGGCTCTGGTTCTCCACCGTGGCCTATATGCTGGTTGCCGAACTCCGGCGCGTAGGACTCAAGGGCACAAGCATGGCAAAAGCCCAGGCCGGAACCATCCGCAATCGTCTGCTCAAAATCGGCGCTCTCGTTAAAGTCTCCGTGCGACGCGTCCTGATCAGCATGAGCAGCGCCTTTCCGCTTGCCGATATGTTTTTGCGCATCATCCACAATATCCGGGCGCGATATCCGCTCACAGCATAGATTGCCCATATATCTTGATCAGATCTTGGTAAAAGCAGGATCAGTCTCGGCAAAAACCCAAAAATCACACCAAAATCACACGATTACAATGAATAACCGCCTTCAACACTCATGGTTTATGCCCATCCCGTCACAGTGGTGAATCAGATAAGGATTTCAACCCAAAATAAACCAAATTCAGACCAAAATCTCACCCTTGTGAGAAATGCAGGTTAATTACTATCCATACAGGAATAAAGTTTTGGAAGAGATCTATAAGACTCAGATATACTTCGTTGATCCCTTTTACTTTCTTCGTGAAATGGATAATTTTGAAATTCTTCTGAGAAAGGACGGATCGATTGAATTCCTATATGATGGGAATAAACACATAATAACTCAGAGTAATTCCTTCTATCGGACAGTAGAAGAATTCACATTGTCAGCAATTCAAGCTTATTTTGCAATCAATTACCCATTTCAAAGGATCAAGGGCCACATTCAACTCTTATCAAAACACTTTAGGAACATGTTTGAAACAGATACTCTGCCAGGAGCAAAAGCAATCTCCATCAGTCATCTTAACCGAAATGGAATGGCGACTATAGCCAACCATGCACTGAGTGTACTTTTAGCATTTCCTGCGTTTCTCGATTTTTTCAATAAAGAAAATACTTCTCCGACTTTTTCAAATCCATACTATAACTCTCGAGAAATACTGAACACTGAATTTTCTCGAATAATTGGAACGCAAAGTCCTTCTAAAAAGTCTGTTGTATATGACAATGGTCACAGCAAGGCTGTTGATGAAATATTAGAATTCCAAAATCAACTTGCGCGAGAAATATCACAACTAGACCATCCAATATCTAATAGAAACCTTATTCAGATGAAATCAGAGTCTGTCGAGAGAATTCAAGTAGCAGATTTTGTGGCGGGAGTTGCCAGAGATGTCTTCAAATGGCGTGGCAAAAAAATATTAAATTCTAAGTTCCCACGGCTTATAGAATGAATTATAGCGATAAAAAGCCAAGGAGGATTTTATGAATAGATACATCATCAACCATCGGCTTCACGATGATTTCAATAAAACTCAATTCCATATGGATCCAGACTGCTGCGATTGTCATGCGATTGGCCCGATTGCGCCGCTAAACGTCCTCGTCGGCGCCAACAACTCAGGCAAAAGCCGGTTTATGAGAAGCCTTATAAAAAGTTCTTCTATTATTCTAGGATCTAATCGAAAACCTACTACAATCGAACAACTTCAATCAATAAGACAATCTTTAATAGAAGCGAAAAAAGAACAAGGCCATCTGAAATTAGTAATATCAACTCGAATCATTGATGACATTAGTCAAGTCGGGAAATCCATAACTGACAAGTTAGCCATTCATCTAGCAAAACGAAAGAACATCGATTATCTAGCAGAACTCCCTGAAAACATAAGAAGGCTAATAGACTTATACGAAGGTTGTGATAATAAAGAAAGATTTGAAAGCTTCAAACAAGCGCTTCTGAGTATTCAGATGGACTTGCGAATGCTGCTTGCAGCTTTTAGAAAGCGCGATTGCAATAGGTATGGGCCAAAAAATAGGTTCGACGAACGGTTAGGACACATTGGTTATACATTCGACTCACATCTGATAGAAGATGAGCATATTGACACAATAAAATGCCTTAGTAAAAAATTGGTAAAGTTGCAAAACCTAAGCTTACCTCCTCTTTGTAAGACATACATCCCCGCATTACGTTGTGCGACTACATTATTCTCAAGAAAAAGTGATGCAAACGTAGAAATTCTTACTGAAGATATTTTAAGAACATCAGTCGAAGAATACTATTCTCTACATTCCCAAAAAACTGTGAACTCGAGTGTCCATACAGGCCTTTCCCTTTATAAATCTATTCGGCGAGCGCGAAACAACACGCGCGACCAGAGGAACAAGATTGATGAATTTTGTGATTTCATATCAAAATCCTTTTTCGAAAATAAACCGGTTGATATCGTGGCTCAAGAGGATGATACAAACTGTAACAATCACATTCTGCTCTACATTGATGGAGAAGAAAGAAAACTCCATGATTTTGGGGATGGATTCCAATCTTTGTTAACGCTTCTATTTCCATTATTTATGGCAAATAACGATGAATGGTTCTTCATTGAAGAGCCTGAGCTCCACCTTCATCCAAGCCTTCAGCGGGTTTTCATCAATCAACTTCTTTCAAATCCTCACATTCAAGAAAAAAAGTTAATTATATTCATTGCGACTCACTCCAACCACATACTTGACCTTAGTGCTACTTCAAATAAAGATGTTTCGTTCTTCCTGTTTAAGAAAACCTCCCACCAAACAAAAGAGGACAATGAACCTGGGAAAAACAACCAGATAGAAATCAAGCATGTCGAAAACTCAAGCATTCAATTGCTTGATGAACTTGGAGTCCTTAATACCTCTGTATTTCAAACAAACTGCAGTATCTGGGTGGAAGGCCCTTCCGATAGAAAAATCATAAAAGCCTTGCTAAAGTGCTATTCTGAAAACCAGCCACCCGAAAACGGAGGTCAAGCTTTCATAGAAGATCTTGATTATGCTTTCTTTCTATATGGTGGATCGCTGCTTAGCCATTATATGTTTGGTGAAGAAGACAAAAATGCGACAGAAAGACGGGAAGAGAAGGAAAAGATAAAAGCGTTGGCACTATCCAATAGGATTTTACTCATTGCCGACAAGGATGAAGGGAAAGAGAAGAATCATAAAAAGCTACGTGAAATATTCGCCCCAATTCCAGGATCCATCTATTATCCGCTTACTGTAAGAGAAATTGAAAATCTATTTACCATAGAGCAACTAAAGAAAATTATAAAAAGGGTAACTAGCAGAACCACCCCTGGGTTAGATAAGGTGGTATTAGATAGGAAAAAAATCAAAACTGCTTCACTTGGCGAGTATTTATCAAATAAATTTAGTTCACCCCCTTTTTCAAGAAAAGGTAGTAAGGCTCTCAAACCGGAGTATAAAAGAGATTTCTCAATCGAATTCGGAGCAATCTGCAAATTCGAAGAACTCTCAAGCGACGCCAGAAAAGTTGCAGAAAAAGTCTATGACTTTATCAAGGAATCAAACAAACACAAAAGATTTTAGTTTGCATTAGCCTCTTGTTGAGTTCAGAAACCTCGCATGAAATGTGCGAAAGATTCTTGACACTATCCTTATGGTTCACTATTTCCAAAAAGTGAGACACAAAATCAGTATTGTGTAAAAAGTGAGTCACAAAAAGCAATTCATTACACTCATTGGGGATTTGATATTTCCGACTTGACTCAGATTCTACTTTCTTGCACGGATCACCGTGGCGGGCATAGTAGAATGGCCGCGGGACGAGGATTGCAAGCCCTTCAAGTGGCGTTTTCCACCAGGGCGATTTCGGCTTGCGTCAAGCCATACAATTCGTAAACCAAATGATCGATCTCTTTGTCCGTAACTTCGATGTGTCGTTGCAGCACATCCCGGGCCTGGGGGGTCCTGGCCGTCGCCAGTTGTTGGTTCAACTCCAGCATCTGATCCACCAGCTCCACCATGCGATCATGGCGATTCTTATCCCCCGAATCACTATTCTTGGTCCTTCGAATGGGAATTCCTTCCATATATTGATAAATATATCGAAGATACCCACCTCGGTAAGAAGAAGAAATCAATCGATAATAGTAATCGATCAATTTGGAATTTAAGACCCCCAGAAGGTATTTTTCAGGATTTGATATGATATATGCCGTATTCACGCAGTATTTGCCTCCTTCTTCATCCAAAGTGAAGTTACCACGCAAAGAGATATCAGGTAGCATAATTTTGGGAATCTCAAATTCATTGTAATAGTCGCATGCCCGCAATTCCCACCAGTAGTCCCCCTTGTCACAGCGTTTTTCAGCCTTCTCCTTGTAGGGCTCAAGATGAGCCGCAATGGCCGGGAAGTTGTTTCTGATCCAATCCCAGGGTTTGTCATTCACTGATATCCGGGATCGGGTTAACCCCTTGGGGAACAGGATCAGGTATTTCGCCGTTTTCAACGGCCGGTAGCGTTTGATATCCCGGCCGAACAGAAAAGGTTTTAAGATGGCGTCACTTTGCGGATCCGCCGTGATCAGTTTTTGCCGGGTATCGGCATCGATAACGAATGCCTCGTTCAAGCCAGTTTTTATACCATAGTAGATTTTGCCGTCCACATATTCGCTTAAAGGCACGCCCTGGTTGCGCAGTTTGTCCAGAAGTGCCTGTGATGCGGGTTCAACCAGCGCCCAGCCGTTATCATTCAGGGCGCTTACCGGAACGCCAAAAGCGTGTTTCTCTACATACTCTGCAAGATCCACAAAATCCAGGGTATCCACGGATACGGCACGAAAATCGGGCCCGGCAGGCTGGTTGCGCACCACCAGCACGCAGGGATAAGTGGTGGCCTGCCTGAACACGGGCAGATCGCCGAAATCCACGATCTGCATGATTTGATGCTTTTTCAACCACCCCCGCAAGGGGCTGCCGTAATTGGCGCGCAGCCATTTGTTGGCCACGATATAGCTGAAATAACCACCGGGTTTCAGCAGGGATATCCCGCGTTCAATAAAATAGGCATACAGATCGGCGATACCATGATACACCTTGTATTTTTCCTGAAAATAGGATTTGTACTCCGCGAGTCCTTCCTGACGCACATAGGGCGGGTTGCCGATGACGGCGTCAAAGCCGCCGGCTTGCATGATCCCGGCAAACTCCTTGTGCCAATCAAAAGCGTTGATGCGAAACGCGTCCTCTTCGCTGAACAAGCCGGCCTGGCGCTGGTGGTAGAAATCGGTCCCGACCAGGGAGTTGCCGCACTTGATGTTGTCGGACAGGTCCGGCAGGACCCGCTCCCGGAACAAATCCATCTGCTTGCCGATGCTCTGTTGATTCTCGCCCTCCAGCACTTTCAGCAACAACGACAGCTTGGTTACTTCAACGGCCTGGGGGTCGATGTCCACACCGTAGATGTTATTTAACAGAATGCGCTTGCGTTCTTCCGTGGTCAGGCGCCACTCACCCCCCTGAGACTGGTACATCCGCGGACTTTTCCCCGTCGCCCAGTTTTCCGGACCATCCGCAACGTATTGATCGCGGTGCCAGTCCAGCAGAAACTGATAAGCCCCGATCAGAAAGGAACCGGACCCGCAGGCCGGATCCAGGATGCGCAATTGACTCACCCCTCCCCGGGGGCCGGGTTTCTTTCCCGCAACCAATCTCCCCACAGTACTTTTGACAATGTAGTCCACAATATAAGTCGGGGTGTAATACACGCCACCCGCTTTGCGCACTTCGGGCTTGTCTTCAACCCTGGCCTGATGGCCCGCGGTCAGGCGGATCACCTTGCCCAGAAACTTTTCGTATACCCGGCCCAGGATGTCGGCGGGCAGCACGGAAAACTCGTAGGGGCTTTCCGGATAGTATAGGTTCTTGAAAACGTCCTTCAAGGGCTTGTCATCGACCTTCAGGGTTGGCGCCAAGTCATCACAATATTCCCTTCCCCTTTCCAGCTTGAAATAAAACAGGCCGGAGTTGTATTTTTCATCAGCCCGGTCAAACAACGTGAACAAGCGGTCATAGACATTTCCTCCCTCCCGCAACGCCATTAACTCACCGTATTTCTCCATGCCGCGATCTTCGCAGATGCGCAGAAACACGATGCGGTCAATGGTGCGCTGCACGGAAAAATTCAGTTCACGCTGGGAAAGTGAAGGATTGCGCAGAGCAATATTGCGGGCCAGCATTTCCCGCCACCTCTCGATTTCCTGCAGGAAAGCGGTATCCACTTCGGTTGTGCCCTTTTTGGCGCTGGCGGATACCACGAACCGGTCAAAAGACCCTTTCAGCACCGCTTCGCGTGAAAAAATCGCAGCGATCTCATCCCAGCGTTGGAGGTAATCCCTGAAGGTCAGGTACAAAATCCGGGAATGGGACACTTTGTCGGATTTTTGCGGGCGGACACGGCAATCGTAAACCGCGAATTCCTCGAAATCGGTCAGGATGCTCAATGGCAGTTTGGCGCTCCAGGCGTAGCGGCGCAGTTGAAAGGCCGGGTGAATATCTTCGCTGATATCGACGGCCGGCTTTTTGGCCTCAAGAAAAAACATGCGCTTTCCGCCGATGCGGAAACAATAGTCCGGCGCCTTGGTCACACCGCCCACCTTGATGGCGTCCTCGTGAATCACATCTTTGTAAGATTCCGCGTAACCCCGGCGGTTGGCCACATCCCAGCCCAATACCTCGAAGAAAGGATCGATAAATTCGCGACGCACCTGGGTCTCTTTGTAGGAAGCCCGCTTATAGGCATCCAGGTTGTCTGCAAAGATTTCAACCAGTTTCTTGATCCCATCCGGTGGATTCATTTCCTCTCCTCAAGCAATCAGCCCCAGGCCCTGCCTGGTAATTCAGCTGCGAAACAATCTGGTATCAACAGTATTTCGCTACCCGAAACCATTATAGACAACACGGCAATCACATGCCAATAAAAACAAAGGAAAAACCGGAGCAGACTCTTTCATAATTAAGAAACAAACCGCAAAGAACTTTTTCTAACTTCTTTTCCGTCCTCAACGCCCTTTACTTCTTTTTTCTCTCCTTCTACGTTCTACCTTCTACAGGGCGGCCACGGGGGGCCTCTCCTACGCCTGTTTCCCGTAACTTTCTTTCCAATTTTTCAATTTCCCAACTACCCAACTCTCCAACTTCAGGGCGACCGGCCGGTCGCTCCTACTTCTTCCCTCTTCAACTCTCAATAATGACGTGAGCGCAGCGAATAAATGACAAGTCCTTCCGGTTCCCCAATGACAAGTTCGCCTGAATGACTCGAATGCTTTTGTTTTGAATTTTGAGCAGTTGGCCTTTGATATTGTTTCGGATTTCGCACTTCGAATTGCAAGGAAGATGAAAGGAAAGCAATCGTTAATCGCGCCGGGCAATGAAATCACCCAGGATCATGGCGTCGCCCACATCGTTGTACAGGTAGCCGCTCAGGTGATCGTCATCACTCATGGTGCCCGTGAACAAAAGATGCTTGGCGCTTCCGGTGGATTCGTCCAGGTAATAATGGCAGAGAAACCGGATGTTCAAGCCATCAAACACGTAGGTCTGTTTGCGCTGGTTGCCCAGCCAGACCTCTTCCGTCGCCGTGAATGTGAAATTCCACTCCCGCGGCAGGTTGCCGCGATAGGCTTCGGAACCGGCATGGAAGTCCACTCTGAAACTCCAGTTCCCCACAACGTCAAACAGGTCGAGTGCCGCAACCCGCGCCGCCGCCACGGTGCCGATCCGGCGACCGTCATCCTGCAACACGCCCGTCATTCTGCCGGATGTCGGAATGGTGCAGAGGAACCGGAACTGGTGGGTGGTGGAGCGGTATTTGTCTTCATAGGCAAATCCGAAACGGACCCGGCCCTCATCCACACTAAAGGTGCCACCGGGCTTGCCAAACAGGTCAAGCCCGCCGCCGGCATGCAACGTGATCAGAAATACCCATGGCAGGTTCAATCCGCTGGATGGGTCATACGAAACCACGGTCCGCCAGATCCCCGTAACCTCCCCGGAAACATCTGCGATATCCCCCTTTTTGCACCCCCACACTCCCCCAATCAGAACAATCACAACCACAAGTGTCATGATTTTTGTTTTCATATCCAAAGCATAATCCCGACGTTCAATACATTCAAGAAGAACCTTGGGGCGCCCTCGCCTCTCGCCCAGATTCTGTTTATTTTTTTCCAATTGACATTGGATGGGGGCTTTTCTATAGTTTGTCAGGCGATATCGCATTCGGGGAGGTGAAGGGTGAAATCCTCAAAAAAGTTGATGATCCCGCTTTTCTGTGTCCTGATTTTTCTGAACGTCGCGATTCCGGCCCAACAGGATCCGCCGCGGGCGGATTGCTGCTGGCAGATCTGGGCCGCGGGATGCAACCTGGGCTGGGCCACTTCGCTGATGTACTACACCCAGGTGCGACAAGCCTGGATGAGTGGTCCGGACGATGCCATCGTCCAATTCATTAATACCGCCGGAGATCATATCCTTACCTCCAACCAGGTGTGTTCACGCCTGAATCCGGCCTGGCCGGGAGCCGCCGCCATGCGCAACAACCTCCGAACCTGGGCGACCAATTTCCGGCGCTGGCCCCACAGCCGGCACCGTCAGCAGTTGGCCGCATCTTTGCGCTCCACCTACGGGAGTTTTTCCAGTCCGCTGATGACCATTGTGTTTCAATACCAGCGACAGTTTTATCAAACCTGCGCCGAGAAATACTTTAAAATGGGATGGTTGCTCAGCTACGCCCAACAGACGCTGAAGATCGCCAATGAACAGCTCCGGAACGGCTACTCGGGCTGGGGAGTCACGGTTGCGGATGCGCGCCAGCATTTAAGTTACTTTATCGGCGTTCTCAACGAATACTTCCAACTGCGCCCCATTACCGGGCGCTGTGTGCGCATAGACGATTTTGACCCCATCAACCGCATGAACCGGCTCCTCCAGGTGGGCGTTAATCCGGTCAACCTGGGGTACATGATCAACGAAGTCGACAACCTGCACGCCCAGCTGCAACAGCGCCTGCCCCAGGACTGCGTTCCCGGTGCTCAGGGTGACCAGAATCAAGGCGACACGGGATTGAGCGACGTCACGGTCAACCACTACATGATCACGGTATCGGTATGGGATCACGGCTCCATCGACGGAGACCGGGTCGATCTCTACTTGAATGGGCGGGTGGTTCGCCAGAACATATTGTTGCAGCGAGCGAAAACCACTTTCCAGCTGCAGATCAACCGGGGAGCAAATACGCTTGAGATCAGGGCGTTGAATGAAGGCAGCTCCAGCCCGAATACCGCCTCCATGGAGATCAGCCACGTTGTCCAGGGCCGGCAGAACCAGAAGTGGAACTTGAAAACCGGCCAGACCGGACGCCTGAGAATCACGCTGCAATAGAAATCCGGGCTGGAACCGACAGCGGGAAAGAACGCGCTATTTTTGCACTGCCTGCAGGAATTTCTTTGAACCCAGTTCTTGTGCCACTTGCCTGGGGGTTCTTGCCGCCGCAGTCTTTGCATCGGGATCCGCTCCATGGCGCAGGCACACGGCGGCCAGTTCGGCGTTGTCGTTGAATGCCGCCTGGTGAAGCAGGGTGTGGCCCTCCAGGTCGGTGCTGTTGATATCCGCCCCCTTGTCGACCAGCAAAGCGATGAGTGTTTCTCCCCAGGCGGGGAAGATCTTTTCCGTAAACAGGAGTCCCGCAAGCCTGAGCGCGGTCTCGCCCCGTTTGGTGCGGCCATTTACGTCCAGGCCCGCCTGGATGAGCAGGTTTATCTGCGCGGCACTGGATTCGCGGGTGGCGGCAAAATGCAGGGCGTTCCAGCCGTCCTTATCCGTCCGGCGGACATCAGCGCCGGCATTTAGCAGCAATTGAGCCACTTCCGCATTTGCGGCCTGCATCAACACGGTGAACCCGGAAGAATCCACGGCGGAATTCGGGTCGACTCCGGCATCGAGCAGCTCCTTCAGCCTGTCCGTATATCCGAAAGCGGCGGCTTCCGAAATCTGCATGACTTTAAGGGATTTCGGCTCGGCAAATACCGATTGGTCTGCGGGAAGGTCTTTTGTCTGACTGTTTTGCGCTTCAGGCTTCCACTGGGACAGGGAGTTCAAAGCGATTTTCTCTTTCTGCCGTTCAAGGGCTGCGGCAACGGCTGATCCGGGCCTGGCCAGGGTAAATGCCGAGGCGGTATCCTTGTTTGTCAGATGGGGATCAGCCCCGTGTTCCAGAAATAGTTTTACCAGGCCCAAATCATCATTCCTGGCGGCAGCCATCAAGGGGGTTTCCATGGTCTCGTCAAAGAGGTTCACATTCGCCCCATTGTCCAGCAGCAGGCGGGCGGTTTCCAACATCTTTTCTCTTTTTGCCTGCTTGCCCGCATGCAGATACGCCAACCTTCCCAGGGCGGTCTTGCCGGAAAATTCATGGGCCGGGTCCGCGCCCAGATCGATGAGGGTGCGGGCCACCGCTTCAAAACGTTCGTTGTCGATGGCGGTCACCAATGCTTCACTGAGGTATTTTTTGTTTTGCTGTAAACCGAATTGCTCGACAAAATAGCGCAACAGGTCCGAGGTGCCGAAACGCGCGGTCAACTGCAGATAGTAGTCGGGACTGATGAGAACTTTTTGCCGCAAATCGTCACCACCCGATGCCAGGGCCTCAACCACCTGGTCCCGGTTACCGGCACGGATCGCCGATTGAAGGTTCTTGTCCTGATCAACCGGAAGTGCCGCTGCGTACACAACCACTTGCACCAGGACAAAAGTCACGCTCAAACACCATTTGCAAAACCATCCGCAATGCGCCATCCTGCCTCCCTCCAAGCCTTGAAAAGTCGCTGCGACTTTTCACCATGCGTTGATGGTAATCTGAAGACAGCAAAGAATCAACCGCAAAGTTCAAGCGACCATTCACGGGGTCGAGTCCTCATTCAACGGGCCGGTGATGCGCGTCAGGACAGGAACGGACACCAGGCCGGAAACAATGTTGGCCAAAGCGGCGCCCAGCAAGCGGAAGAGGGGCCGGATGGTCAGCTCGCCGATGATCGCCGCAGACAGGGCCAGGATAATCCCCAGCACCAGCGCGTCGGTGCTGAGGCGCCGCACCCGCCGGCGGTCTTTCGCGCCCACCAGGGTTGAAACAAGGGCGGCGCCACCCATGCCGACCCCCATGGCAATGCTGTTGAGCACCATGACCACGGGAAAAGTGAAACTCAAGGCAGCCAACTGGGTTTTGCCCAGCCACCCCACGTACATGGTGTCGGCCAGGTTGAACAGGGTCATGCTGACCATACCCAAGAGCATGGGCAGCGTGAGCCGCAACAGCATGGGGGGAATGCGCCCCCGGGTCAGGTCACGACTGTTTGCGGCCATGAGCGGACTTCCCCTCAAACTGTCGTCGCAGGAGGCTGAATGCCCACCATCTGGTTGGCGGTGTTGCCGCCGGGCCGGAATTCACGCTAAACCGGGAAGCCTTTTATGTTTTGCGGTTGCGCAGCAGGGCGATCAAGTTGGACAAGGTGGCACCGGTGAGCATGCCCATGGCAAAGATCATCCAGAATCCGGCATCGCCCAAACCGATCAGCGGCCGGCGGGAGAAGTATACGCCCGCCATTGCGGCAAGCATCGCGATCAGGATCACAAGTTGTCGAACAATACGGTTGCGGATCATGGCATGCCTCCTCAAGCTATCATATCGCCTGCGACCACTCTAGCATGGGCGGGCCGCCGGGGTCAATCACCGGGTTCTCCAAACAGCGGCATTCGGTCTTGTAATAAGACAGTGGGATTGGGCGCACCCACGTCTATTGGAAAGTGAAGGAAAGCTGTTGATCCAGGCCAGTCGCGGTTTCCCAGTCGAAGTAAGCCGCCAGGTAATCGTAGTGGGCCATGCAGGATCCCAGGGCCGCCCGGTCCAGGGCCACCCTCGCGTCCTTCAGGTCCAGTTGGGTGGTCAGCCCGTTGCGGGTGGTGACCTCCGCGATCTGGAAGGCCTTGCGGGCCACGTTCAGCGTGGATTGCGTCGATTCCATGCGCTGCCGCGCCTCGTCCAATTTCAGGTACACGTCGTTCAACTCGGTGCGCACATCATCGCGCATCCGCTGCATGCGGATGCGGACCTTGTCCAACTCGATTTTCGCCTTGTTCACCTGGGCCTTGCGATAGCCGCCCGTAAAAACAGGAAGGGAGAGGTTGATCCCCACCATCCACAACTTGTTTTCCTCCTCCAGTTTGAATGCATCGGACTGAGACGAGTAGGCAAAAGCGGCCCGGGCTTTCACCACTGGCAAATAGGAACCGCGAGCGGCCCGCACCCCGGTTCCGGCCAGTTTCTCCTGGTTCAGCAGCACGTTGTAATCGGGCCGGGCGCTCAAGGCCCGCTCAATTCCCACCACTTCCGGGAAAACCGGAACACCTTCCAGTGTGCCGTCCAGCACAACTCTTACATCCGGATCAATCCCCGCAAGGTTCTTCAGGTTGTTGATCAGGAGGTCGCGGTTGCGTTCGGCCTGCAGAACTTCCGGAATCGCCGCCCGCCAGCGGGTTTCCGCGCGCAGCAATTCAAATTCCGACACCTGCCCCTGCTCGTATTTCAATTTGACATCCCGGAAATTCTCCCGGGCGTTCTGTTCCGACTTGTGAGCCACATCCACCACCTTGTCCAGCAGGATCCCCTGGTAAAACAACTTCTTGGCGTTGTTGATCACCGCCTGCTCATTGGCTTGGTACACCTCCTCAACCAGCGCTTCGTACCGGCGGGAGGCTTTTACGGCATACAGCACCGAGGCATTGAACAAGGTCTGATTCACACCGAGGGTGGCAATGAGCTCATTGTCGCGCTTGATGGGGACTTTAGACACTATGGGAGGCCCGCCCAGGAGAGAGGAAAGGTCGAAATACATATAGTAATCACTCAGGTTGCGGGTATACCCGATTTCGATACCGATTTGGGGAAAAGCCCCGGCGCGGGCTTCGCGTTTCTGTTCCCGGGCCGTTTCTTTCTGTTTTGCCGCCAGGCGCAGCACCTTGCTGTTTTCCCGGACCGCTTCAATGAAGTCGTCCAGCTTGTATTCCCTTGAGTACCCGGCCTGCAGGGCCAGGGCGAAAGCTACCAGTCCCAACACGATCCTGTTTCGCATATCTAATTCTCCTTTAAAGCTCCAGCCAAGGTTTTCTGCTTTATTTTGCCGCTCAACATATCGTACAGCACGGGGATCAGCACCAGGGTGAACACCGCGGACACCAGCACGCCGCCGATGGAAACGATGCCCATGGGCTGACGCAGTTCCCTTCCCGACGCGCCGATGCCCGCCGCCATGGGCAGCATACCCAGGATAATGGCGATGGTGGACATGAGAATTGCTTTCAGGCGGGCCGGACAGGCGGTCAACAGGGCATCCCTGACTTTTTCACCCTTTTCCCGGACCAATTGGTTGGTGTAGTCCAACAAAAGGATGGCGTTGTTGACCACGATGCCGATCAACATGACGATGGCCAGCATGGAGACGATGTTCATGGTGGAGCCCGTCAAGGCCAGAAAGTAGAACACCCCGATCAGGGAGAGGGGAATGGTGCCGAGGATATAGAGGGGCTGGACCAGGCTTTCCAGGATTCCCGCCAACAGCATGTAGGTCAGGATCAGGGCAATGACAAAAGCCCGGATGATGGCGCTCACGGTTTTATCCATCTCTTCCACCATCATGCCCCAGCGGACTTTGTAGCCCGCGGGCAGGTTCAGGCCGGCGATGGCCGCGTCCAGTTGATCACTGATTGCACCGAGCACATAACCCTGGGCCACAGCCCCGGTCAACCGGATCGACTTGTAACGATCTTTGCCCAGAATCATGTTCCGGCCTTCCCCGAACTCGATGGTCGCCAGTTGCCCCAGTGTGTACCGCCCTTGCCGGGAAAAAACCGCAATATTGGCGATCTCTTCCGGGGTGTCGGTGGCTTCTTCACTCAAAGCTACACGGATGTCATATTCTTCGCCTTTATCGCGATATTGGGTGGCCACCAGGCCGTCCACGGCGGCACGCACGGCCACCGCCAGGTCCGTCGTAGTGAGTCCGGCCCGGGCCAGTTTGGGGTTGTCCGGAATAATGGTCAACTCCGGCTTGCCCCGTCGGGAGCTGGAATCGGCGTTGATCAGTCCGGGAATGGATTTCATCTTTTGCAACAATTCGCGGCTGTACCCTTCCAGCACGTCGAGGTCCTGTCCCTGCAGTTGCAAGTCGATATCCACGACATTTCCTCCCCCCAGGCTGCGCAGGGGTGCCACGCGGATACGGGCATTGGGGATATTTGCCAAGTCCTCGTGCAGGCGCGAAACCAGGTCTTTCGTGGAGAAAGACCGTTCATCGACATCCACCAGCTTGACGTTCGTCAACATCATCTCCACACCTTCATACACCAGGCTCTGGGTACCCAGAGTGGTCCAGAACCTGGAAATCTCGGGGATTCGCTGCAACCGCGCCTCGATTTCCGCGGCGGTTCGCGCCGTGTCACTGAGTTTCGCCCCCGTGGGCATATCCACTTTGATGGTCAAGTGTCCGTCATCGGTATCAGGAATGAATTCAAAGCCAATATTTCCGGCCGCGAACAGGCTGCTCAAGAACAAAACAAACGCCGCGAGGATGAAGGTCGCCCCCCTGAGTCGCTTTTGCAGGAAAAACAAAAGGATTTTCCGGTAGATGGTTTCCAAGAATATAAACACTTCTTCCATCTTCTCGCTGATTCCGAACTTCCGCGTCGGTTTGTCCGGGAGAATCATCGAAGCCAGCATAGGTGTGAGCGTAAATGACATAAGCAGGGAGAACAGCGTGGCATACACCACGGTGAGGCTGAAGTTGCGGAACATGATACCCGCGATGGTGATCATGGTAGACAGGGGCAGAAAAACCACCAGGTTGGTTCCCGCCGAAGCCAACACGGCCATGGCGACCTCCCGTGTTCCCCGCAAAGCGCTGTGGGCGCTGTCCAATCCCCTATTCTTATGACGGAAGATGTTTTCCAGCACCACCACCGAGTTGGTCACCAGGATGCCCACCGAAGTGGACAGCCCCATAAGCGTCAGCATGTTCATCGAGAACCCGGACATGCGCATGAACAGGAAGGCCGAAAAGATAGACATGGGCATAGACAAGGCAACGATAAAGGTGGAACGCAGGTCGTGAAGGAAAAAGAAGAGAATGAGTGCGGTAAACAGGATACCCAATCCGATATTGATCAGCGTGTCCTTGACGGAATCGCGGGTATAGGTGATCGACTCGTTGATCAACTCCAGAGAACACCCTGAGGGCAGGAATTCACGGATTTCGGGCAGGGCCTTGACGACTTCGTTATAAGTTCGCACCTCGTTGCTGCCACTGGTTTTGCGCAGGCTGATGAGGATGGCGTCGGAAGCCCCCCTTTGGGCCTGGTTGTTGAAATAGGTGGCCTGTTTTCGCACCGGTTTATATGCATCCTTGATAGTGGCCATGTCGGACAGTTTTTTTAACCCGAAGGGGGTAGGCACCTCCAGGGCGCGGAGTTGTTCCAGGCTCTGGAACCTCCCCTGCAGACGCACACTGACATCCATATTGCCGGGCTGGATATTGCCCCCGGGCATGTCCAGGTTGTTCATGGCCAGGATGCCCGCCAGTTGACGCAGAGACAGGCCGTTTTGCTGCAACTCCCGACTGTCGATCTCCACGCGGACTTCCCTTTTCCTGCCGCCCGTCAACGTCACATCGGCAACCCCCTTGATCTGGGAAAAGCGATTTTTCAGTTTTTTGTCCGCCAGGTCGTACAAAGTCGTAGCCGGTATACTTCCGGAAAGCGACAGATCCACAACTGGAACGGATAGCGGATCAAAACGCTGCACCAGCGGATTTTCCGCGTCATCCGGAAGATCTCCGATTATGCCATCCACTTTATCCTTCACCTCGTCGAGGGCAACGTATACATCCTTGCCCAGGTGAAAAGAGATCATGATGAACGAGGCGTTTTCCATTGAATAAGACTGAATGGAGTCGATTTCACTTACCGCCGACACGGCGTCCTCAATGGGCTTGGTTACCTGGAGTTGAATTTCCTCGGAATTGGCGCCTGGATACACTGTTCGGACCGTGACCATGGGCAGGGCTGTATCCGGCAAAAATTGCAGGTTCATATTAAAAAACGATAAGACACCGAACAAGACAAACACGATCAACACCATGCTGACCAGGATGGGGCGTTTAATGGACAGGTCAGCCATATTCATTGCCGTTCCTCCCGATTCGTTGCCGCGTTCAGCAAAGAGTCGATGATGTTCAACGGGGAGCCGTTTTCCACCAGCATCAATCCTTCGGTTACGATGATTTCCCCGGGTAGGAGACCATGAAGGATCTCCACCCGCATACCACTCTTTCTGCCAATCCGCACTTCCCGCCGGACGGCAAGGCCGTCCTGTACCACGAACACAAAGGCTTTGTTGTCCTCGAAACGAATCGCCTCACGACCCAGGGCAATTGCTTCGCTTTGGTCAGCGCTGGTGATGGTGATGGCGGCATTGACACCACAGAAAACTTTTTGATCAAAATTCTCGAACTCCACAACCACGCCGAAGGCCTGGCGCATGGGATTCACCGTGCGGTTGATTCGGGTAACCTCGCCTTGCATTGCGATATGTTTCCACTCGGCGACCGCCCGGTCGCCCACGCGCATGTGGGCGATATCGTGCTCATTCACCCAGACTTCGGCTTTGAGCTGGTCTGTTCGGGCCACGGTAAACAACAGGGTCTTTTCTTCCACCGAATCCGATTCACGGACACTGATCTGCGTGATGGTACCGGCAATGGGGGCACGCACATGCACCGATTGCCTGGCGGCATCCCAGTTGGCCCTGGCTATATCGAATCGGGTCTGAACCGTATCCAGTTCCTGGCGGGAAACTCCTCCGGCGGCATACAAGTTGTTTATGCGCTCCAGGGTGGTTTCAGCCAGATTGAAAGCGACTCGCGCCTGGTCGTATTGAGTGGCCGGGCTATTTGTGGGAAAAGACATGACCACTGCGTCCCTGACCACCACATCTCCTACCTGGTGGTGAATGCGGTGGATGGTGCCTCCAATGGGCGCCCCGGCATTGGACTCCTTCACGCCTTTCAATGCGGCTACATAGGAATACTCCGTCACAAATGGCTTGCTCTGTACATGCATGACCCTCACGGGAACGCCCTTTTCGCGGTACACCTGGACCATGCTTTTCCCCTTTACTTCCTCACGGGCGCAAGCAGTCGCCAGCGCCAAACCGGCAACCAATATTCCCGCGATTCCCAGCCATTTCATTTTTCTGAGTCTCATTTCATTTATCTCCTGTTGGATCATAAACCTGCCTTTTATACATTTTTGTATGTATGTAAAATAACCAAAAAAAATCACGCCTGGATTCCCCGCATGAACATTGACGTGATCTGCTCCAGGTTGGCTTGAATGCCTTTTGTTTCCTTTCCTTCCACCAGCATTTCCGCCAGTCCGACCATCAGGGCCATCAATGAAATAACCACGGCTTCGGCGTTGATGGTCACAATCTCCCCGATTTCCTGGCCCCTCTGCACCGCGGCTCGCACCCGCTTTTTAAGCGCATCCAGTTCTTTTCCCATCAGTGGTTCCAACTGGGGAAAACCGCCGATGTGGCGGCTCTTGATAAACATCAATTTCTGGTAGGCCAGCAATTCGCCGCTATGGATCAGGGCGGTGGGTACCTCGGTAACAATGGCTTTCAAGGTCTCCAGGGGAGGCAGATCGCGGGATAGGATCCGTTCCACCACCTGGATAAACGGATCAATCCGTGAACGGATAAGCTCCAGGAACAGGTCTTCCTTATTTTTGAAATGCCAGTAAATGGCACCCCGGGTCATGCCCGCGACTGTGGCTATTTCAGACAACCGTGTCGCAGCGAAACCCTTTTCTCCGAAAAGACTCAGAGCTGCCCGCAACAACTGCTGTCTCGTCTCCTCGGCTTCTTCCTTGGTGCGCCTCATCCGGTCTCCAGCAAACATACATTCATGTATGTATTATGCAGTTGCCGCCCCCGGCTGTCAACTATCCGCTTAATTTTATGGATCTATTACGTTTTGTGTGGGTAAGCCCGCATTGATGATTGGCGAGAGTTTGTGGGAGAAGAGTGCCCAGAGGGCATACATACCCGTAGGGCATAAAGCATAAGCGAACGCAAGCGTAGGTTCCGGGGACCCATGGTCTGAGACAGGATGGTCGGCTGAGGGGTACTCCCCGAAGACGAAAGCCGGCCGCGGAACCATTCCAAACATCCGCCGTGGTCGGCTTAATACGACGAAGACCGCAATGGGTCTGGACCGAAGTGGTGAGCGGTGAATTATGCCCGAGAGGGTACTCTCTGCAGTTTTTCCATTTTTTCAAAAAAAACTTCCAAACCCACACGGAATGGAAGAGAACCTTTCTTTACAACCCACAACGGATATAATACAATGTGGGCCGTTCAACAGGAGAGCGCAATGGGCAAAACTTTTGTTGAGAAACTGTTCGGCCAAAAGGCCGGACGCGATGTATGCGCCGGTGACATCGTATCAGTGGAACCGGACTGGGTAATGAGCCATGACAACGCCGCGGCCATCTCGGCCACCTTCCGCAAAACCGGTGCAAGTAAAATCCGCTACCCCGAGCGGGTGGTCATCATATTGGATCACGAAATTCCCGCCCCCAAGGAATCCTCGGCCACAAACCACCGGGAAATTCGCTCATTCGTGACGGAACAGGGTATCGAGCATTTCTTTGACATCAATTACGGCATCTGTCACCAGGTGTTCGTGGAACAGGGTTTCGCCCTGCCCGGAAAACTGATCGTGGGCAGTGATTCCCATACCACCACCTACGGCGCTCTGGGAGCCTTCTCCGCCGGTATCGGACGCTCCGAAGTCGCCGCCATCTGGGCCACCGGTGAACTCTGGTTTCAGGTCCCCGACACCATGCGAATCGTACTCCAGGGCCGCATGCCGGATTTCCTGACACCCAAGGATGTGGCCTTGAACATCATCGGCCGCATCCTGGCCGACGGCGCCGACTACGGGGCGGTCGAGTTTTCCGGTGATGCCGTTAAGGCCATGAGCCTTCCGGAACGCATGGTCTTGTCCAACATGGCGGCGGAGATGGGTGCCAAGAACGGCTACGTTCCCGCGGATGACACCACCCTGAATTATCTGAAAGGACGGGCGCGTTCCACTTTTGAACCCATTTACTCGGAGCCGGATTGTCGTTATGTTGAGGTGGTGGAATTCGACGTCTCCGCCATGTCGCCGGCGGTGGCCCGTCCCCACACGGTGGACAACCACGCACCCATTGACAAGGTGGCGGGAACACCCATCGACCAGGCGCTCATCGGCACCTGCACCAACGGCCGCCTGGAAGACCTGCGCGCGGCGGCGCGCATCCTCAAGGGTCGCCGGGTCAAAGTCCGCACCCTCATCATTCCCGCTTCCTGGCAGGTTTACCGGGAAGCCATGAGAGAAAACCTCTTGGAAGTGTTCGTGGACGCCGGAGCCGTGATCCTCAATCCGGGCTGCGGTCCGTGCCTGGGCGCTCACCAGGGGGTCATGGCTCCCGGAGAAGTAACGTTCTCCACTGCCAATCGCAACTTCAAAGGACGCATGGGCTGCCGGGAAGCCGAAATCTATCTGGGCTCTCCCCTGTCTGTTGCAGCCTCGGCCGTAAGCGGCGAAATCACCCATCCCGGGAGGTTCCTGTGAAACGCACATTTTCCGGTACAGCGTGGAAATACGGTGACAACATCAACACCGACGTCATTTTCCCCGGTAAGTACACTTACCAGAAAATGACACCGGAAGAGATGGCGCAACATGCCCTGGAAGACCTGGACCCGGATTTCACTTCCAAGGTCTCCGCGGGCGACATCCTGGTAGCGGGCAAAAATTTCGGCATGGGCTCTTCGCGGGAACAGGCGGCCGTGGCCATCAAAGCCGCGGGTATTTCCGTGATCATCGCCCGTTCCTTTGCCCGCATCTACTTTCGCAACGCCATCAACGCTGGCATGCCGGCGATCCGCTGCCCGGAAGCCGTTGACGCCATCGAAGATGGAGATCGCATTACCGTGGACATGGAAGCCGGAGTGATCTCAACACCGCGGGGAGACTTTCGTTTCCCGGCCTACCCGCCCACGGTCATGGAGATCCTTGAACACAACGGACTGATCCCGTTCATCAAAACCAAGATTTCAACATAACCCGTCCCTGCCGGACGAAAAAACCCAGGAGGAAGCACAATGGCCAAGAGAACCATCGTAACGATGCCCGGAGACGGTATCGGTAAAGTCGTTCTTCCCGAAGCGATCCGCATTCTGGACGCCGTGGGATTCGACGCTGAATATGTCCACGCCGATATCGGCTGGGAATTCTGGTGCAAAGAGGGCAATCCCCTGCCCCAACGCACCCTGGACCTGCTTGAAACCCATAAAATCAGCCTGTTCGGCGCCATTACATCCAAGCCCAAGTCCGAGGCGGCCAATGAACTGGCTCCTGAACTGAGGGACAAGGGATATGTTTACTACAGCCCCATCGTGGGCCTGCGTCAGCACTTCAACCTGGACATCTGCATGCGTCCCTGCCGCACCTTCAAGGGCAATCCCCTCAACTTCATCCGCCGCGGGCCGGGAGGAGTGGTGGAAGAGCCGGAAGTGGACGTTGTGATTTTCCGCCAGAACACGGAAGGCCTTTATGGAGGAGTGGAGTGGACCAATCCGCCCGAAAACGTGTACGCGGCCCTGGCCTCTCATCCCAAGTTCAAGAAGTTCGCCGACACTCCCCGCGAAGAATTGGCCGTTTCCACGCGGATCTTCACCCGGCATGCCACCGAGCGCATTGTACGCGCCGCTTTCGAACACGCCAAAAACTTCGGTTACAAATCCGTGACGGTATGTGAGAAGCCCAACGTGATCCGGGAAACCTCGGGTATGATGCTGGCCATCGCCAAGGAAACCGTGAAAGAGTATCCGGGAATCGCCCTGTGGAACACCAACATCGACGCCCAGATGATGTGGCTCACCAAGAACCCCGAAGATTACGGTGTCATCGTCAGCGGCAACATGTTCGGCGACATCGTATCCGACGGATTCGCCGGCCTGGTGGGCGGACTCGGTTTCGCCTGCAGCGCCAACATCGGACAGGATGTGGCCATATTTGAACCCACCCACGGGTCCGCCCCCAAATACGCCGCCTACACCCAATCGATCGTCAACCCCATCGCCATGGTGCTCAGCGCCTGCATGATGTTGGAACACATCAACGAAAAAGAGATGGCTTCGCGGGTGCGCAGTGCCGTGGCCCGGGTAGTGGAAAAAGGCCGGGTCCAGGCCTACGATATGCTCAAACTCAAGGGATCCCCTGATGTTTTCGAGAGAGGGGCGGCTTCAACGCAGGCCATGACCGAAGCCATTATCGCTGAATTGTAAAGATACCGCCGTTCCCCCGGACTTGCCGGGGAGCAGTGAAAGCGTGTCGGCGCGCGGCGTCTTTTTGTCACGAAAAAAAACGCCGCGCTTCGACTCAGCGTGCGGGAACCTCTGAAACCGGGGTATATTCACCCCAGGTGTGACTCTCCACCCGGCATTTGCCGCGGGTTTGCCAGGTAACCTTGAAATTGTAATAGGTATCCAGGAACTCGGAATCCCCGCCGCCTTCCGTGGTGATCAGGTAGCGGTTGCCCACTGTACCGATCAGGCGGGCGATTCCTCCCGGAGTCTCGCGGTTGCCCTCCGCCGAGGGATCCACCGGAACCCAGCCGTATCGGGGCAGGAAAACCTCGGGCCAGCGGTGCCATACCTCGTCCCGGCCACGATCTTCACTGCGCACGACCACGGAACCGACGTAGCGCGCGGGAAGACCGGCGGCCCGGCACATGGCGATGAACACGAACGAGTATTCGCTGCAGGATCCCGTTCCCCTTTTCAGGACCGTCGGCGCCGGGTTCCATCCCCCCAGGGGTTTGAGTTTGTAGTCGATTTTTTCCAGGATGTAGTTGAATATGCGGCGCATGATCCAGTACGGCCGTGTCTCTTTCCCGACCGCTTCAACCGTGGCTTTGCGGATCACCGGGTGGGTGATATCGTATTTGAAGCCGTCGGCCAGGTAGGGCTTGAGATCAGCCGGAATTTCCGCCAGCGACCCCACGCGTTCCGGGAAAATGATGTATTCCGTATGAAAAAGGCGTGCGCGCACCCGCATTTCAGCCAGTTGACGCTCGCCGGCTGCCACGGATTCAACCCGGAAGCGGGCAAAGGACTGTTTCCATTGGTCGGTCACCATCTCCGAGGGAGTAGGCGAAAACGCGGTCCGGGTCAGCAATACCTGGTTATCCCGATCATGGGGAATGGCCATGCATGCGTCCAGGGCCTCAACCGTACCGGGGCCGAAATTGCGGAAATCCACGGCCACAACCCAATCCACCTCGCGTGGGCGACTGCGATGCACGAAGGCGTCGTCATTCAATGTGACGCGGCGCACGCGGGCTTGCTGGTAATCGCCAACCCAGAGGTCGTCACCGGAAAAACAGATCCCCCAGGCATAGGGCCCGGGCGCCGGAATCCAGGTAACCACGTCACCGGACGCGGGATCCACGCGATACAACATGTCGTCATCCCCGGCGGTCACCCACAGGTACCCATCCTTCCAGGCCAGGTCATTACAATGGGCGGCGGGCGCGGGAATGTTTTCATGCATCATGCCGTCGCGGCGATTGATGCGCAGGATGCGACCGGCCTTGCGATCGAGCAACCACAGGAATTCGCCGTCAAACGCCAGGCCACCGGGATCCGCTGAATTGGATTCCAGAAGCATGCGTGCCACGCCCGACTCCATGTCAAGGCCGTAAATCCATCCTTCCCGGCCATCCACGTACCAGAGCACCTCACCGTCCCAGGCCAGGCCGCGGGGATCGTAACCCGGAGCGTTGAGGGTCTTGCGCTGCACACCATCCACCGGGTCCAGCCCATACAGTTTGAAAGTGATGCTGTCGGCCACCCAGATGAGTTCGCCGTCAAACGCCATGGCCGTGGGGTGATCGCCGGGAGGAGTCAGGCTGCGATCCGCTTTGCCTACAACCGCTTCCAGGCCTGAACATCCCGGGGCCACAATCCAGAAAGCCAGCAACAGGGAAAAAACAGTTCTTTTCTTCATATGATTCTCCCGTCATGGGATCGGGCCCCGGTCCGCCCCTCGAACGGACCGGGCGATCGCCTTTGCCGTTCAAACCCTCAGAACGGCAACTTGAACTTCTTTTTCTTTTTGCCTTGCTCTTCTTCCCCTTCTTCTTCAGGTCCTTCATCGGTCAACGTCGGATTTTCGACTACTTCGTAGTCCTGGGGAACATTGAAGTAACTTTCGGGAAAGGATTTCTGTTCAAGCTTTTGCACTTCCATGGTGGTCGTGGTATCGCTTTGCAGTTTGCCCTTCTTGCTGTACTGCTTCGAACGGGTGAAGGTCTTCAGGGGGAAACCCAGATCCTGCATCTGGGCAATTTGCTTCTGGATCATTTTGTCCAGGTCTTCCCAGCCGGTCTTGAAACCCCTGTGGATGAAATCTCCCTGTAGGGATTTGTACGCGGGCACGGCCGTGCTGCCCCACACTTCCATCTCTTCTTCCATGCGCATGGTTTTCTTGATAATCGTGACCTTCATCTTCATGGTGTATGAGCGATTGATCCGGGTATGCGTGCAGGGATAACCCAGCACCGTAGCCGTACCCAGGGGTTCTACCTTGACATCCACGTCTTCCAGTTCCATGCGCACAATGGGGCCCAGGGCCTGCAAGACCTGCTGGAGCGCTTCCAGGGACATGGGGGTGACGGTCTTCTCTTTGTGGTCGACAATGTAGAGCATGCCTTCCTTGCCCTTGTACAGCCAGTAGCCGTCTACCACGTACTGGTCACGCTGACGCTTGGGTACGTTGGAAAATTCCTGGCGGAAATTTCCGTCCTGGGCGGAAGTCACGGTCATCATTTCCGTGGTCTTGCCTTTCTGATCTTCGGCAACGACCTTGGCCGTCCACTGGATACCGGCCTGGAGCGAAACCGCCGGGAACAACATCAAAACACATAAGGTTGCGATTCTTTTCATTCAATCCTCCTCTGATTGCCGGTTTGACCGGCGGACAATCTATATTCCCTTTTTATAATGCTCATTATTCCGTCCCCGCGGCCACGCTCAAAGCGGCCGCGTGCAAACCGACCGTACAGGCACGTCCGGCGGGAAACACGTCTCCATCCAGCTGGACGGAGAACGTCTCTTTTGATTTCAAGTTCCAGTCGCTCCCCGTCTCCGCCTTTAATCGCCTCCGCACCAGAACGGCGACGCCGGCGACCAGGGTGCTCAGCCACCCCCGGGTGGATAAAAGTACCAGGTCCAGTTTGTGGTCAAAGGGGGAAGCCTCTGGAGCGAGCCGCAACCCCCCGGCATAATAGGGGCCATTCAGGACCACGGCAAGGGAACAGGTGACGGGCCGGCCATTCACACTAAGGTCCATGGGCAGGTCGTGGCTGTTAAAAACCCTTCTCAGCGCAACCGCTCCCGGGATCCAGGCGGCCAACGGACGTCCGGATTCCCCCCGGGTCCGCGCCATTTCGCGGTTGACCAAAACCCCCAGTCCCAGACTCATCGACCCCAGAAAACAATGTTCACGCGGCGGTGATTCGGTGCGCACCCACCCCACATCCATTTGTCGTACCTGGTTTTGTCTGATCAGACCGCACAAGTGGCGCAAATTGCGAATCCCCAGCCCCCGGGTCAAATCGTTGGCCGAACCGGCCCCGAAAAAAGCCAGTCGCGGGATCGTCTTTTTTTCATGATGCCGGTCCAGGATTTCCGATGCGGCAATGCGAAAGGATGTGTCTCCGCCCACGATCAGCAACCATGCGGCCGTATCCGCGCATGCCTGGATCCGGCTGCGCATGTCTGCTTTATTGCGGGTAACCACCAGTTCCCAATCCAATCCCGAACGTTGCAGATCAGTCTCAAGCCGGCGGCGCCTGCGCCCGGAACGTCCGCCCCCGGCGGCGGGATTGAGGATCACGGCTACGGACGACATGTTGATATTATAGCAGACCCGGCAGCGCCTCCCAAGGGCGGAGGACAGGCAGGGAGCTTGGGAATACTCGTAGAAGGTAGAAAAAAGGCCCATAACCATTCAGGCGGTTCGCGAACCGCCTACACCTACCATCTTCCACCTGTCTTTTTAATCCTTTCCGTGTATTCCGTGTGTTCCGTGGTTTGAATTTCTTCCCGGTTCATGGGCGACCGGCCGGTCGCCCCTACGCCTGTTACCTGATACCTCGTTCTCCCCTCGCCCTTCGCCCCTTGCCTCTTGCCTCTTGCCCGGTTCTCTTACCTTGTGAGTTTGCTTGCCTGAAGGTATAATGACAGTCATGCACAAGGTCCTGGTGGTGGAAGACAACCGCTCCATGCGGGAAATGCTGTTTACCGTCCTGTCCGAAAAGGGATACGAAGTCACCACCGCGGAGGACGCCGCCACCGCCCTTTTGCAATTGAAACGCACTTCTTTTGCCGTCATGGTATCCGACCTGCAGATGCCCGGCATGGACGGCCTGCAATTGGTGAAAAAAACCCGGCCCATGGGCATTCCCTGCATCATCCTGACGGCGTACGGGTCCATCGAGAAGGCCGTGGAAGCCATCAAGGCCGGGGCATTTGATTTCATCGCCAAACCGGTGGATCCGGAGTACCTGAATCTGATCATCACCAAGGCCCTGGAATCCACGCGTATCCTGCGGGAAAATATCGTTTTCCGCCAGGCCGAAGCCACGGCCAGCCGTTCCGCCGTGATCATCGGGCAGAGCCCGGAAATCCTGGCGGAAGCGGAAAAGCTCAAACAGGTGGCTCCCACTGATACTCCGGTGCTTTTGCTGGGAGAGAGCGGTACGGGCAAGGAGTTGTTCGCCCGCACCATCCACCGCCTGAGTCCCCGCCGGGAGAGCCCCTTCGTGGCCATCAACGCCGCGGCCATTCCCGAGCGCCTGCTCGAAAACGAGTTGTTCGGGCACGAAAAGGGATCCTATACCGACGCCTACACCCAGCAGGTCGGCAAGTTGGAACTGGCGCAGGGGGGCACGTTTTTCATGGACGAAATCGGGGACCTGCCCCTTCACCTGCAGGGGAAATTATTGCGTGTAATCGAAGAGAAGACCATCCATCGGCTGGGCAGCAACCGGGAGATCAAGCTCCAGCTGCGATTCGTGTTCGCCACCAACCGCGACCTGGAAGCCGAGGTGCAGGCGGGTCGCTTCCGCAAGGACCTGTTTTACCGCATCCACGTATTTCCCATCCACATCCCTCCCCTTCGGGACCGGGGGGAAGACGTGACCCTGCTGGCGGAGTATTTCGTGCGCCATTACTGCCGGGAAATGAACAAGCCCCGGCTGGAACTGGCCCCGGAAGCCGCGGCCAGGCTGCGCCGCTACAAGTGGCCGGGCAATGTGCGGGAGTTGCAGAACACGATTGAACGGGCCGTGATTATTTCACACGGTCCGCGCATCGAGGGAGCGGACATCGTGCTGCCCGACCGCGGCCTGGACCTGTTGGAGGATTTCAGCCTGGATGGCGGACTCAAACAGGTCAGCGCCCGCGCGGTCCGACTGGTGGAAAAGGCGCGGATTCAGGCGGAACTGGAGCGCACGGGATTCAACCGCCGACGCGCGGCCGATCAACTCGGGGTCAGCTACAAGACATTGCTGGAGAAAATTCGCGAATACAACATCCGCCCGGAGAACCATGGGTGATTTCCTGCGGCGCAAGTTCCTTTGCCTGCTGATCCACGGCATTGTCGGCACCTGCCGTACTGAAGTGTCCGGCCTGGAAGCCGTTGAAGCGGTCCGGCACCGGGGCGCGCCCGTGATCATCCTGTTCTGGCACCGCCATATTTTTGCCCTGATCCACCATTTCCGCAACAGCGGCGCTCGCCCCCTGATCTCGCAGTCAAAGGACGGTGAACTCGTGGCCGGCGTAGCCCGGGAATTCGGGCTCAAGCCCATCCGCGGCTCCTCTTCACGGGGAGGCGCCCCCGCTTTTTTATCCATGATGCGCAGCCTGCGCGAACCCGGAACCGAAGTGTTGATCACCGCCGACGGTCCCAGGGGCCCGGCCCGCGAAATGAAACCCGGCACCCTGGAACTCGCTCGTCGCAGCGGGGCCTGGCTGATTCCGGTCAGCTGGTACGCCAGGCCGTCACACATTTTCCAGCGTTCCTGGGACAGGTTCCTGCTGCCTTTGCCGTTCAGCCGCATCCGGCTTGCTTACGGTGCCCCCATCCACCCGGATTCACTGCCCGTCCGCAACGCGGAAGAGATGGTCCAGCGCCGCATGGATGAACTCGAAGAGAGCCTGCGCCGCGGACTCCATGGGGGGAACGACCCGGAGGAAACCATATGAAACGCATTCGTCGACTGGGAATTCTGACCGGCGGGGGTGATTGCCCCGGCCTCAACGCAGTGATCCGTGCCGTGGTCAAAACCGCTTTCACACGCTACAACGCCGAAGTCGTGGGCATCCGTGACGGCTTCCGCGGCCTGGTGGAGAATGACACCCGTCCGTTGGGCTTTGACGACGTCTCGGGGATCCTGCCCCGGGGCGGCACCATCCTGGGGACATCCAACCGCCACAATCCCTTTCAATATCCCGTACTGGACGCCGACGGCAACCGCACCGGTTTCTCGGACCGCTCCGCTGACGCCGCGGCGACGGTGGAACGCGAGAAGCTCGATTTGCTGGTGGCCATCGGCGGCGACGGCACCCAGACCCTGGCCAATAAAATGTACAAGCAGTACGGCATTCCCGTGGTCGGGGTGCCCAAGACGATTGACAACGATATCGGCGGTACGGACCTCACCTTCGGTTTCGACACCGCGGTTTCCATCGCCACCGAGGCGGTGGATCGCCTCCATTCCACCGCCGAATCCCACCACCGCATCATGGTTTTAGAGGTAATGGGACGTTATGCCGGCTGGATCGCCCTGGAAGCGGGCATCGCCGGCGGGGGCGACGTGATCCTCATTCCGGAAATCCCTTTTGACATGAACCTGGTGGCCCGCAAGATCCGTGACCGGGAAAAACGCGGCAAGCGTTTTTCCCTGATCGTGGTGGCCGAGGGCGCCAAACAGGTGGACGGCGAACTGGTCGTGGCCCGGAAAGTTCAGGACCCCAGCGACCCCATCCGCCTGGGCGGTATTTCACGCTTTGTGGGCGACACCATCGAGGACTTGACCGACATTGAATCCCGGTACACGATCCTGGGCCACGTGCAACGAGGCGGCAGCCCCACGGCATTCGACCGCCTGCTGGCCACCCGCTTCGGCTACCACGCCATGGAAACCGCGGTCGACGGCCTGTTCGGCCACATGGTGGGACTGCGGGGCACAAAGATCGTGGCCACCCCGATTGCGGAAGCCGTGGCCGTACCCCGGAAGGTTGCGCCCGACGGCGACATCGTCAAAACCGCCATGGCCCTGGGCACCGGGTTCGGATTCTGACCATGGAATTTCTGATCTTTGCCATCGGTTGCCTGGTCGTGGCCCTGTTCTTTCTGGTCAAACCCTGGTTTATTAAGCATAAACGCCAAAAAATCAGGCAACAACCCTTTCCGCAAAAATGGCTCGCTATCCTGCAAAAGCATTTCCCCCTGTACAGAGGTCTGCCCGCTGCGTTGCAGAAGGAGCTGCGGGAAAAGATTCAGGTTTTCCTGGCCGAGAAAAACTTCGTCGGACGCCAGGGCCAGGAAGTCACTGATGAAGTGCGCGTGCTGACGGCCGCCCAGGCCTGCCTGCTGCTGCTGAATCGCAAGACAAACTACTTTCCCAAACTCTCCACCATCTACATCTATCCCACCGCCTACATGGCCAGACGCGTCAGCCAGTCGGGCCACTTGGTCTCTGAATCCACCCAGACCAACCTGGGAGAATCATGGAGCAGCGGCGAACTGGTGCTGGCCTGGGACGCCGCGGTCCACGGGGCCAAAAACACCTATGACGGCCGCAACGTGGTCTTTCACGAGTTCGCCCACCAGTTGGACCAGGAGGACGGGGCCGCCGATGGCGCGCCCATCCTGGCGGAGTTTTCCGCTTACGCCTCCTGGGCGCGGGTGCTGGGCGAAGAGTACGAGCGCCTGATCCGCAAAAAGAAAAAACACCGCAAGACGGTGATGAACAAGTACGGGGCCACCAACCCCGCCGAATTCTTCGCCGTTGCCGGCGAGACCTTTTTTGAAAAACCGCGCCAGCTGGAAAAGCGCCACCCCGAACTCTACGCAGAACTCAAGTCCTACTACGCCACCGACCCCATCACCTGGTACGACCGCCTGCACGCTTCCAAGGGGGACGCCCAAGGAAGGGGGACGGTTCTAGGAAGGGGGACGGTTCTTGACAATTTGACAATTTCAGCTCTTCATCCGCATGCGACTGCGTTTGTACAACGTCCCCAGGCTGTTGATGCTAAGGTCTCCGAACATGTCCATTTGAGCAATCTCCCTGTAGGTCAGTCCCCCTTGTTCCTTCAACAATAGCAGCAACTCCGCGCGCAATCTTTTGTGCGCATGGGTGGACAGGTCCAGGTCGGTGATTCGCATGTCATGCATACGCTCAAACTCCTGGACCACCTTGGCCACTGGATCATGAAAGCCATCATCATGTCTTCGCATCTCCCGGTTCTGATCACCGCCCCGCTGCCTGCGATCAGCCTTCCGTTCCAGATCCGGGAGCACATCTCCCCCGCCGATGATTATGCCCAGTTCGGTTCGGACCGTGGGCAACTCATCAACGGGCATACGCCTTACAAAACCATTGAACTCATCCACGTTGCCGAACAGCTCCTCGACGAATCCTGCATCCACAATTTCGCTTTCATTCTGACTGAAATATGCACTGCCGCTGGACCACTTGCATTCCGCGAAATCCTTTACAAGTCGGGCACGCACAGGATTGTTCAGCACATAGCCGATGGTCAACATCAAGTAAGCGTCGTCTTGGATCAGCATGGATTTGAAACGGTCCTGGAACACGTAGCCCCGGCCCCCGTAGCGTTGCCGGAAATATCCGGCGTACTGACCATTCAGCTGCTTGAAAAACGCGGACATTTTGCCGTTGTTGTCCTGAAGGACCATGTGGTAGTGGGTATCCATCAGGCACCAGGCCAGTATCCGCAACCGGGTCAATTTTTGAATCTTCTTCAATATATCAACAAAGAAAATTCGATCCCCATCATCCCGAAACAGGACTCTCCCTTCGTACCCCCGGTTCATGGCATGATGAAACGCCCCCTGAAACGTCCGCCTCGGTAATCGCATAAACCAACCCTATCCCCAAATTGTCAAATTGTCAAGAACCGTCCCTCTTCCTCTTAAATGCAACTTGAATAACGGGCGGCTGGCTAGGCTTTGCCCGTGGGGGATTTTAACCCCCTGAATCGCGCCAGCTTGCTTGGCGCACTCA
>OMKS01000726.1_pt1 | contig 30331 bp, 29 predicted proteins | sample 1674721 | NCBI WGS metagenome assembly OMKS01 (sample SAMN06264996, study PRJEB25208) | sediment metagenome | isolation source: hot spring sediment | place: USA: California | collected 2014-09-02 | reverse complement strand
CGACGACCACCCACCGCCCCCGCCCGGAGAGATCATTCCATTCGCGGTAGGCGTAAACGATGATGAAGATGAGCAGCGCCTGGGTGAAGAGCGCGATCACATGGGCATGGGGATCCCCCCAGAGAAAGGAGAAGAGGGGGAATTCGTTGATCGTGTCGGCAATCGTCCTCGTCGAATCCCACATGACCGAATGGGCGCCTGCCCCCGAGGCGGCAAGCACGAGAAACGAGGGATTGACCAGCAGGAGGGTGAGGACCGGCAGAAACCGCAGCCGTTGCAGGAGCACATGCCCCGCCGCATAGAGGGCAACCGCTGCATTGGCAAAGACCGTGGGAAGGATGAGATTGAACGTAACAGGGGAGGGGGCCTCCGCCGTAAGCCCCACCGCCCCCATCATCCAGTGGCCGAGATAATAGTAGACCGAGAGGTCCCCCCCCGCATACCACGGGTCGAGAGGGGCAACCACGGGATTTCTCATGACCGATGCCAGGATGGCGTGGTCCATGAACTTCTCCGCATAGGAGATCGAGGGGTTGAAGAACCGCACCTCGAGCATGAAGGCAAAACAGAGCAGGAAGAGGACGTCCCAGTGCGCCTCCCTGCGGATGGCGTCGAGGGAATATCTGCGGCGCCAGAGCCCCATGCCCAGGAGGACAAGGAAGGGGAGGAGTGCCACCTGGACCGGGAGATGGATGATCGCGCAGTACCAGCTAAGCAGGGCAAACAATAGGAGGGAGAGGGGATAGGCCGCCCCGTAGGCAAGCTTCCCGAATCCTTCCCCGAGCCACGGCCAGAGGGCCATCTGGATGAGCTTGAGGACGCACAGCCAGCCGATGACGGCCAGTGCCTGGGCACCCGCCGCGATCACTTCGCGACCTCCTCCGTATCAAGAGAGCGGGAGAAGGCCCGGCGCATCAGATCCACCGACCAGCCGCCAAAGAGCGAGAGGGAGACGATCCCGCCCGCGAGGGTGACCAGGTTTTTCACGAGATGATCGATGACCGCAATGAGCGTCGCGATGGCCGGTGTAACCCCGCCAAGGCCCAAAGTGAGGGCGACCGCGAGTTCATAGGTCCCTATCCCGCCCGGCGTGACCGGCACCGCCTTGACAAGATTGCCGATGACGATGGCAAGGGCCACGATGATGAACGGGACGGAGGTCCCGAACATGAGGGCGATCACGTAGCAGATGACGATATCGGTGATCCAGATTGCTATCGAACTTGCCGAAAGGATGGTCACCGACGCCACCGAGAGCGACGCCGCCCTCACCTGGGCGATGAGACGAAGGCCCATCGCGAGGTATTTGTTCCCGGACTCGAACCTCCCGGCAAAGAGGAGGAAGACGACGAAGACGCCGCAGAGGATGATGGCGGCATAGATGATGGTGACAAACCAGTCGGGCACATTGAGGACGAAGGGAAGGGCGAGCGCCCCCAACAGCGCCACCGTGATGATGTCAAAGAACCGTTCGACCACGATCGAGGAGAGGCTCTCGGAGTACTTCGCATCCACCTCGTGATGGAGGACGAAGATCCGGATCAGATCGCCCAGCCGTGCGGGGACGATCAGGTTCGCTGTCTGCGAGAGGTAGATGCAGGCCGTCGAGAGCCATAGCGACACGGTGACCGCAAGCGACGAGAGAATATAGAGGTACCGCCATCCCCTGAGAAACCACGCACCGATGCAGATGACCACGGCGAGGAGGAGATACGAGTAGACCGCATGGTCGAGTGCGATCAGCAGATCATCCCATACCCGTGCAAGCATGAAGGCGACGATCGCAACGGCAAGGATGGTCGGCAGCACTACCGCACTAATCTTTCTGAGCATGCAGGCGCCACCTGAGGCGAACTATCGCCGACCCCATCTCAAAGACATCTTTGAACCGGACCGTCGTCTTGTCGCTGGTCCGCCAGCGAACGGGAAACTCCTGTATCCGGTAGCCCTTCTTCTGCGCCCGGACCAGCACCTCGGTGTCCCAGAACCAGTGGTGCGCCTCGATGGCGGGAATGAGCGGGAGCAGGCGGCTGCGGTTGAACGCCTTGAAGCCGCACTGGTGATCATACAGGGCGCTGCCCAGCACCGTTCGCACGAGCATATTGTAGCCCCTGCTCGCCACCTCACGCTCCTGCGTCCGGACGATGTCACTCTCCTTCATGAGCCGGGATCCCGTCGCGATGTCGTACCCTTCGCGGATGGCACCGATGAGCCGGGGGAGGTGGGCGATGTCGGTCGCAAGGTCCACATCATAATAGCAGACAATATCGGCATCCACCGACCGGAAGGCACGGTTGAGGGCCTCACCGCGGCCGAGGCGTTCATCCGAATGGAAGAGCCGGACACGGGGGTCGCGCTCCTCACATTCCCTGACGAATTCGGGACTCCCGTCGGTGCTGCCGTCTTCTGCGACGACGAGGATGAACGAGTCCGTAATCCTGCCGAGCGCTTCGATCGATGCGGGAATGGCGGTCTCCAGCGCCTCGCGGTCATTGAAGACCGGGAGCACGGCACAGACGTCATACCCGCTCATCGTCGTGCCTCCGTCACCCTGCGGGCAACCTCATAGCCTGCCGCAACCGACCCCTCCATACTCCGCTCGGGGTAATTGGTGGGGGAGAACATTCCTGCCATGAACAGCCCGTCCTTCCCGTACGGGGCGATCAGCGAGCGGTAGCCGGTCGTGTATACCGGCCCAGCGGCGGTGTCGACGGTCATGAAATGCCATGCGATCTCATCCGGGCGCACGGAGAACCGCCGGCAGAAATCATCGATCATCGCCTGTTCGTGGTTCTCCGGGAGATGGTCACGGAAGTAGGACGCCAGATAGACAATATGGGACCCATAGCGCTCTTTCGGGATGAAGTTGGTATGCCCGATCACCGCCCCGTAGGGTGCCTCGTCCTTCATATTGACCCAGTAGATGCCGTTCGTGACATCACGGGAGATTCCCATCGTCACGCAGGCAGCCCCCTGGTAGGGAATATCCGGCAGTGCGGGGCCGCCGATGGCTTCGAGGATCGACGGGCGGATGGTGGAGATGACCGCATCATAGGGAGCGCCGTTCACTTCCCACGACCCGTCCTCCATCCGGCGCACCGAATGGGCGGCAATGCCGGTGTGGACGGCGCCCCCCTGCTCCCGGATGGCACGGACCAGTGCATCAACCAGGCTGTGATACCCGAACTTCAGGTAGCCCAGCCGTTCACCCTCCGGGCCACGGTCGGAACGAATCGCAACCCGTGAGACCATCCACGCCGCCGAGACCTGGTCCCGCATTGCACCGAACTTGCTTTTAAGCAGGGGCTCGAAGAACGTCTCGTACGTGTGCCTCCCGCACCGGTCGAGGAGAAAATCCTTCGCCGTCACATCATCAAGGTCGCAGCCATTGAGCTTTTTTGCAGACAGGGTCAGCCGGGCAAGGCGGTATTTGTCCCCGAGGGTAAGGACGGGGTACCGCAGGATCTCAAGGGGGGTCGTCAGGGGATGGATGGTCCCGTCGACATAATATCCCGTACTTCCCTTCCTCCATTCAAGGCTCTCGCGCAGTCCGAGTTCATCCATGAGACCGAGGAGGAGACGGTCACCGGAGAAGCAGTGGTGATAATAATTCTCAATCCATGCATCACCGACACGGGTCGAGGAGAGCAGTCCACCGGGCACGGGAGAGGCCTCAAGGACGTCCACAGAGGCACTCTTTGCAAGAGCAAACGCCGCTGTCAGACCCGTTAATCCTCCGCCAATGATGCATATATTCATTCATCTATAGTATGCATGCAACCCTCATAAGAAAGTTTTTGAAGTTAAGAAATAAACAATTTAATTACCTGAAGAGGCGATCATCTTCAACATTCGGATGGTATATACATGAGAGTTTTTTTTATCGGGTTTGGCCAGGCCGGCGGCAAAATTGTCGATATGTTCATTGAACAGGACAAGAAACATCCCTCGAGATCCTTCCGTGCCATTGCAGTGAACACTGCCCGGACCGACCTCATGGGGCTCAACCAGATCGAGCTCAAGGACAGAATTCTCATCGGCCAGACCGTTGTCAAGGGCCACGGGGTCGGGACGGACAATGTAACCGGTGCCAAGATTACCGCAGATGAAATTGACAGCATCATCAATATCATCGACGACCGCGGTACCCACGACATCGATGCATTTGTCATTGTCGCGGGTCTTGGGGGGGGTACCGGGTCCGGTGGCTCTCCGGTACTTGCACGCCATCTGAAGAGGATCTACCGGGAGCCGGTCTATGCCCTCGGTATTCTCCCGGCTCCGGAGGAGGGGCGGCTGTATTCGTACAATGCAGCCCGCAGTCTGTCTACACTGGTCAATGAGGCGGACAATACCTTCATCTTCGACAACAGTGCCTGGAAGAACGAGGGCGAGAGTGTCCGCGGTGCCTACCAGCGCCTGAATGACGAGATCGTCCGCCGGTTCGGCGTGCTGTTCAGGGCAGGCGAGGTCAGCAAGAGCGGCGTCGGTGAGATGGTCGTCGACTCCAGCGAGATCATCAACACCCTGAGGGGCGGCGGCATATCCTCCGTCGGATATGCAGTCTCCGATACCGTCAGCAAGAGCACCAAACAGCGGCAGGGACGGGCGGCAGGGCTCCTGAAGGGCTTTAAAAAGAAGGAGGCCGCGGAGGAGGTCCTGACCGGAGAGGACAAATCCGCCAAGATCATCGGTCTTGTCAGAAGGGCAATGCTCGGACGGCTCACGCTCCAGTGCGACTATTCGACCGCCGAACGCGCCCTGGTCCTGATCGCCGGCCCCCCGGACGACATGGACCGCAAAGGCGTCGAGAAGTCCAAGTCATGGGTCGAGGAGAATATCGCCGGCGTGGAGGTGCGTGGCGGCGACTACCCGACCGTGAGTTCCAAGGTTGCGGCAGTGGTGGTGCTTGCAACCATCGGCGATGCACCCCGTATCAGGGAACTCCTTGCAATCGCAAAGGAGACGAAAGAGGATGTAATCAAATCCAAAGAGCGCCGGGCAACCATGTTCGATGACGAAGAGGTCGACCCGCTCTTTGAATAAACGCAGAGGTTAGGTATGAAACGAGGAATTATAGCGATTTTCTGTATCCTGCTGGCACTGTGCCTGGTTCCGCCGGCAATGGCAGCAGGCTACTCTGTACAGTCGAGTGACATCAGCCCGACCGGTCCGGCATCTCCCGGTGACCGGATCATTACCAATATTGACATCAAATTGACCGGGTCCGAGAAACAGACCTTCAACAGCTACAATGAACTCGAGATCTATACCGATCTTGCTGACCCGCAGTACGAATATACCATCTCAATCAACGGCGTGGAGCAGACCCGGATCGTAACGACCCGCTACATCAGGGTCTCCGGCTGGGAACTGTCCTACCCGGACAGCAATGAGGTGCACATTTACATCACCCTGGAGGGGAAGGCTCCCGAAGTCTCCGCCACCAGTGATGTCGACGTCATCCGTATCCGTGAGCAGGATGCAAACGGAAACATCGTTTCCAACGGTGAATATCTCCTTGAAAAGACCATCCTGAACCCCGAGGATATCGACAAGGTGCTTGCCGTTCGCGAGAGTGAACTCGCCGAGCTCCGGACCACCATCGATACCATCGCCGCAGAAGGCGTAAATGTCGCTGCTGCGGAGAGCAAGTACCAGGACGCAAAGAAGGCAATCACGAGTGCCAAGACCAGCAGCTACACCCAGGCAAACGTGTATCTTGCCGAGGCGGGCACGCTTATTGAAGAGGCGGACGACCTGGTGCAGGAAGGCCATGCAACCAAACTGATTGCCGATGCGCAGGCGATCATCGACGATACCAACACCCACATCACGTACTTTGTCGATGAACGCAACATGGCCGACGATTCCCGGGTCACCGCCATCGAAAAGAAGCTTGCCATTGCAGAGACGAAGCTTTCGCAGGCCAAGGACTTCAGGGACAAGGGCGACTACTACCAGGCGCGCCTGAACGCGAATGAAGCCGAACTGACCGCGGATGAGGCGCTTGACAGCGCTGAAGCGCTGCGTGAGAAGATCGGCGACGGCGGGCTGCTCCCCGACATGAGCGGCCTTGGGATCTACATCCTGATCTTCGTTGCCGTGGTGGTCATCGGCGCCGTCGGATATGCGGCCTACCGGCACTTCACCAAGTGGGACGAGCTTGGGTAAACCCGGATCACCCACCCCAACAACCTGAATAGCATTCCCTTTTTTCCCTTTTGGTTCATTCTTTCCACGGCGATTCGTTCATCCGGGTTCCTTTTGCCGCCCGCACTCTCAGACGTCACCCCGTAAAAAAGGGGTCTCCTGTCTTTACCCATCCACCATAGCACCGGAAGGCATGTCCCATTGCCAGCAGGACCTGTACCCGCTCCGGCCGCTGCGGATGAGAAGGCCGAACCAGATGCAGGGGAGGAGGAGGCAACCAGCCCGACGACAGAAAAATGCAGCATATCCTGTACCGGCCCCGGCAGTGACGATGCAGCAGGCATCCCCCGTCACCCGCCCGCCTGTACGTATGAAAGAGAAGAGCAGCCGGGAAAAGAGAGGAATAGTTTGGAAGAAGAGAGGAATTGTCCCGAAGAAGAGAAGAGCACCAAGAGGAGCGACAGTATCACGCCGGCAAAACCGGCCAGAGCGGCCATGGAGAACCGTCCATATCCTTTACGTTTCATTCCGGTCCTGTTCATTCAGGTCCGGTCTGAATACCAGTGGTTGCGGTCCCGCCGGTGAAGGGAAGTCTTCGGGCGACGGCGTAAAAAAAAGAAGGCTCAGCCAGAGGCGGAGGCTGTCTCCGGCAGGACGAATACATTCCATTTGACGCTGCCGATGGTCCCGTCCCTTCTGAAATAATACTCGGCAAGGCGGTCACGGTTCTCATAGATGGAGTACCAGTACGAGTGATTCAGCAGGACGTGCTCATATCCCGGCACTGCATCAAATCCTGCCGGATAGTCGCTGATGACCACCCCGTACTCGCCGCCCGCAAAGTAGTCCGGGTCGGTTACCGAACCCAGATAGGAGATCTTTTTGGATCCTTCTCCACGGTAGTACCACGGCATCGGCCAGTAATGGCTCCCGGTGATCGCCGTTTTTTTGTCGGACGCGTCGATCCATGCCATGACCATACGCAGGTCTTCCGAGTTCTGCACCTGGACGATGGGTTCGTTGATGTCGGCGGGAGTAAAGGCGACGTGGACCATCATCACCACGAGGAAGATAGATGCGGCCACGGCAAGAACGGCCCTCTTCGACGGCATCATGTACGCCGCCACGAAGATCATCGGGAGCAGCTGATGGAGAATCAGCCAGGGCACCTTCTCCCCGATATAGCCGTAGGCGAGAAGCGATACCGCGAGCCAGAAGATGGCAAAGGCAGCAAATTCGTACTGCCGCCGCCCGGACGTGCAGGGAAGGGCGGTGCCTGCTCTGTCCCCTTCACTCCTCCGGCCGGCCACCTCTCGCGGCGGCACCGCCTCGCCTTTCAGCTGTGCCAGTGCACGGGCGCAGACGACGCCGAAGTCATCCGGAGAGGAAGGAGGGCGTGGTGCCCCGTCACCGGCAGGGGAACTGGCCGGAATGTCCTGCCCCTGCCCTGACGAAGCCCGGCGCCGGTCGTTCCAGCTGGTGGCGTACTGCCCGATGCCGACCATCGCAAAGAAGAGGATCGGCACCTCGTAGAGGAGGAAGAGCAGGATGTAGAAGTACGGCGGGCCGCCGAGGCGCTGCTGGCCGTGCACCGATGTCCAGTGGCTGATGGCATCGAGCCATCCCGTCATCACCACCTCGGGTTGGGTCCCGAACGAGGAGTAGAAGACCGCCATGATACAGGCGGTCCCCCCGGCCCAGAGGAGGGCATCCTTCCACCACCCGGGCTGAAGGACAATCTTTTTGCGCAGGAGAAGCACCACCAGCCAGAACCCGAAGGTGCCGATGACAATCGGCATATTCTCCTTGCAGCACATTCCCAGTCCGGCGGCAACTGCCGCAAGCAGGATATACCGCCGCTGCCGGCCTTCGAGATAATACAGGACTGCGACAAGGAGCAGCATGGTGAAGAAGACGATGAATATGTCATTTCTGAGAAACCGGGAAAAATAGACCATATTGGGCGATAGTGCAAGGAAGAGCGCCGCAATGAGCGCACCGTTCCTGCCCAGGTAGCCGAGGCGCCAGATTGGGTATACAAGCGCAACAGAGGCGGTGCCAAGAAACGCCGGGACTATCCTGCCAATGAAATCCGAATCGCCGAAGAGGGCGAACATACCGGCGGTGACATAATACAACAACGGCCCGTGATAGACCGGATCGTACGTATAGGTCCCTTCGGTCAGCAACCGGTACGAAAACCACGCGTGGATCGCCTCGTCATGGTGGAACAGCCTGAGGTCCAGAAAGAGAAACCGCACAATGAATGCAGCGAGCAGAATCAGCAGAAAAACACGTTCAAATGTAAAAAAGCCCCGAAATTTTGGAGAGAAATCTGCGGCTTTCACGCCGCACCCTCAGTTCTCCAGTACAATCTCGATGCCAATATCCTTCGGCACATGAATGCGCATGAGCTGACGCAGTGCACGTTCATCGGCGTCAAGGTCAATGAGCCGTTTGTGAACCCGCAGCTGCCAGCGGTCCCATGTCGCGGTACCTTCACCATCAGGGCTCTTGCGGACAGGTACGACCATCTTCTTGGTCGGAAGGGGAATCGGGCCTGCAAGATTTACCCCGGTGCGTTCTGCAATCTCTTTGATCCGATCGCAGACCATCTCTACTTTATTGAAATCAGTCCCTGAAAGGCGGATTCTGGCTTTTTGCATGATATTTCACCTAAAAAATATTGAGAGGAGATTATCTCATATCTTTGGCATCGATATCAATGCACATGCCTGCTGCAATGGTTGAACCCATATCACGGATGGCGAAACGACCGAGCTGTGGAATCTCTTTGATCTTCTCGATAACCATCGGCTGGACCGGGCGGAGCTTGACGATTGCTGCATCACCGGTCTTCAGGAAGGTCGGGTTCTCTTCCTTTACCTGGCCGGTGCGGGGATCGAGCTTCTTCTGGAGTTCAACGAAGGTGCATGCCACCTGTGCGGTGTGACAGTGGAAGACCGGGGTGTAGCCGACCGTCAGTGCACTGGGGTGGTGGAGAACCACGATCTGTGCAGTGAATTCCTCTGCGACGGTGGGGGGCTTTTCTGCGGGCCCACAGACGTCACCACGGCGGATATCGTTCTTGCCGATACCACGGACGTTGAAACCGACGTTGTCACCGGGGCGTGCCTCGGGGATTTCTTCGTGGTGCATCTCGATGGACTTGACTTCACCCTCTTTGTTTGCCGGCATGAAGGAGACCTTCATTCCCTTCTTCATGATACCGGTCTCGATACGTCCGACAGGGACGGTTCCGATACCGGAGATGGAGTAGACATCCTGGATGGGAAGGCGGAACGGAAGGGTCAGCGGCAGCTCGGGTGCAACGAGGGTGTCGAGGGTCTCGAGGAGTGTCCGGCCCTTGTACCACGGGGTGTTTGCCGAACGGGCTGCGATGTTGTCACCGACGAATGCGGACATCGGGATGAACTCAATGGCATCGGGCTTGTACCCGACCATCTTGATGAGGTCCGAGAGCTGCTTCTTTACTTCGTTGTAGCGCTCTTCGGAGTATTTTGCTGCATCCATCTTGTTGATGCCGATGATCAGCTGGTTGATGCCGAGGGTCCGTGCAAGGAAGACGTGCTCCTTGGTCTGTTCCATCGGGCCGTCGGGTGCTGCAACGACGAGCAGTGCTGCGTCAGCCTGCGATGCACCGGTGATCATGTTCTTGACGAAGTCACGGTGGCCGGGACAGTCGACGATGGTGAAGTAGAACTTGTCGGTGTCGAACCGCTTGTGGGCGATATCGATGGTGATACCGCGCTCACGCTCTTCCTTCAGGTTGTCCATAACCCATGCGAACTCGAATGAGCCTTTTCCTTTCGATTCTGCCTCTTTACGGTAGTTCTCGATGATGTGTGCAGGGACTGCACCAGTCTCAAAGAGAAGACGACCGACAGTAGTAGACTTTCCGTGGTCAATGTGTCCGACCACAGCAAGGTTCATGTGTGGCTTATCTGCTGCCATAATCCTGTTAACCTCCAATGTGATGATAGGCCCTTTTTGGGGGAGAGCCCGGTCGTTTTGAAACGAGTATTATTAATAGGAGACATAGCTATTTAAAAGATTTCTTTGGCGCGGGAACGCTGCATAATCCCCGGATACCCGCTATCGACACCATCATATCTGATTCGCGCATTACCTAGTTCTTTGTATGAAGATCCTTCCGCTGAAAAGGACCGGTCCGAATGACATGGTCAAAGTCGATTGTGCAGACGGGGAAGTCTCTGTCTACAGCCGCTGCGCGTACTGCGCCAACTGCGATGGGGTCGTCGTCGGCAAACGCCTGATCCCGATGCCGCAGAAGCAGAAGGCCGACAAGATGCGCTATGGCATGGCCGGAGATGATGACCTGTTAAACGCCCAGATGATGTTCAACACGCTGATACGGGACGGGTCTGCCATCGCCTGCAAGGACGATGCCAACAAGGGGTTCAAAGACCTCTATTCCCTGTAATAGAAACCCGGATCTAACCACAACACATTTTTTGCCCTGTTCCGGGCTCATACCCCCGCAAGAGCGAGGGCGATGACGACCAGCGCCCGGGCCACTTCGTTTGCGGCCCCGGTGATATCCCCGTTGATGCCGCCGAAGAGATGGCGGGCGACCATCATGACGCCAAGAAACGTCACCACCGCGGCAGCCCCCGCCCCGGCCAGTGCTGCAGGGGCTACCGGAAGCAGGAGAAGTGGCAGGCAGAGCAGGAAGGCGGCCGCGGAGAACCACGGCCGGGAGAACCCGCTGATGTAGGAGAACATCCCCTCACGGAACGGGCGCCCATGCGCAATGAGTGCCGACTGCACCCATTTTGCCAGCACCTCGCCGATGATCACCGCGCACGCCACTGCCGTTACCGAGAGAAGCCCTGCAAAGGCAAGCATCGTCACAATGATCCCCGCACCGACGCCGCCGGCCCCTATCTGCCGGTCGGTCAGGGCGTTCACCCGTTTCTCCCGCCCGCCGTGGGCCATCAGGCCGTCCCCGAGGTCGAGCAGCCCGTCAAAATGATTCAGGCCGCTTACCACCAGTATGGTGGCAAGGGCGCCCGCCGCCGCAAGCACGGGAGTCGGCATGATAAGGGCGACCAGGGCGCCCGCCCCGCCGGTGACGTACCCGGCAATCGGCAGGATCCATGACGCCCGGGCAAAGGCATCATACCCGGCATGCCTGCCCAGGGGAAGGACCGTCGTGAACTGGAGAAGCGCCTTTACTGCCGAAAGTACCATACGAACTATCCTGTTCACGCGTTATGTCGTCTGGCGGTTATTCTTTTCCTCTTCGATGCGGCAGCGAAGCGCCACTTGCCATGGGATCAAGCAAACTTGAGTTAACGCATGAATAGTGTAATCTTTAATACCCTGCCCCAATAACCTGTTGCCCAATGGACTATCTCTCAGAATTTCCGGATATCACGTTTACCCGTCCGATGATAGGCGTCGTCATCGGCAATACTGTCGTCTCCACCGTCCCCGGCATCTCGGCCGCAGGACCCACACCGGAGGCGACCCTTGCAACCTCCGTCCTTGACGGGGAGATCATCGTCAACGGGAAGATCACCAGTGCTCCAGTCATCCCCGTCAGCCCGACGGGCTGTGCGACCCCTGCGACCCTGACAAGAGCCATGGCAGAACTCTGCGGGCTGCAGCCGTTTGTGGTGAATGCCGGGCTTGCGATGGCTCCCTCCTATGCATCCTTCGATGTCTACGGCGCACCGGGCAGGGACCCGCGGGTGGAGGATGCCGTCCCGGAGGCCCGTGCCCTCTATGAACGGGGCCGTCGCATCGGGGCCTATCTCAGCCAGTACTCCGACCTCCTCGTCCTCGGCGAGAGTGTCCCCGGCGGCACGACGACCGCCCTGTGCGTCCTTAGGTCCCTCGGCTATGAGGCGCTGGTCAGTTCCAGCCATGTCGACCACCCGGCGAGCCTCAAGGAGGAGATCGTCGCTGCAGCCCTTGCAAAGACAACAGGCGAGGGGGCGGCAGGCGCCCTCGATGTGGTGCGGGCCTGCGGGGACCCCATGATGCCGGTGGTTGCGGGCATCGCCGCCACCTACACCGGGACGGCGGTCCTCGCCGGCGGGACCCAGATGCTTGCGGTCGCCGCGGTGATGAAGGCGCTGGACCTCCCGCTTCCTCCCCTCGTCACCACCACGTATGTGAAGAACGACGGCAATGCCACCTTTACCCGCACCGCCGCGGAGATCGGGCTTACCACCTGGATCGTCGATCCAGATTTCGGCAATATCGGTCATGACGGGCTAGCCCGCTACTGTGCCGGAGAGGTCAAGGAAGGGGCGGGCGCCGGCGGTGCGCTCTGGCTCGGGGCGGTCATGGGACACTCCAAGCAGGCGATCTGGGACAAGATCCTGGACTTTATGCAGGACTACCGCTGAAGCATCCCACCACAACATTCTTCTTCCTTCCTTGCCATGGGGAGGTACCTATGGCATCCCGCAGAGTGCGGGGCGAGGAGGGTCATCCCCCCCCCGCCTTCGTCCTCATTCTTGCAAACACCGGACTCTCGCTGATCCCGGGACTCTCCGGTGCAGGCAAAGATCCTGAAGATACGTGGAAGACACCGATACGGGACGCCGCCTATATCCTTGAGGGGGGATACCCCCCGCTCTGCCCCACGCCGGCCTCCGTTACGAGGAGCTGTCTGCGCCTCTGCGGCATATCACCGCTCTTTGTAAATGCGGGGCTTGGGACCGTCCCCTATTTCCCCTGCGTCACCATCGGAAGCCTCCCCGGCCGTGACCCCCGCACCTTTCCTGCGGTTCCGGACGCCCATACCCTCTACCGGCGGGGCCGCACCCTCGGCAAATTCCTCTCACGCTGCACGGACACCCTCTATGTAGGGGAATGCGTCCCCGGCGGCACCACCACCGCCCTCTGCGTCCTCAGGGCACTCGGGTATCCCGCCCGGTCCGGGTCGGCGTTCCCCACCAGCCCCGGCCTTCTCAAAGAAGAGATATGGGCGGGCGTGCGCAGCCGGTTGGGGGATGAGATGCCTGCCGTCCCCCTTGCGATCGTCCATGAGACCGGCGACCCGATGATGGCCGCCGCCTGCGGCCTTGCCGCCGGGTTCGAAGGCAGGGTTGTCCTTGCCGGGGGCACCCAGATGTCCGCCGTCGCCGCACTGATGAAAGCGGCAGGCGCCGATCCGCTGCCGGCGATTGCAACGACAGGCTGGGTCAGGGACGACCCTGACAGCACCTTTGCCGCGCTCGCAACGGCCCTTGGGGTCCGGGCCTTCTATGCCGAACCGGATATCGGCCCGGGGGCGGGGCGGAGCTGCATCTGCACCGTCAAGGAGGGGATGGGCGCAGGCGGTGCCATCGTACTTGCCGGGGAAGAGAGGTTTACCGACGCCGAAATTGCCGATGCCATCCGGGCGGAGATCGAACAGGAACCCGCACCTTCTAAAAGACTATACCTTTTAAATGACCATATGATCTGAAGATGCGCCCAATATACGTGGTTAATAATTTTGGCCAGTTCAATCACCTGATCCTCCGGATGCTCAGGGACAACGAGATCGATGCGAAGATGATCAGGAACGACACCCCTCCCGCCGAAGTACGGGAAGGGTGCCGGGGGATCATCCTCGGCGGCGGGCCATCGCTCGGGCGGGCGGGCAATGCGCCGGCATATGTAGACCTCGGCCTGCCGGTACTGGGGATCTGTCTCGGCCTGCATATCATCGCGACCCGCCGGGGAGGAACGGTGCATCCCGGAACTTCCGGCGGTTTCGGCGGGGTGGACGTACGTATTTTCGAGCATGACGCGATCCTGGACGGGTACCCGGACCGCATCAGCGTCTGGGCGTCCCACGCGGACGAGGTCAGGACCATGCCCGACGGGTTCACCCTCCTCGCACAGTCGGCGATCTGCGGTGTCGAGGCAATGGCAAAACCGGATGAACAGATATTCGGCATCCAGTGGCACCCGGAAGTGAGCCATACCTTTGAGGGGGTTCGCCTCTATCATAACTTCAACCGCATCACACTGGACAGGGACTAACACCGCATGAATACCACGACGCGTCTCGGGGAAGAGATCAAAAAGACCGGCTTTGTGTGCCGCCGCTGCGGCCGGTGCTGTGCCGGCGGCCCCAAAGACGGCAATGAGGTCATCGTCTCACCGGATGAGATACGGACCATCATGGGCGCAACCGGCCTCGAATGGAATGAGATCGCCGACCCCTATCCGGAGTTCATCGACGACCCCTCGGGGGCCTCATATACGCTTGCCTGGTGCCTGAAGCGCACCGCACGGGGATGCATTTTTTTTGGTGAGGACTGCCGGTGTACCATCTACGACCACCGCCCCTCCATCTGCCGCACCTACCCCTTTATGCTCCAGGACGGGTGCCTCTGCATATCCGAATGTCCGGGCCTGGGAGACGAGGGCGCGGGCGGTAAGGAGGCAGAGGTTATTGCCAGAGACCTCCTCGCACGCTCCGCCATGGAGGAGACCGAGAACGAGAAGACCGCGGAGGTCTTCAGCGAGGCGCAGCTTGCCAAGGGGGACCGGTGCGTCATCGACAGCGAAGGGGTGACCTTCCTCCATGGGTGAGATACGTATCGTCGGGACCGCCCACGTCTCGCAAAAGAGCGTGGATGAGGTCCGGCAGGCGATCGATGAGTTCGCACCGGACATCATCGCCGTCGAACTCGACCGGGGCCGCCTCGCCGCCCTGAAAGGGAACGCTCCCCCGCCTTCGGTGGAGGATGTCCTGAAGAGCGGCAATTTTTCGCTGATCCTGGCACAGTGGCTCCTCTCCTATATCCAGCGCAAGATCGGCGACGAGACGGGGGTTCCCCCCGGCTCCGAGATGATGGCGGCGGTGGAGGTGGCCGAGGAGCGCGGGATCCCCTATGCGCTTGCGGACCGCGACATCAACATCACCTTCTCCCGGTTCTGGACGCTGATGCCGCTCTTCGAGAAAGTCAGGATCGGGTGGGCCATGGTCTCCTCGCTTGCAGGCATCGGGTCCGAAGATGAGATCGATATCGACCAGCTGACCGACCAGGACATGATATCCGCCGCAATGGAGGAGTTTCACCGTTTTGCACCGAAGGGTGCGGCAGCCCTCATCGACGAGCGGGATGCCTACCTCTCATACAATATTCTGGCCCTTGCCGGCACCCATGAACGGGTGCTCTCGGTGGTCGGTGCCGGGCACGTGGAGGGGATCAACCGGTTCATCCGGGCTCCCGAGACGCTCCCGCCCCGGCAGAGCCTGACCGCACAGCCGAAGCGGTTTCCCTGGGGAAAGGCATTCGGCATCTTCATCGCCGCCATCTTTGCGTTCTTCCTGGTGCTCATCGCCTTCTCCGGGGCAGGCATGGATGTCCTGCTCTCGGCGGTGCTCTACTGGGTGGTCATCAACGGCATCCTCGCAGCAGTGGGCACTCTGGTTGCCGGGGGGCATCCGCTCTCCGCCCTCACGGCCTTTGCCGTCGCCTGGATGACCTCCTTAAACCCGTTCATGGCCGCAGGATGGTTTGCCGCCGCGACGGAGGCAAAGCTGCGCAGGCCGAAGAGCAGTGACTTCGCCGCGATCATGAAGGCGGAAACGATCACGGAGATGCGCAGAATTCCGCTCTTCAAGGTGGTGCTGGTCGCGGCGCTTGCAAATATCGGGAGCATGGCCGGGACCTTTGCCTATATCCTCGTTATCATGCCCATCCTGGGAGTCGACCCAAGGGTGATCCTCACCGACGGGTTTGCCAACCTAACGGCATTTCTTGCGGGCCTCCTTCCCTTCTGACCTCTTTTAGTCATATTTGGGAAGAATATATCTAAGATGATTGCCACTACTACCCATTATGAATCTTGGAATTACCATCATCAAGGGACGGCGCAGTGTGCGCAAGTACAAGGATACGCCCATTCCCGAAGAGGCTATTCACCACGCCTTTGACTGCGCAAAATTCGCGCCGACCGCCCGAAACAGCCAGCCGTGGGTCTTCGGCATCGTCCAAAACAGGGAGACACTCGCAAAGATTGCCGGTCTTGCCACCCACGGCAAGTTCATCAAAGACGCCCCGGCCTGTTTTGCCGTATTCGGGCTGCGGGATGAGAAGTTCTATGTCGAAGACTGCTGCGCGGCAACCGAGAATATCATCCTTGCCCTCTGGTCCTATGGCATCGGCAGCTGCTGGGTCGCAGGTGCAAAGATGGACTACGCAGAAGACATCCGTGCCCTCCTCAACGTGCCGGATGAGTATGCCCTCGTCTCCCTGATTCCGGCCGGATATCCCGAAGAGATGACGATACCCGCGAAAAAAGAGCTGGATGACATCACCTTCCGGGAAGAATACAAATAATCCCCTTTTTCCGGCGCGTCCGCGCCGAAATCCGCCCCGTATCCCCGGGCATTGACGGCACCGCGGCCCGCATGATGCTGCCGTTCCCCAAGGATTATACGGTCTCCGGCACAGAGGAGAGTACATGAAATCGCCGGTGCTGCATGTGGCCCTTGACCTGCAGGAGCTCGAACGGGCCGTTAAAATCGCCCACGAGGCGGTCGAGGGCGGGGCCCAGTGGATCGAGGCGGGTACCCCGCTGATCAAGAGTGTCGGGATGGAAGCGGTCCGACGGCTGAGGGACGAGTTTCCCGGCCATGAGATCGTGGCCGACATGAAGGTGGCCGATACCGGCACCATCGAGGTGGAGATGGCGGCAAAATCCGGGGCGACGGTCGTCTGCATCCTTGCGGATGCGGATGATGCGGTCATACGGGAGGCGGTGCGGGCGGCCCGCCTCTACGGGGTGCGGACGATGGCCGACCTGTTAAACGTGAGCGACCCGGTTGCCCGCTCAAAGGAGCTCGAGGCGATGGGGGTCGATATCATCAACGCCCATGTCGGTATCGACCAGCAGATGATCGGCGGCGATTCGGTCTCCCTTCTTGCGGCAATTGCGGATGCGGTGAGCGTGCCGCTTGCGGTGGCGGGCGGGCTCGACGCAGAAACGGCAGCCCAGGCGGTCGCGGCAGGCGCAGATGTGGTCATCGTGGGAGGGAGCATCATCCGGTCCGATGACGTGACGGGCGCGGCCCGCCGGATCGTCGAGGCCATCCGGAATCCGTCGGTGGCGCCGAAGGAGAAGCCCGACCCGACCGAGGAGATCCGCCGCCTCTTCCTCTCGGCCTCCGCCCCGAACATCACCGATGCGATGCACCGGAAGGGGGCGATGGCAGGCCTCTTCTCCCTCTGCGGGGGGGTCAGGATGGCTGGGCCTGCCGTCACCGTCCAGACCTTCGGCGGGGACTGGGCAAAACCGGTGGAGGCGATCGATGTCGCCCGGCCGGGCGAGGTGATCGTGATCGACAACTCCTCCGCATCCGACGTCGCCCCCTGGGGAGAGCTTGCCACCCTTTCCTGCATCAGCCGGGGGCTTGCAGGCGTCGTCATCGACGGGGCGGCCCGTGATGTGGACGACATCAAAAAGACCGGATTTCCGGTCTTTGCAACCGCCACCTGCCCGAATGCCGGGGAGCCGAAGGGGCTTGGCGAGATCGGGGCGGAGATACGCTGCTGCGGCCAGGAGGTCCACACGGGCGACTGGATCATCGGTGATGAGTCCGGGGTCGTCGTCGTCCCGAAGGCCCGTGCCTACGAGGTCGCCCGCCGGGCCGTCGAGGTCTCCAAGACCGAAAAGCGGATCCGGGAGGAGATACGCCGTGGCGACACGCTCGCCTCGCTTTCCGAACTGCTCAAATGGGAGAAGCGGTAGGCACTGTTCCCGGCTTTTTTGATTTTTTTGAGTGGTCCGCACCGGAGAAGGGGCGAGTGGCCCGCCCCCTCCCGCCCTCAGGGATTTCCCCGCAGCACCGGTGCATGAACAGTCCTGCAGCCTCCCCCTGATTCCCATCCGCAGGAACCGCCATCGCCGGGTCCGTGCGATGGGGCGAAACACGATATTCATCACGCTGCACCGCCAACAATGGTACACTACTGCCCGAAACCATCACCATCCGGCGGGTGGCCGGGGCACTCCAGGAAGATGAACACAGCAGAACTGATCCTCATTGCCGTCGCGCTTGCGATGGACGCATTTGCGGTCTCGATATCGGCCGGCACCACCATCTGTGAGGAGCGGCTGAGAAAGGCTCTTGTCATTGCCGCGGCCTTCGGCGGCTTCCAGGCGGGGATGACCGTCATCGGGTGGCTTGCGGGCGAAGGGATACGGGAACTGGTCCTCTCCTTTGCCCCGCTCCTCGCCTTCGCCCTCCTCCTCGGCATCGGGGCAAAGATGATCTTCGAGGGGCTCCGGGGCGATGAGGGCTGTATCCTTATCCGGTCCGCCGCAGGGCTCCTCCTGCTCGCCGTTGCCACGAGCATCGATGCCCTCGCCGTGGGCCTGAGCTTTGCCGTGATCGGCATCCCCGTCATGTTCCCCGCGGCCGTCATCGGGGTGGTGGCCTTTCTCTTCTCCATTGCCGGCATCTTTCTGGGAAAACGGGTGGCCGACCTGATCGGGAGAAAGGCAGAGATCGTGGGAGGCATCATCCTCATTCTCATCGGCCTCAGGATTCTGCTCTTCTCCTGAAGACCCCTCTCCTCCACCGATCGGATGAGTCGGATGCCTCCCCTCCGTTTTGCGGGCGCTCATCTGCACAGAGGGGTGAGAAGCACTTTTTTTGATGTGCCGTGCAAGAAACGGCTCATGAGGGCGAACGAAGAAGGCAGCGATATCTTCACGCTCCTCTCCCGGAATGGCAAACGAGTCGTACGGGCAACCCGTAACGAGACGGGAAAAAGGGGTTTCAGGGACTGCCTGATAAATCCGCGGATTTCAGGAGGTTTCCGCCCCGGAAGATAATGGATTTTACCGCGTTTTCCACCTGGTCCACCCGCAGGATGAGCACGGCGGCCTCGCGGCCCGAGTAAGCATAGGAGTATTCGATATTGATGCCGGCATCGGAAAGCAGCTTTGCCATCTCAAAGAGGCCGCCGGGAACGTCACGCATCTTCACCGCGATCACGTCGGTAAACGAGACCATGAACCCCATCGCATTGAGTTTTTTATACGCAGCTTCGGGTTTGTCGACGAGCGCCCGGACGACGCCGAAGCCGTTTGCCTCGGCAATCGAAAACGCCAGGATATTGATTGACTCCTCTTCGAGTGCACCGGCGATCGCCATCAGGCGGCCGGGTTTGTTCTCGGAAAAGACCGAGATCTGTTTGATGGTATATGCTCGCGGGTCCATTAGTACTCCCTCCTGTCAATAACACGTTTGGCTTTTCCTTCGAACCGCGGGAGCGAGCCGGGTTCTGCTATCTCCACATCCACACTTACGTTCAGCGCATTCTTTAATGTGTGTGCCACCATGCCGCGGATGGCCATCAGGTCGTTTATTTTATCCGAGAATGCCTCGGGGTTGAGTTCGACGCGGACGAGCATGTCATCCAGCGCCCCCCTGCGGCTCACCTCGATCATGAAGTGGCCGGAGACGGCGGGAATGCCGAGGAGGGCGTGTTCGACCTGCGACGGGAAGACGTTGATGCCGCGGATGATGAGCATGTCGTCCACCCGCCCGGCGAGGCGTGCGATTCTCGGGTGGGTGCGCCCGCAGGGGCACGGGCTGGTATCAAGCGAGGTGATATCCCCCGTCCGGTACCTGATGATGGGGAGCGCCTCCTTCTGGAGGATCGTCACCACCATCTCTCCCTTCTCCCCTTCGGGCACGGGTTCGTCCGTCTCCGGGTCGAGGATCTCGACGAGGCAGATGTCGCTCCACATGTGAATGCCGTTTTGTTCGGTGCACTCGCAGAACATCGGCCCGGAGAGTTCGGAGGTGCCGTAGATGTTGTAGGCCCTGATGCCCATCTCGTCCTCGATGCGGGTCCGCATCTGTTCGGACCAGGGTTCGGCCCCGAGGATGGCGGCCCGCAGGTGCGTGTCGTCCCTGATGGAGACGCCCATCTTCTTTGCCGCATCCCCGATATGCATGAGGTACGACGGGGTGCAGCAGATGGCGGTGACCAGGAGGTCCTGCATCAGTTCGATCTGCCGTTCGGTGTTGCCGACCGATGTCGGGACGACGGAGGCCCCGATGCGTTCCGCACCGTAATGGAGGCCGAGGCCGCCCGTGAAGAGCCCGTACCCGTAGCTGACCTGGACTACATCGCCGCGGCCGAGGCCGCAGGAGGTGAGCGCCCGGGCAAGGGACTCGGTCCAGGTGTCGAGGTCATGCTTCGTGTACCCGACGACCGTCGGTTTGCCGGTCGTGCCCGACGAGACATGGTAGCGGACGAGCTCGTCCTGCTCGGCGGTAAAGATCTTGTCCGGGTAGCCGTCGCGAAGGTCGGTCTTGTACATGAACGGCAGCCTTCTCAGGTCATCGAGGGAGGTGATGTCATCCGGGTGGACCCCGTGCTGTACCATCCGCTCATGATAGAAGTTCGAGAAGGAGTACAGCCTGTACACCAGTGTCTTCAACAGCCTGAACTGCAGCTTCTTCAGTCCAGCTTCGGGCATCATCTCCATATTCGGGTCCCATGCAATCACAGTGAATCACCTCTCCGGTCCACCACACGCTTCGCCTTTCCTTCATAGCGGGGCAGTGAACCCGGTTCAACAAGTTTTACACGTGTACGCAGATTAAGTGCTTCCCTGAGCGCTCCTATGACCTTGTTCTGCACCCGGGCGAGGTCGGCGAGCTCCCCGCTGAAAAATTCACGTTTCAGTTCGATGTCAATCGTCATCTCATCGAGATGATTCACCCGGTCGACATAGACCAAAAACTCGTCGCCCACCTCAGGGATGGAGCGCAGCACGTGTTCTATCTGGGACGGGAAGACGTTGATGCCGCGGATGACGAGCATGTCGTCGCACCGGCCCGAGAAGCGTGCGAGCTTTGCGCCACGCCCGCAGGGGCACTCGTCCTCCAAAAGCATCGTGATATCCCCGGTCCGGTACCGGAGGAGCGGCATCGCTTCCTTGACCAGCGGGGTGATGACGAGTTCGCCGCGCTCGCCGGGGCCGAGCACCTCGCAGGTCTCGGGATCGATGATCTCGACGTAGTACATGTCATGCCAGATGTGCAGGCCGCATCTCTCCGGGCATTCGAAGGCCGCGCCGGGGCCGTACATCTCGCTCATCCCGTACGAGTCGTACGCGGTGACCCCGAGCTTCTCCTCCAGCACCTTGCGCATATTGTCCGACCAGGGCTCGGCACCGAACATCCCGGTCTTCAGGGTGGGAAGCGTAGTCCCCTCCTTCTCCGCCACCTCTGCTATATGCATCGCGTAGGACGGCGTGCAGTGCAGGGCGGTCACGCCGAAGTCGTCGATCATCTCAATCTGGCGGCGGGTGTTGCCGGTCGCCGACGGGATCACCGTCATGCCGATCTTCTCCGCCCCGTAATGGAACCCGAGGCCGCCGGTAAAAAGCCCGTAGTTGACGGCATTCTGGAATATGTCATCGTCGGTGAGGCCGACCATCGTCATGTTCCGGGCAATGAGCTCCGACCAGTTGTCGAGGTCACGGCGGGTGTACCCGACGACGGTCGGCTTCCCCGTGGTCCCCGAGGTGGTGTGTATCCTGACCACCTTTTTGAGGGGGACTGCCAGAAAGCCGAACGGGTAGCCCTGCCGAAGGTCGGTTTTTTTCGTAAACGGGATACGTTCGATGTCCTCCACCGACCGGATGTCGCCGGGGGATATCCCCGCCTGCCTGAAGAGGTCCCGGTAGAACGGCACCTCCGCCGCCTGGCGGACCGTCCATTTCAGTCGTTTGCTCTGGAGCACCCCGAGGGCATCGCCCTTCAGCGTCTCCTTCTCCCTGTCCCAGAATGCCGTATCCATATCTTCTCCGACCTTTTTTGTCCATTCGGGCAGCGCGTGGCAGAACAGCCCTGCTGCTCCCGCAAAGGCCCTCCGGACAATCGTGAGGTACTTTGATCTCCAGACCGGAAAAAGCATTGCTATGTGTTAGCATAGCACAACCGGCGGCCCGGACAGACCGGGACGAATGGGAGGGTGAGCATTTCTTTTCACCGGTTGTGTACTCCGGGATTGCACCATGGACCGGGCATGGTCCCGGCCCCCTTGTCCGGCCACTCCCCGTTGTGCGTGAACGATCCGGGATCCCCGATTTTTTGTTTATACGGCGGTTCCGTTCGAATATTCGGGGCTCTCCCCATTCCGGACGGTAAACGATGAATTAATGTACTCCTTAAAGGAGAATTGATCAGGAGAGGGATCAGTATACACGAGGAGGTTTCATGGCATATGGTCGCCGGGTTCGGCGGCCACATCAAGGCAACGGGAACGACGCTCTCGATTCTCCTGAAAGGGGAGCATAGGGAGTATCCCCTCGAGAGCGTCCGCCACCTTCTCCTCGTGGGCGGCCACAATATCCACACCGCCGCAATCACGCGGCTCCTCCGGCAGGGGTCGTCCATATCATTTTTTGACGCCGACGGGACCCCGGTCGGCATCCTGAACCCCTTCGGCGAGGACCCCGGCTCTTCCGTCCGAAAGATGCAGTATGAACGCCCGCCGCACGGGTTCGCCCGCGATATTGCCGTTGCAACCCTCCGGTCGCGCCTGCTCATGATCGAGCGTACGGGTGAGGCGCTCGGCACGGACCTCTTCTACGAAGGTGAACAGGAGATCCTCATCGGGATCCTGGAAGACATGGACTACCTGATAAAGATGGACGAGCTCCGGCGGGTCCACCGCCTTGCAGGCGATATGTACTACGAGATCATGTCCCGCAGCCTCGGGCCGGAACTCGGGTTTCACCGGCGGACGTCCCGGCCGCACCACGACCCGGTCAATGCGATGCTCTCGCTCGGGTACGCGATGCTCTTCGGCAACACCATCATCTCCCTCATCGGCGCCCGGCTCGACCCCGACCACGGGTTTCTCCGGGAGGGGAAGCGGTCACTGGTCATGGACATGATCGACCCGATGAAGGCGGGGATGATCGACGAGGCGGTCTTCTCGATTGCCCGCGGCGGGCTCATCGACGGCCGGTACGAGGTGAGCACCCGGCGCTGCCACCTCAATGAAGAGGTGATCAGCGCACTGGGAACAGCCCTCAAGGAGTCCATCGAACAGGAGCTCATCGACCATAATGTGCTTGCGCTCTGCCGTGCCGTCCGGGGAGAGCAGGACCTCAGGATACTCTATTGATGGAAGTATCCGCCGTTCACCCGCCCGTTCTAATCAGTTAAAAGCGGCTATAATTGGCAATAATCTGAAATGAACTGTTATAATCAGTTATATGCGGTTATAAATGTTTAGAATCGGCAAAAGGCGGTTATAATCAGTTATATGCGATTATAATTGGTTATAATCGGCAAAAGGCGGTTATAATCAGAAATATGCGATTATAATTGGTTATAATCAGCAAAAGGCGGTTATAATCAGTTATGACCAGTTATACGCCGTTTCGCTCGATGGTAAAGGTGGTGCTCCCGACCGGTTCGCAGGGGGTGATCACCACATCGCGGACGACTGCCCTCGGGCACCCGTAGAGGGAGGATATGAATTTTTCCAGGATGATCTCCTCACCGGAGGCGACGATTCTCACCCTTCCGTCCGGGAGGTTTGTCACCAAACCGTTCACCGTCAGGGAGATGGCCAGTTTCCTGACACATGCCCGAAACCCCACCCGCTGAACACGTCCGGACACGAGGATCTCAACGGTCTTTACGACGGGGTCTTCGGCGGGGGTCCCTGGCGCGGCATCCTCCATACCAACACGTTGTGTGATCCCTTCTATAAATATGCCATGATTTCTCAGGGGGGGAAAAAGAGGGATGGTTAGTCGTAGGCGATGAGCAGTACGCCGAGTTCCTTCTCGAGGGCCTGAATCTTTCCGATTGCTGCCGTGGAGAGCTTTCCCACCGGGCGCTCCTGCTGGTAGGCCACCATGATGACGCCAAGGGAATGCTCGCAGTCCTTCACCTGTTTGAGTTGTGTATCCGTCAGATGTGCTATCTCCGTCATGCTTCACCTAAGTCGCCTTATGGGAAGCACCAATATTTAATTTTGATTGTGCCAAAAAAATATAATGCGCATTAACGCAATTCCTGTTGCGTTGGAGGATGCCGACACCTCCGGCATGGCCCGGGCATCTCCGGGACAAACGAACAACTAATGAAGTGGTAGCCACCAACCTTCTGGGAGTACCATGGCTCAACGCGAGGAGACGGACCGGCTGATACGGGTCTTACAAAACGGCAATGTCCACGAACGCCGCAGTGCATCGGATGCCCTTGCGGCAATGGGCGGCGAGGCCACCGAACCGCTCATCAGGGCGCTCCTGAGGGAGCAGAACAACGATGCCCGCTGGTATCTGTCGCGGGCGCTTGCACAGATCGGCGAACCGGCGGTGGATGATCTCATCGCGGTCCTGATTGCTGAGGATGACCGGGAGACGCGGCGCTACGTGGCAGCGGCCCTCGGCGCCATCGGGGAACCGGCGATAGACCCGCTGACAGGCCTTCTCGCCGACGATGACCCGGAACTGAGAGGCTACGCGTCGCTTGCCATCGGGCGCATCGGCGAGCCTGCCATCCCGAAACTCATGGAGCTCATCGAGACGACCGAGGGGGTCGTCAACCGCTGCGCAGTGATGACGCTCCACAAGATGGGCGAGATCGGCCCCGGGGCGCTTGCCGAGTACCTGAACAAATAATACGGAATAAAAAATCTTTTTTTCAGAGCCCCAGCAGGGCTCCCGCCGGATATTTGCGTACCACGTCTTCGAGGCCGAGGCCGCTGATATACTTCATCAGCTCCTCGTGGTCGCGTTCGTAGTACATATGCGCCGAGACGGAGGTGTGCGAGTACCACCCGACAGGGAGGGATAGGGCGTCCGCGATAAACTTCTGGAGGTGCACGAGGGCGTACATGTTCGCCCCGAGCGCCGAGAGCATGTCGTTGGACCGGAACTCCACGTGCATGTTGAGGCTTTCGTCGCGGACGAAGCACTGCATGCGCTGGAGGCAGGGGGGGTTTGCCGAGGGCTCGTCGAGTTCGGGGTGCCAGGTGATCGCAAGGGCGCGGCGGGAGGAGGGTTCCGTACGGAGTTTTTCAATAATCCATGCCACCTGGTCGAGACCTTTACCGTCGCCGTTGCCGTTCAGGATGCCATCCCCGCCACGGACGGGATAGTCGAAGAGCCGGTCGTGGTAGGTGTAGACAAACTCACTGTCCGTCCCGTGGAGAAGGTCGTGGACATACTGCCCCATCATCTTCTCCCCGAACATGTTGCAGGGGCTTACCATGTAGTCGGCAAAGGGGTTTTTTACCTGGATGGAGAACGGTTCGGGCAGCTCAAGCGTCTTCTCATTATCTTCGGTCACCACTTCGCAGCCGTATCTGAGAATCGCCTTGATGACTTCCTCATGCGCCTTTCCCAGGCAGTAGGCTCGGACATTTAACATCGCTGTATTCCTCGTTGGTCGGTTCCCGGCAGAACTGACCGGCACTGCCGGGCAGCCCTGGCCGGGCGTCGTACAGAAGTTCTCACCCTGAAGATTGATTAATGATGTGATTGGAGTGCCGGTTCTGACAAGGATTAATGCCCCCTCACGCGGTACTATTGAGCCATGCAGGCGTCACCGGAGATGGAGGCCTATTTTGCCTCGCTGACAGGGGAACTCGAGCGGGCGATCGCGGTTGCCGGGGCCGCCCGCAGGAAGGGGGTTGACCCGCGTACCGAGGTGGAGATCCCGGTCGCAAGCGATCTTGCCGACCGCGTGGAGGCGCTCCTTGGCTATGCCGGGGTTGCAGCAAGGCTTCGTGAACTGGGCGAGCAGATGTCGCGTGAGGAGGTGGCACTGCGCATCGGTGACGATTTTATCGCAAAGATGTTCGGAGAGGAGACGAGAGAGGAGATCCTCGACCATGCGATCCGGACCTCGATGGCGCTTCTCACCGAAGGGGTGGTGGCGGCGCCGACCGAGGGCATCGGGCGCGTCGGCGTCGGGAGAAACGACGACGGCACGGAGTACCTGAAAATCTACTACGCAGGGCCCATCCGGAGTGCGGGCGGAACGGCGCAGGCGCTCTCCGTTCTCGTGGGCGACTACGTGAGAAAGGGGCTGGGGATGAACCGGTACATCCCCCGCGACGACGAGGTCGAACGCTACGTGGAGGAGGTCAAAAAATACAACAATATCATGAGCCTCCAGTATCTCCCGAGCGACGACGAGCTCCGGATGATCATCCGCGAGTGCCCGGTCTGTATCGAGGGGGAGCCGACCGAGCAGGTGGAGGTCTCGGCCTACCGGAACCTGGAGCGGATCGAGACGAACACCGTCCGGGGCGGCATGGCGCTCGTCGTCGCCGAGGGGCTTGCCCTCAAGGCCCCGAAGATCCAGAAGAACGTGCGCAAGGTGGGCATCGAGGGTTGGGACTGGCTCGACGACCTGATAGCGGGCGTCTCCTCCAAGTCCTCGGATGATGACGAGGACGAGGGGAAGGAGAAGAAGCCGGGCGTCAAGCCGAAGGACAAGTACATCCGCGACCTCATCGGCGGGCGGCCGGTCTTCGGGTACCCGATGAGAAAGGGCGGGTTTCGTCTCCGCTACGGCCGCTCCCGCAACACGGGGTTCGCCTCGGCAGGGTTCAACCCTGCGACCCTGCACCTTTTGGGCAACTTCCTCGCCGTCGGCACCCAGATGAAGGTGGAGCGGCCCGGCAAGGCCGCAGGCGTGGTGCCGGTCGACACCATCGAGGGGCCGACGGTAAAACTTTTCAGCGGCGACGTGCTCCGGGTGGATACGACGGAGGAGGCGCTCTCCCTTATGGGGAAGGTGGACGAGATCCTCGATGTGGGGGAGATGCTCGTCTCCTACGGCGAGTTTCTGGAGAACAACCACGTGCTGATCCCCCCGTCCTACTGCGAGGAGTGGTGGCTGCTTGAAGGCGGCACCCATACGCCGGCGGACGAGGCGGAGGCGATCGCGATGGCGCGTGCGGGGGCGTACCTCCACCCGCAGTACATGTACATGTGGGACGACATTCCCGCGGCGGATATCCGGGAGCTTGCCGAATTCGTGGCGGGGCACGGGCGCTATGACGACGGCGCACTCTTCATTCCGAAGGACGGGCGAGGCAAGGAGATACTGGAGGTGCTCCTCGTCCCGCAGACGGTCACGGACGGCGTCGTTTGCATAGAAACCCCGCAGGTCGTCCTCGCGTGCCTTGGCCTGAATGCAGACCTTACGCTTGCCGGCCGGTGGGACGGCGCACCGATGGAGGACGAGTCCCTTGCCCTCGTCCTGCACCTGTCCGGGATGAAGATGCGCTCGAAGGGCGGCATCCGCATCGGCGGGAGGATGGGCCGCCCCGGCAAATCGAAGGCCCGCGAGATGCGCCCGCCGCCCCACGCCCTCTTCCCCGTGGGTGACGAGGGCGGGTCCCGGCGGTCGTTCCAGGAGGTGGCAAAGTCGAAAGGCAACGCCGCGGGCGGCACGATCACCGCGGATGTCGGGCGGCGGCGCTGCCCGGCCTGCGGGGCCGAGACCTTCAAGAATGCCTGTCCGGCCTGCGGGACCCACACCGAGGCGGTCTTCACCTGCCCGCGGTGCGGGAGAACGCTTGCCGGCCCCACCTGCCCCGCCTGCGGTGCCGAGGGGGTCTGCCTCCAGAAGATCCAGGTACAGGTGCAGGACGAGTACGCGGCGGCGCTCGCCCGCCTCGGGATGCGGGATGCGGAACTCAGGCTCGTCAAGGGGGTCAAGGGCCTCATATCAAAGGAGCGGACGGTCGAACCGCTGGAGAAGGGCCTGCTCCGGGCGAAAAACGACCTCTTCGTCTTCAAGGACGGCACCATCCGGTACGACATGATCGACCTGCCGCTGACGCATTTCCGCCCCCGCGAGGTGGGGACGCCGATCGAACGCCTGAGGGAGCTCGGGTACCTCCGCGATGTGTATGGTGCACCGCTGGAATCCGACGACCAGATCCTCGAGCTGAAGGCGCAGGATATCCTCGTCTCCGAGGACTGCGGCAACTGGCTCGTCCGGGTGTCGCATTTCATCGACGAGAGTTTGGAGAAGCTCTACGGCCTTCCCCCGTACTATTCTGTCGAGCGTCCGGCCGACCTCGTGGGCGAGCTCCTGATGGGCCTTGCCCCCCACACCTCTGCAGGCGTGCTCGCCCGCCTGATCGGGTTTTCAAAGGCGCACGTGGGCTACGCCCATCCCTTCTTCCATGCGGCGAAACGACGCAACTGCTTTGCGGCCGACACGCAGATTATGGTCTACGACGGGGCGGAGTGGCGAGACCTTCCCATCGGGCACTTCGTGGTCGAGAACTTCGACCTCGACCGCCCCGAACTCGACCGGGTGGGCACCTACTACTCGGACCCGAAGGCGCCGTTCTGGGTGCATGCGATCGACACGGTGGGCATGGTGCACCTGCGCCGGGTGACCTCGGTCTCGGTGCACCGGGCGCCCGCAAGCCTGATACGGTTCGAGACGACGCGGGGCAAGTCCCTCACCGTCACCCCGGACCACGCAATGGTGGTGGCCGAACTTGCCCACCTGAGAAAGATCATGGCGATGGAGGTGAATGTCGGGGACTGCGTGCCGACCTTCGACGGGCAGATGGTGATCAACGACCGGATTGCCCAGCGCGAGATCGTCGAGAACCTCGGGGAGTACGTCTACTGTCTGACGGTCGCCGAGGACCATACGCTTGCGGTAAACGGCATCTTTACCGGGCAGTGCGACGGCGACGAGGACTGCGTGATGCTCTTAATGGACGGGCTGTTGAACTTCTCCCGGTCGTTTCTGCCGGAGACCCGTGGGGGGTCGATGGACGCACCGCTGGTGCTCACGTCCACGCTCGACCCCTCGGAGGTCGACAAGGAGTCGCACAACGTGGACGCCGGTTCCTTCTATCCGCTGGAGTTCTACCTCGCAACCCTCACCTATACCCACCCAAAAGACCTTGACAAGCTCATCGATCACGTGGAAAACCGCCTGGGAACGCCCGCCCAGTACGAGGGGATCATGTTCACCCACGACACCTCAGACATCTCGGCGGGGCCTTTGGAGTCGACCTACACGAAGCTGACCACGATGCTCGAGAAGCTGGACGCGGAGCTTGCGCTCGCGAAGTCCATCCGGGCGGTCGACGAGTCCGATGTGGCCGAGCGGGTCCTCAACACCCACTTCATCCGCGACCTGCAGGGCAACCTGAACGCGTTTTCCAAGCAGAAGATGCGGTGCACGAAGTGCAATGCGAAATACCGGCGGATGACGATGTCGGGCAAGTGCAACAAGTGCGGCGGGAACATCATCCAGACCGTCCACGAGGGGTCGGTGAAGAAGTACCTGGAGATGTCGCTCAACATCTGCGAGGAGTACGACATCTCCGAGTACACCCGGCAACGGGTGGAGATGCTCGACATGTACATCCTCTCCACCTTTGGAAAAGAGAAGGAGACCCAGCTGGGGCTCGCGGACTTTATGTGACGGGGGAGGACCGCCTGCCGGGCGGGTGAACCAGACTATTTTTTTCGCCGGGGAGGAAAGATGCCCAAAAGACGAGGCATCCGCTCCCGGTGATTTTTTAATTTTCTCGTTTCCGATGGCGCGGGCGAGGGCAGATAAAAATTATTTTGGGGACCGTTGTGCAAGCCTGTCCCGGCAGAAGGCGAGGACGTCTTCTATGCGGCCCTCTCCGGCGCCCCCGGGATAGATGCAGGCGTCCTGCGGGAGGATCGCGATCCCGCCGAAGAGGAGGTCCCACGGGATGGGGTCCTGTGCCGTGGAGGCGGAGGGGGCGATGGCAAATCCCCGGAGGGCTTTTGCCGGGAGCTGGGCGAGGTGGGACTCGACGGGGTCGGACCGCCGTTTTGCCGCGGTGGCAAGCGCCCCCATGTTGAGGAGGACGCCGCAGGTGTCGCAGATCTCCGGGGCCTGGTCCTGCATCACCCCCCAAAACCCGCGGATGTCGCTGCCGGTCTCGAGGAGCGAAGGGACGGCATTTTCGATGACGACCGAGGGATGGACGCCGCAGGCATCGGCGTAGTAGTTACTGATGAACCGCATGGACCGGGCAATCGCGGAGTAGGTAACGCCGTGGGCCTTGCCGGGGTGGATGCGGATGATCTCCGCCGGGCGGCCGAGATGGTCGGAGATGAAGACGAGCATCTGGACAAACTCTGTCTCTTATACACA
>OMKS01000725.1_pt1 | contig 30371 bp, 21 predicted proteins | sample 1674721 | NCBI WGS metagenome assembly OMKS01 (sample SAMN06264996, study PRJEB25208) | sediment metagenome | isolation source: hot spring sediment | place: USA: California | collected 2014-09-02 | reverse complement strand
TCAGTATCGTTGTACGCCAGCACCCAGTGGCCATTGGCCAACGTCACTACGTCGGCTCCGGCGCCGGGATTGGGCAGATTGGAGTCCCGCACCCCGGTCCACGTCAGTCCACCGTCGCTCGATGAACTGACATGCAGCCGCTTCGGCGCCGGGCCGTTATCCCGCATATATGCCACGAGCGTCCCATCCGACTTGACGGCGATACCGGGCTGGATGTTGCCCGCGGCCACCAGCGGCTGGCTGAATTGCCATGTCGCGCCGCCGTCGTCGGTCACCGCCATCAGCGAGAAACTGAATCCATCCGAGTACAACGGCACAATAATGCGGCCCGACTCGAGCACAACGGCCTTGTTCTTCGTCTGCCAGCCCATCCGCCGAAAGTACGGATACCCCAGTTCCGCGTCCCTATACCCGCCCTTGCCGTCATACAGGCGCCCGCCGCGGACCCTATCCTTGCCGCGGGCCTTGTCCAGAAGCTCTGCGCCCCAGGCACGCCACACGGCCGCCTTTGCCCCGCCCGCGATCTTGCCCGTCAACCCCTCGCCCGCCGCCAGATACCCGGCATAATCTGCAATCTGCCGCTCAATCGACCGCACAAACCGGTCCTCGGGCTGGATGCCCCGCTCGGCCGGGTCGCCGGGCTTGACATGCAAGACCTCCTGCCAGGCCCATTTTGGGGGCCCGGCCCCGGCGAAGTCCTCGCTGATTCGATACTTGAGCAGCGACGTCTCCCATTGGTTGGCCATGACCGTATACCACATCAGCCACAGCCGCCCCTGGCCATCCATAAACAGAATCGGATTGATATCAGGGAAACCGGGCACATCCGCCATGACAAACGGCTCGGACCACGCCTGCGCTCCGCGCGGCCGCCGGGCCCCCATGATGGCCACGTCATCGGCCCATCGCTCCCCCGAACCCTGGAACCAGGCCGCCAGCAGGTCCCCGTTGGGCAATTCTACGATGGTCGATCCGTGAACGTGCTCGTGGACCGCCGGGAAGATCGCCTCGACATGGTACACCGCGTCGTCCGCCGCCGTTCGCCCCGCGGCGGCCCATACGAATCCCTCATATCCCGCTGAAACAACCAGCAACGCCGCCATGATCACTCGATGGGATACCGCCATGCTACACCTCATCAACAGCCTGTCGGCAACCACGGACCCCGCGAACAGCCCGCGAGCCCATAATGACGGTCGGCGCCTCGGCCGTCAAGCAGGCCGACTCGGCACGAACGTCTCGGCCCCGGAGCCGTACGACGGCGTATCCGACAGGGCCAGCGCCGTATCAATCAGGGCCAGATGCGTGTATCCCTGCGGGAAGTTGCCCAACAGACGCTTGGTCTTGAAGTCCAAATCCTCACTATAGAGCCCCAGATGGTTGCCGTAGCCGAGCAGCCGCTCGAACTGCGCCATCGCCTCCTCGCAGCGTCCGATCCGATACAACGCCTTGATCATCCAGAACGTGCAGACGGTAAACGACGAGCGAGGCACGCCAAAGTCATCCGGCTCTCGATAGCGGTACATCAACCCATCGACGCTCAGGTGCTTCCACGTCTGCTCCACCGTCTTGACATACACCGGATCGCCGGCACTGCAGAAACCATAATGCTCGGCCAGGAGATTCGCCGAATCAAAGCTGGCGGCGCCGTAGTATTGCGTCAAAGCGCCGGTTTGGGGGTCGATGCCCTTGTTCAGGATATCGGTCCGTATCGCGTCGCGCAGCCTCGCATAATTTTCCGCATCGGCGGTCTTGCCGAAGAACCGCGCCATGCTGACCGCCCGGTCCATGCCCACCCAGCATAGAATCTTCGAGAACACGAAATGCCTGCGTTCGCTGCGGAACTCCCATATCCCGCTGTCGGTCTTGCGCCAGTTGTTGTAGATATGCCGGGTCAGAGTCCGAACCACCGTCCAGAGGTCCTCGCGGTAATCGAGCGTGTTGTAGAAAAGGCGGAATGACTGATAGATGACGTCCATCAGGACGCCGTAGATATCGTTCTGCTTCTGGAAATGGGCGCTGTTGCCGACGCGCACCGGCCGCGAGCCCTCATAGCCCCGCAGCCAGTCCAACTCCATCTCCTTGAGCGTCCGGTTGCCGCGGATGCCGTACATAATCTGTATCTTCTCGTCCTTGTAGGGCACGATATCGAGGATGAAATTCAGGAACCGCTTGGCCACGGAATAATGGCCCAGCCGCGTCAGGACACTGATGGTCATCCCCGCGTCCCGCAGCCAGCAGTACCGGTAATCCCAGTTGCGGACCTCGCCGATGGCCTCCGGCAGCGAGGTGGTCACCGCCGCCAGGATCGCGCCGGTCTTCTGGAAGGCCAGCATCTTCAGGACCAGGGCGCTGCGCTGCACGGCCCGCGGCCAGGCCGTCACACTGTCCGTCCGCGCCAGCCATCCCATCCAGTACACCTTGGTCCGCTCATACTCCAGCCGGATATAATCCACGTCCAGCCGCACAATCTTCTGATTGTAGCTCATCAGAAGGTAGTGGTCTTCCGTGAGTGTGATGGGTTTGGCGTCGGCGACGTCCGTCAGCGGCAGGTCCGAGTACAGGTAGACGGATTCGTACTTGCCCGCCGTGGTGCAGTGCTTCAGGAATTCGGTCGACAGCTCCCGCCGCACCGGATGCTGAGCGTAGCTCGGCCGCGGCTCGTAGCGAATCCGCACCTTCGGGCGCCCGCTGACGACGTGCAGATACCGGACAATGTCCGGCGGACAGTGATAGGCCCCGGATTCGGTTCGATACCGCGGCATGAAATCGAACACCTCCAGGACATCCGAACCCCGCGCGAACCGCGTCACCAGAATGTTGGTCCGCCGCAGATACTCCTGCGTGATTTTGCAACCGGCGGCCGGTTCAATGGCGAATCGCCCGCCCCGCTCTTCATCCAGCAGCGACGCGAAGATTGAACTGCTGTCAAAATACGGCAGGCAGCAGAAGTCGATACTGCCGGTGCGGCTCACCAGGGCCGCCGTCGTACAGTTGCCGATGACGCCATAGTCAAGATTCTTCATAGGCTGCTATTCCGCAAGGTTTTCCAGGAGCTTGCGCACCACCGAGACCGAACCGGCGCTGAAGCGGGCCCGGCTGGAGCCTCCTCCGACCTTGATGGTATAGGCATGTTCGGGCATCGCCGCGAACATGTCTTCATCCGTATAATCGTCGCCGGCGCAGAAGATGAACTCCCACGGACCCCGCGCCAGCCAGGTCTCCGCCGCCGAACCCTTGTTGGCCGCCACGCTCTTGACCTCCAAAATGCGGGCGCCCTCGAAGACGCCCAGGTCCAGGTTCTCCGTCAGGCCCACCAGGGCGCCTCGCAACTCCTGCATCCGAACATGCGCCAGTTCCGGATCACTGCGTCGGCAGTGCCACACGAGCGAGAAATCCTTCTCCTCGACGAAGGAACCGGGCGTCCGGTCCGCGTACAGATCCAAAATCGGTCGAATCGCATCCTTCCAGTGATCGGCCAGGGAGCCTCGGCATTCCCATTGCCCGCTGCGCCGGCGGCGCCAGTTGCCGTGCTCGGCCACCAGATGGACGTCGAGATCGCCCAGCCAGTCCTCCAGTATCCGTCGGTCGCGCCCGCTGATGATGACGAGTTCATTGCCGTCCCGATCGGACAACCGAGCGAGCATCCGGCACAGGTCCGGATCCGGCATGGCGGCCTCCGGTTGGCCGACAAACTCGCGGAGCGTCCCATCGTAGTCCAGAAGAAACAGACTACGCCGGCTCCCGTGGTACGCGGCGACAATCTCCCGGCACACCGCGGGCGTCAGGCTCCGCATCGACAGTAGCGTCTGAGTCGCCTTGATATCGGCAAGCCGCTGGACGAAATCCGTGGCCCATCGTTCGACCGTGTAGCGGGCCACACGCTTGAGCATGGACTGATTGCGGCGTTTCTGTTCCTCCAGCGGCATGGTCATCGCCCTGGCAATGGCCTCGACGATGCCCGTCTTGTCATGGGGGTTGACCACCAGGGCCTCCGACAACTCACAGGCCGCCCCGGCCATTTCGCTGAGAATCAGCACGCCGCGGCCGTTCGTCTGAGCTCGCGTCGCCACGTACTCCTTGGCCACCAGGTTCATCCCATCCCGCAGCGGCGTGATCAGGGCCACGTCGGCCGCGTGGTACAGCGCCGTCAGCCGCGTGAAATCCAGAGACCGGAACATGTAATTGATGGGGGTCCACCCGATGGTGCCGTACTCTCCGTTGATCCGCCCCACAAGCTGTTCGATCTGAACGCGAAGATCATTGTACCAGGATACCTGCACCCGGCTGGGAACCACCAGGATCACCAGGCTCACCTTTCCGCGAAAGTCCGGATACACCCGCAGGAACTGGTCGAACGCCTCCAAGCGGTTCAGAATACCCTTGGTGTAATCCAGGCGGTCGATGGAGATCATCAGCTTGCGATCACCCGTTTGTGCCCGCAGACCGGCAATTTCCTCCCGAACCTCCGCACAATCGGCCGCCGAGGCAAACCTTTCAAAGTCGATGCCCATGGGAAAGGCGTCCACCCGAACCGGGCGGTCGTCCACCATGAGCGTATTGAGCGAGTGTTCACACCCGGCGATCCGCTGGGCGCTGCTGAAGAAGTGCCGCACGTAGTCGTATTCGTGGAAGCCGATCAGGTCCGCCCCCATGATCCCCCGCAGTATCTCCATACGCCACGGCAGCAACCGGATCATCTCAAAGGACGGGAAAGGGATATGAAGGAAGAAGCCCATGGACGACTCCGGCAGCGCCTCCCGCAGCATCCGGGGCAGCAGCATCAGGTGGTAATCGTGAATCCATATCCGGTCGTCCGGGCCGGCCACCCGCAGCACCTGCTCGCAGAACAGCTCGTTGACGCGGCGATACGACTCCCACAGGACCGGATCGTACTGGCAGTACTGCGGAAAATAGTGGAATAACGGCCAGACGGTGGCATTGCAGAACCCATGGTAGAAATCCCGGACATCGTCGGCGGCCATGTGAACGCCGTGGTAGTTTTCGCTCGAAAGATGCTGCTGGATGTCCACCGCCTCCGCGTCGGATATCTCGTCGCGGGCCACGCCGGGCCAGCCCACCCACAACTGGTCCGCTTCATCCAGGCAGGCCAAGCCCGTCGCCAGGCCGCCCACACTGCGGCTGTAATGCAGCCTGCCATCATACTTCTCCACGCTGACGGGCAGGCGATTCGATACAATAATCAATCGGCTCATGGGAAAGGTCGCACTTTACTCTTGTATGTCTTTGTACGAAATGACCCTACGGAAAAACCTCCGTCGATGCAAGACCCAACCGGCCTGACAGATAATAATTAGGGTCCTGGCGGACGTTATTCATGGGGGTCCAAAGCCCTTTTCGGCCTCGTGACGGACCCAAAAAAGGCTTGTGATGGGCCTCTCAATCAGGATAATAGTCTGCGGCGGCGCCCGCGTTTGAATCCCGCAGGCGTCTTCGTTGTGCGTGAACACATAGAATCGTCAACCCGTCAACATTCTAAGGAGAAGGCCTGCTATGACCGAGAACAACAGCCACAACACGTCGCGCCGCGATTTCCTCAAGGACACCGGTCGTATCGCCGTCGGCTCGGCCCTGGCCGCCGGCATCGCGCCAAGTATCTATGCCAGCGAGAACAACACCATCAAAGTCGTGCTGATCGGCTGCGGCGGGCGCGGCACCGGGGCCGCCTCCAATGCCCTGAGCGTCAAGAACGGCCCGATCAAGCTCGTGGCCCTCGCGGACGTCTTCGAGAGCCGCCTTCGGAACAGCTTCAACTCCCTCAGCCGTCAGCACCCCCAGCAGGTGGACGTGCCAGAAGACCGCCGGTTTCTCGGATTCGACGGCTACAAGAAGGCCATGGACTGCCTCAATCCAGGAGATGTGGCCATATTCGCCACGCCACCGGCTTTCCGCTGGGTACACTTCGGCTACGCCATCGAGAAGGGGCTCAACGTTTTCATGGAAAAGCCCATCACCGTCGACGGCCCCTCCACCCGCAAGTTCCTCAAGCTGGCCGAGGAGTCGGTCAAGAAGAACCTCAAGGTCGGCGTCGGCCTGATGGTCCGCCACTGCCGGGGCCGTCAGGAACTTCTGCAACGTATCCAGGACGGCGAAATCGGCGACATCATCATGATGCGGGGTTACCGGATGGGCGGCCGTGCGGCCGCGGCGGGACCCAAACCCAACAACGTCAGCCATCTGATGTATCAGGTGCAGCGCTTCCACAGCTTCATCTGGGCCAGCGGCGGTGTCTACAGCGACTACTACATCCATCAGATCGACGAGCTGTCGTGGATGAAGGGCGCCTGGCCGATCGAGGCCCACTGCGTCGGCGGCCGACACCATCGAGGCAACGCGGTCGATCAGAATCTGGATACCTACGCCGTCGAGTACACCTACCCGGACGGCACGAAGCTCTTCTACAACGGCCGCAACATGGAAGGCTGCAAGGGCGGCTTCTCCAGCTACGTGCATGGGACCAAGGGTTCCGGCATTGTCTCGACCAACAGCCACGCGCCGGGCAAGGTCCGCACGTTCAAGGGCCACATCATGGATCGAGAGAACATGCTCTGGGCCTATCCCCAGCCGGAACAGAGCCCCTACCAGCTCGAATGGGACGACCTGATCGACGCCATCCGCAAAGATAAGCCCTATAACGAAGCCGAGCGGGGCGCCAAGGCCAGCCTGGTCAGTTCGATGGGGCGTATGGCCGGGCACACCGGCCAGGTCATCACCTATGAGCAGATGCTCAATTGCGAGCACGAAATGGCCCCGGATGTCGACAAGTTCACGTTCGACTCCGAGGCGCCTCTGATCGCCGATGCACAGGGCCGCTATCCCGTCCCGCAGCCCGGCATAGTCACCAACCGCGAGTATTGAGTGAAAGGCAGTACTATGGAACAGTCAAGAAGCCAGGAAACTCACCTCGGCGGTACGCGCCGCGACTTCCTCAAGGCCTCGACCGCCGTCGCCACCGGAGCAATGGCGGTAGCCATGAAGCTCAGTCCCGGTGTCTATGCCGCCGGCAGCGACATCATTCGCGTCGGTATGATCGGCTGCGGCGGGCGCAACACCGGCGCCGCCGCACAGGCCCTCTCGGCCGACAAGGGGGCCCGCCTGGTGGCCATGTGCGATATCTTCATGGACCGCGTCAAGGAGAAACGCAACATCCTCAAGGGCCAGAAGCCCGAGCAGGTCGCCGTCGACGATACCCATTGCTTTGAGGGCTTTGACGGCTACAAGCCAGTCGTCGAGTCCTCCGACGTGGTCGTCATCGCCAATGCCGCCAAGTTCCATCCCCTGCATTCCATGACCGCCGTCCGAGCCGGCAAACACGTCTTCGTTGAGAAGCCGCACGGCATCGACCCGGCGGGCATCAAGATGATGGATGCGGCCGCGGCGATGGCCAAACAGAAGGGCCTGTGCTTCGTTTCAGGCCTGCACAGCCGCTACCACACCGGCTACGAAGAGACCGTCAAACGCATCCACGACGGCGCCATCGGGCAAATCGTCGCCATCGAAGAGAACTTCCTACGGGCCCCTTATGTCATCATCGACCGTAAGCCCGGCCTGACGGAGCTTCAGTGGCAGTGCAGCACCCAGTACCACTTTCGCTGGCTTTCCGGCGACGATGTCGTCCAGTCGCTGGTGCATAACCTGGACCGGGCAAGCTGGGCGATGAAGAACGAGGTCCCGGTCAAGTGCCACGGTCTGGGCGGCCGCTCGTCCATGACCGAGCCCATCTATGGCGACGTCTTCGACCATCATGCGGTCGTCTACGAATTCGCCGACGGCACGCCCATCTATGCCTTCTGTCGAACGACCACCGGCTGCTACGATGAGTCGTCCAGCAAGATCATGGGCAGCAAGGGTCGCGCCGACATCACCCGGGCCCAGATATGGGGCCAGACCAATTGGAAGTGGGCCGGCCGTTGCGACCCCTATCAGCGGGAGCACGACCTGCTTTTCGCGGGTATCCGCTCCGGGGAGCCCCTTAACAACGGCGATTACATGAGCCGAAGCACGATGATAGGAATCATGGGTCAGATCTCCTGCTACACGGGAAAAGAGGTCAAGTGGGACCAGGCGTGGGCCTCCGATTTCTACTATCCACCCAGGCCCGAAGACTGCCGTGACGACATGGAGCCCCCCGTGAAGCCCGGTCCCGACGGCACCTATAGCGTTCCCAAGCCCGGTTTCACGAATCTGCTCTAAAAAAAGGTCGGCCTTCCATAGCAGAGGACCCGTTTTCCGCGTCCTTGCAGATAGGCTGCACAAGTTCTACAGGTACGAATCGAGGAGAAAAAGTATGACAGCAACCGGCAGGCTGGCCTGGATGACCACTGTGATGCTGTTTGTCGCAGCGGTTGCCACGGCCGCGGATCCCCCCGCAAAGTACACCGAGACCATCACCACGGCCAACGGCGAGACAATAACCTTCGAGATGCTCCTGATACCCGCCGGGACCTTCAAGATGGGCAGTCCGGATGGCGAGCCCGGCCGCAAGGAGGATGAAGGCCCCGTCCACGAGGTGAAGCTCGACGCCTTCTTCCTGTGTAAGCATGAAGCCACCCTCGACTTGTTTGTGGCCTACTACCAGGAAACCAGCACCGGCAAGAAAGAGTTCCTCGTGGCCGAGGAAGAGCAGAAGAAGGCCGAACAGGAGAAGGCCGGGGTCGATGCCTTCACCGGCCCGACGCCCGTCTACGGCGACCTGACGATGGGCTATGAGAACAATCATCCCGCCATCGGGATGACCTGGCTCAATGCGGCCAATTTCTGCAAGTGGCTGTCGATCAAGACCGGCAAACCCTATCGGCTGCCCACCGAGGCCGAGTGGGAATACGCCGCCCGGGCCGGCACGTCGACCCCCTACTATTTCGGCGATGACGCCACCCAGCTCAAGGACTACGCCCTCTACGGCGAGATCAGCAACATGGAGAATGAGGCCATCGGCAAGCGCAAGCCCAATGCCTGGGGTCTTTACGACATGCTCGGCAACGTCCGCGAGTGGGTGCAGGACTTCTACAGCCCAACGGCTTACGCCGATGCCGCCAAGTCCGCCCCGGCCGTCAACCCAACCGGCCCCGATACCGGCCAGGTCCACGTAGCCCGTGGCGGCGACTACAATACGCCCCCGGAGGAGACCCGCTGCGCCAGCCGGTCGTTTGAGGAACCGTGGTGGCGATCCGGAGATCCCCAGATTCCAAAGAGCCGCTGGTGGTTGCCCGAGATGGACTTCATCGGGTTCCGTGTCGCCTGTTCACTGCCCCAGGCCGACGCCAAATAACCAACAGACCGGATCACAACGGTTATCATCGAGGACCCCAATAACCTGCTGCTCAAGATCGTGGGCAAGCACGATGACGCCGAGGGCATGGGCCTGGACCTGACGAATATCATCTGCCGCCGAGTGCTTGAATAGCCTTGAATTCTCCCGTCCAAAACGGTAGTCTGTAGGCATAGTGGCCTCCGGTCGAACTGCTTTGACACACGAATAGGAGATGTCAAATGAGCCGCAACATGAGTCGTCGGGCGTTTCTGAGCAAGAGCGCCGCGTTCGGAACCGGGTTGACCATCGTCCATTCGGGCGTCCTCCAGGCCGGCAATTCGCCAAATGAGAAACTTAATATCGCTGTTATCGGCGTGGGCGGCCGCGGAGGGGCCAACCTCAATGATGTCAGGAGCGAGAACATCGTGGCCCTCTGCGATGTCAACTCCAGGAATCTCGCCAAGGCGGCCGAGCAGTTCCCGCAGGCCCAGACCTACAAGGACTGGCGCAAGTGCCTCGACCAGAAGGGCCTCGACGCCGTCGTCTGTTCGACCACCGACCATACCCACGCATTCATCAATATCTGGGCCATGAACCGCGGTCTGCACGTCTACTGCGAGAAACCGCTGGCCAACTCCGTCGAAGAGGCCAGCCTGGTCCGCCAGACGTACCTCAAGAACAGGAACAAGATCGCCACCCAGATGGGCACGCAGATCCATGCGGCGGACAACTACCGCCGGATGGTCGAACTCATCCGCGGCGGCGCCATCGGCACGCCGATGGACGTGCGGGTCTGGTGCAGCCGGATGCCCGAGGGCGGCGATTATCTGCCCGAGGTCAAGCCGGTGCCGGATTGGCTCGACTGGGACCTCTGGCTTGGGCCAGCCCCCTACCATCCATTCAACCCGGGATATCTGGGCGGATGTCTGGCGTGGAATCGGTTCTGGGATTTCGGCGGCGGCCAGATCGGCGACATGGGCAGCCACATGATGGACATGGCCTACTGGGGATTCGATTTAGGCCTGCCGACGACGTGCAAGGCCGAAGGCTCGCCGGTGTCCAGCGACACCTGCCCGCAGTGGCTCACGGCCGAGTGGGACCACCCGGCCAACGACTGGCGGCCGGCGATCAAGGCGTACTGGTACGATGGCGGCAAGAAGCCGGGGATGCCCTCGGAGGCCTTCGACCGCGAGAAACTCTTCAAGGGCGCCCTGTTCAAGGGCGACAAAGGCTGGCTGCTGTGCGACTACGATCTGCGGATTCTCATGCCCAAAGGCGATATGACGCACTACGCATCACCGAAGGGCGATGACCTGATTCCGCCCTCGCCCGGTCATCACAACGAGTGGATCATCGGCTGCAAGACCGGCAAGCCGACGCTGTGCAACTTCGACTATGCGGGGGCTTTGATCGAAGCCAACATGCTGGCTCTGGTGGCGTATCGCGTCGGCCAGAAGCTCGAATGGGACTCGAAGAACCTCAAGGCGACTAATTGCCCCGAGGCCGACAAGTACATTCGCAGGACATATCGTGACGGATGGACGCTCAACGGTTGAGGGGGCAGCTTCCCTCAGTCGTTGGCGCGAGAGCAAGGCGTGGTAATCCCGGCCGGTCGGTGGTTTGGACCGGCTGGGATTCTTTATGAGCCGATTTGAGCGGCCGGCTCCTCAGCCTGATCCTGTGGAACATCCGGATCGCGCGCGGCCTGCGCCGTCGAAGGGGCCGCGTGTTCGCTGCGGACGTTTGATATGAGTCTGAGCATGGCGTCGGCCTGGGCGCGGACGGCCGGATCCGAACTGGTGACCCGTGCGTGCCATTTCCGGTATTGGGCATTCAGACGCCGCCGGATATCGTCGGGGCTCATGTCGGCCGTAATGCCCAGCGCCGTGTCAGGCCCAGCCACCTGGCGCATGGTCGCTGGAAGAAACTCGTCCAGCAGGGTCGTCGCCTTCAAAGGGTCGATCTCAAGCCACGCGGCCACCGACTCCAGCAGGGAAATATCCCGCTGATCGGCGAAGCCGCGGGCCCGCACGGCATCAAGACACAACTCGAAGATTCGGCATCGGTTGCCTATCGGGACAATCGTCGCCACGTCCCCGCAGATCCGCTCCAGATCCACCTCGTGATGACGCGCAAAGAAGACGGCGGCCTTGTCCAGCGCCTTGTCCAGTTGTCTGGCATCGGCCTGTGTCTCGGAGGACATGAGGATGTTGCTCCTGGCCCATGCACGCAGTCGGCCGACTTGCGCCGCCGACAGTTCATGGTGCGCGGACGTCACCGCCAGGGCCAGCGACACCGCCAGCGTATGGGCCTTGCGGAGACTGCATTCGGCGTCCAGATACCCCAGCTCGGGATTGATGTACTCGACCGTGCTCTGCGCGGCGGCCAGCGGCAGGCCCGACTCGCCGCAGAGCAGCTCCACGCCTCCGGCGAGCACCATCGTGCCCTTTGTAGGGAATTGGAGCCACTCGACCGGAACCTCCGCCACTTTCAGCCATTGCGAAACAACGGTTGTGTCGGGCTGTACGACACCCAGGCCAACCGTCAAACAGAACGCATTGGAGGACGCATCGCGGTGCTGAGGATGGCGGCTGAGAACGGGGTGCGGGTTATCGCTGTCCGGCACAACGTCCGTCAGTGTAATACGGGCCGAGACAGCCGTGGGCTGATCGAATCGCGGCATGGAGCCCTTGATCTCGACCACCAGAACCGTTGACTGCGAAGACTGGGCGACGCTGATCCGGCAGACCGTCGCCCCGGCCTCATCGACGCCGGATGTGGCTTCCCGGCCGCTGTCTGGAATGCCTGTTGCACGCTCCGGCAAACCCTCGTCGGATGATGCGTCTTCGCACCGCGGCCGTCCAAGCGACCTGCGGCGGCCCAGGGCACGGGCCACGACGGGCACGGAAACGCCAAAGGCGTGTACAAGTTGTCGAATGCCACGAGCCATCTGGTGATCCTGCGCCCGGCTACTGGACGCTGATCGCTTGCAGGGTTGCGTCGGATCCCGCCCCGGCCTCGCTCTCGCAACCGGCGGCGTGATCCATGTCCATACACAGGTCTACTTCGAGTGTCTTGCCGGAGCCGACGTCGTGGAAGCAGCAGTGCATCCGCTGATTGACGTCGTAACTGTAGGTCACCCGCACGGGGCATCTCGCGGGCCGTCCCGGCGGCAGTTTCAGGCGGCGCGTGGCGATCCGGTTTACGTACTGCGGATCGCTGTCCTCGCCTTGGGTGACGGTGATCTCCAGTTCGGTCTGTCCGGCCCCGATGGTATAGAACATCCGCGATGCCTCGCAGGGCAGCGGCGTGTTCTTCCGGAGGATAATGCGGTTCTCCAGGGTCCGCCTGCCCGTTGTACTGTCGATTGGGGCGCAGAGCGTGCCGTAGCTGTGATTGCAGACGTCGGTCAGGCTGATGTCGCGCAGTCCCCCCGCGACGCCTTTGGGCACCTTGTCCGGATTGTCCCGCAGCAGCGTCAGGCCAGCGTGAATCGCCGCTCCCAGCGCAACGCACTCGTCCACGTTGACCGCCGACGACGGAGCGAATCCAAACGTGTGCCGCAGGTGCTCCTGGACCAATGGGATTCGCGTGCTGCCGCCCACAAGCAATACCTTCTCGATGGCCGACGGCTCCAGACCGGCCTCCTCCAACGCCAGGTCCACCAGCATGTCCATGCGGGCCACAAGGGGCGAAATGGCCTGCTCGAACATCTCCCGCGTGATCTCGAACCGCATCGGGCCGGCCGGGCCGTAGAGCATCTTCCTGGCCACGGGCCTTCGCGACAGGGTCTTCTTGAGGTCTTCGGCCTCGTCTTCGTATTTCGTCTTGTCAATTTCACGGCGAAGCAGATCGGCCTTCATCTCCCGGCGGTAGGCTTCTTCGATGATCTCCAGAATCGCCTGGTCGAAATCGACGCCGCCCAGGGCATGATCACCCTGCGAGCAGGCAATCTCCATCCGGTGGCCCTTGACGTCCATGATTGTCACATCGAACGTGCCCCCGCCCAGGTCGAAAACGAGCACCTTGCCGCGGACTTCGCAGGCCGTCGCATAATACAGGGCCGCCGCCACCGGCTCATTGACGATGCCGATGACATTCAATCCCGCCGACAGCCCCGCGTCCATCGTCGCCCGCCGCCGGACCTCGTCAAAATACGCCGGCACGGACAGGGTCACATAGTCCAGTGAACCGCACTGCCGCAGACAGTCCTGCTTGAGCTTCTTGAGGATCAGGGCCGACAACTCGACCGCCGACCACTGCTTGCCGTCGATGCAGAGCCTGTATTCGGCGTCCCCCATGTGGCGCTTGATCCAGCGAACCGATCGCTCCGGATTCAGATGCCGGGCGTTGATGGCTTCGACGCCGATCTGAACGAGCCCTGTCTCCTCCTCGTCGAAGTAGATCGCCGAGGGCGTCAGCCTCTCGCCGTCGGCGTTCGGCACAATCTCCGGTTTGCCGATGGGATTGAGCACCGCCAGCGCCGACAGTGTCGTTCCAAGATCGATGCCTGCAATACTCGACATGAATAACTCCGAGAACCGCCCCCGTGAAGGACGGCCGTACTCTCATCAGGGCCCTATCCGACTCAACCGTAGAGCCTCACCTGGGCCGTGCGCACCACTTTCACATGCTCCTCGTCGACAAAGTACTGGTAGCCCGGCCGAACGACCCGCGCAATCGTGCCTTTGCGCCGCGGGTCCTTGCACGGCTGCTTGTCTTTGACCGCCTCGGCATACTTCTCCTGGCCTCGATAAGGGCTGTTAAGATCCGGCGTGTACTGCTCAAGGCCGCTGGATTCAAGGGCGAAGAGCAGTTCATCCCGCACATGGCCCAGATGCTCGCCGGCCGTGTCGCCTTCGGACAGATGGACGATGCGGTCGTCGATATTGTCGATGCACCGAATGATTCGCAGACACAACGGCCGCAGAATGGACCAGCCGTCCTGCCATTGATCGACCCGGGTTTGCTGGCACGCCACAAATTGGCGAATTGCCGAAACCTGCTCCGACAACTCCGTCAGGGTGTTCAGTGTGTCATCCGACCTGGCATTGGCCTGTGAGACGGCCGGCCCTGAAGAGGGGCAGGTCTGCGGGCCAAGCTCGATCTGTGCACGGGCGACAACCGGGGCCACCGACCGTCGGCGAAATGCCGTATCCTCGGGACCGGCCTCGACCGAATCAGGCGGCGGATCGCTCGGCCCCTTCAGGGCGGCGTCCTCCTGAACACAGAGCCGGCCGTGCTTGTTTCGTGTAACGGTCCAGCCCGCGGAAGAAACCGACTCGCCGGTCGGAGCCGGCGCCACACCGGGCTGTCTGCGCCGCTGATACGCCACGGTCAGCACTTGCTGGGCGCCGCCCATCCCCTTGAGCAGGACCCAGGCCAAGCCGCGCGACAGCAGAATCACCAGGCATCCGCCAACGACCGTCCCGCCCAGGCAGACCACGACAATAGATACCGTCGCCGCCAATTCCATCCGTTCCCGCTTACGCCGCTGTTCCGCCAAACGGCGCTGCCAGTCCGCTCCGTAAAGAGCATTACCGAAAGACGCGGCATTCGGGTCTCCGGCGGCCAGTTCATCGGCATGGGCGGCAAACCGTTCCCAGCGATCGTTCGCCAGGCGCTCAGGCGTTTCAGCTCCAGGCTGTGTATCCGCCCGGCCGGCCGCCAGCGACTGCTCCTCCGGCGACAGTTCCGACCACAGGCCGTATTTCTGCATGTACTCCGATAGATCGGCGTCGTACCGTGACCTGTAGCCCTCCGCGGCCTCGCGGCGTTTTTTCTCGCCCTTGTGAATGAGCGCGAGGGCTGTCCCGCCAACGAGAAGCATCGCTGAACCGATAATGAATGCCTTTTTCAGCATCGTCACTGCTTACCCTGCACGAACGAGACCCGCAGCCCCCATCGAATGATTGACATGAACATTCAAGTCCAACGCCGTTCACCTGATAGTATATGAAACAGCCTCGCCGAGGCCAAACCCGCCCGTACACCCCGCGGGATGGGTCGCTCCGATAAGATCCTCCCTCACGCGATGGAGATGGCCCTTGACCCAATCCAGTTGTATTCAGTCCGCGATGCGCAGGACGAGTTTGCCGAACTGTCCACAGGTCTTCATCCGCTCGAAGGCGTCGTTGCCCCCTGCCAGCGGAAAGACGGCATCGATGACCGGTTTTATGCCGTGGCGCGCCACGGCATCGAGCATGCCCGCAAAGTCCTCCGGCGAACCCATCGTCGAACCGATCAGGTTCAGTTGCTTCCAGAAGACCTTCCGCAGTTCCAGACCGCCCGGCGCACCCGCCGTCGGAGCCAAGTATCACCGGACACCGGATACCGGGGTAGAGGCCCTGCGTCACCCAATAATCCCGGCGGTTCAACGCGGCCGCCTTCAGCTTCACCAGCACCTGACCGCGACCCGGCGCCGATGAGGGCTGGTCCGTAAAGTGCAGCGGTTCATGCGGCTGGTTCAACACAAGCGCCTTCATGGTCGAATCCTCCTATCATCCTTAGGACATTCGCTGATCTGTCGGGACGAGGGCATTTTCCATTTGCCCGGCCCAGGGTCTGGCGTATTATACAGGCACGGTCCAGGCGCACATGCTTAAAAGGAGTGAACCGATGAACATGGATTTCAGCTTCTACATGCCTACGCGAATCCTCTTCGGCCGCGGGAAACTCGATCAGTTGGCGACGACGCCCTTTTTGCCCGGCAAGAAAGCCCTTATTGTCATCGGCGCCTCGGGTGCGATGCGAAAGCACGGCTATCTTGACCGCGTCATCAAGCTGCTGCGACGAAACGGGGTTGAGGCGGCCGTCTACGACAAGATACAGCCCAACCCCGTCAGTGAGCATGTCAATGAAGGCGCCGAGGTCGCCAAAGACCAGGACTGCGACTTCGTGCTCGGTCTCGGCGGGGGCAGCACCATCGACTCGGCCAAGAGCATTGCCGTCATGGCCGTCAACCCCGGCGTGTACTGGGACTACATCGCCCGCGGCAGCGGTGGCGGCCAGACCCCCAGCAAGGGGGCGTTGCCTATCGTCGCCATTCCCACTACCGCCGGCACCGGCACCGAGGCCGACCCCTGGACCGTCATCACCCGAACCGAGACCAACGAGAAGGTCGGATGGGGCGCCCCTTGCACCTTCCCCGCCTTGTCGATTGTCGATCCCGACCTGATGCTCAGCGTGCCGCCCAGGCAGACCGCCTACACCGGCATGGACGCCTTCTTCCACTCGGTCGAGTGCTACCTGGCGACCATCAACCAGCCTACAAGCGACCATCTCGCCCTGGAGGCCATCCGCCTGATCACGAAGTACCTGCCCATTGCCGTCGCGGACGGCGGGAACATTGAGGCTCGCACGAAACTGGCCTGGGCCAACACCGAGGCGGGCATCTGCGAATCGCTGTCCTGCTGTATCTCGCACCATTCCATGGAACACGCCGTCAGCGCCTTCTATCCCGACGTCGCCCACGGCGCGGGCCTGACGATGCTGTCCGTGGCATACTTCAGCCACCTGGCCCGGCGCAATCCGGCACGTTTCGAGAAGCTGGCCCGCGCCATGGGACGGGATGTGGACGCCCTGGCCGAGTCCGAACGGCCGATGGCCTTCGTCGCGGGTCTGCGAGAACTCATCCGAAACGTCGGTCTTGATGATGAGAAGCTCCGCAACTACGGCATCCAACGAGAGGACCTGCCCAAATTCGCGGCCAACGCCTTCTATTCCATGGGGCCTCTGTTCGACATCACGCCGGTGGAGCTGACACAGCACGATGTCATTGAGATATATGAACAGGCCTATGCCTAAGCTCGGCTTGTGTGGCCGGATCATGAGACACAACGTCAAATGAACGCCTGCGCAGGATGCTTGCCGACAGGTACGGCCGTCTGTAACCGCTCGCTCCGACGGGTCGCAGTGGCTCGTCGGCGGGCTCGACCATTCCATCGACCCGCCAATTGGCGCCGAACACCAATTCCGGCTGGTAGATAGCCTTCTCTTCCGCCAAAGGCAATTCCGGCTTGCGGCCAGCTTCCAAGTCGTACCAGATATTGCCTGTGAATCTGAACGTCTCCGGACTTGTTCCGGGGCCCACATTGACAAAGACACCCACCCGGGAATCGAACACGACGAGGTTCTGCTCAAACACGCCATCGTGGCAGGGGCGGAACCTTTGGTCCCTGGTCTCCTGGAGTATCCGCAGCACCCACTTGTCGGGCGTGATAATTGTATTGTGGTGCACATGTCCCCCGTCGGCCGTCACCCATGCAATCGGCGCCATCGAGCCAATGAACCGATTGCCCGCCACGGTAATGCGCGACGCCTCGTAATGGTCCACCCGGGGTCGAAAGTACTCCAGCCCCGTACTGCCCCCCAGATTGATCGCCCGCTGGCCCGCATCTCTGAACAGACAGCACTGCACGAGAATATCGGTCGTCCCGCCCTTCAGTTGGACCGCGTTCGACTGCTCAAATCCCTGCCTGCCTACGAATACACAATCCTCCACAACGCCCCTGTGGCAACCCACCATGTCGATGCCGGAGCCGCCCCAGCCCTCGAACCGGCACCGCCGAACGACGAAGTCATCGACGCCGGACATCTTCAGCGCATCATGGTTGCCGCGCGGCCCCGTCTCCAGGATCGTGATATTCTCCAGTACAATGTGATGCGCCGGCGTGTCAAAGGCGCCCCCATCGTCGATGTTGACTCCGTTCGACGGAAAGCCCCGCACCTTCAGATTCCGCAGCACGATATGACTGCAATCGGACAGGTGGATCGCCTGCCCTCCGCCACGGAATTCCGGCGGATTGTTCGGGTCCCGTCCGCCGATGACAATGGGGCGGCCGGGCGAGCCGGACAGACCCCCGACATACAAGCCGCCCTCGTACACGCCCGGCTCTACAAGCACGCGAACGCCCGGTTCGAGAGACCGCAGCGCCGAGCGCAGAGCCGACGTATCGCCAACCACCACATCCCCGGCTGTCGCCGCCACCGGCCAGACCGCCGCCAGAAGCACCACCACTCGATGCATTACGTATGCACGCTTCATTGATCAGACCTCCATGAGTATCAACCGGCATCCGCTGCTACCGCCCGGCCGTCGAATCAAGAAACCGCACGACGGCTTCCCTGACTTGTTCGATGGTCCGCACACCGTTTGTGTAGCTCTGTTCAAGAAAGCGCCGACACCGCTTCACATATCGCCTATCCGCCGCATCGACGGCATCCCGCCGCAGTCCCCCATCGAGGTCGTACACCAATGAATGGTCGGACGTTCCATCGCTGCTCCAAACTGTCTCAATACGACGTTTGGCCTCGAACCACCCGCCTGAGACGCTCATGAACATGACAAGCCCAAACCGGCGAAAATCCTCCGCCGGTACGTGATTGTCCGAACAGACCTGATAGCGGGCCTGCTCGATGGTGTCGGCGTGCAGATTCGTCGCCAGTATGTGCCTTCGTTGCGACAGTGTGCAATAATCGCGCAAGGCCCGGTTCCAGAGATAGGCGTAGTAATGGCCCGCGCCAAACTCATGGCAGACATAACAGCGAACCGGGTTATCCTCCTGTGCCTCCAGGGCCCGCCGCACACTTTCGGCCGTCGCCGGCACCAGCGTCATATCCGCGGGGACCAGATTCAACAGGGCACACATGACCGTCGTCTTGCCCGCTCCCCCCGGATTGGCCCCGACCATGAACGACGCCCCCCGACTGATCCTCGCCATCAGATAGGCCGCCAGATCAATTCCCAGCGTCCCGGCATCCAGCAGGTCGAATACCGACAGCATTCGCCCGCCTCGCTGGTTGCAGCGGTTCAACTCCTTGCAGTGCTCATCAACGCCGGTAACCCGTGACACCATCAACGCCCCTTTTCAATCGCGGATTCGCAACCCCGCCGGGCTGCTCGCAATCCCATTATCGCGGGCTCTCCGGTGTTTGACAACCACAGACACCACGGATTGTGTGCATGAGGATTGCACGGGATCATCGGCCGACGACCCCAGACATGCTTCACGCCCCAGCCCACAACAGACGCAACACGGCGCCATGGTTGGACGTGTCAACTCCCGCGACCCCGGTATTCCGCCCGCCCTCAAGCCTTGAGGTCGAACTGTATCTTTGCGGCCTTCTCGAAGCCGGGCTCGTAGATGCTCAGTCCGAATCCCGGCGCATCGGGCACACTGCAATATCCATCGCGAATATGGTAGCCGTCGGCCGCCAGCACTGAGGTGCGGGCCGCATCGTGCTCCGCCCTGTAGAAGTTGGCCACCGCCCGACCCACGTGCAACTGCATGTAGAACCCCACCAGCGACCCCCAGTTGTGCGGTGCGATTCTGGCGCCCACGCCCTTGCAGATGGCCGCCGCCGCGAGAATCCCCTCGAAGCCGAAATGGTTCATATCGCCCTGGAAGATGTCGATCGCGCGGGCCTCGATGAACGGACGGAATGCCTCAAGGTCGCCCTGCGTCTCGCCGTCGGCGATCCGTGCCTTGAGCCCCCGGCGGCGAATAAACTCCTTTAGCGCCAGGCACTTGTCAATGTCCTCGGGAAACATCTCCTCCATGAATGCCAGGTCCACGCCCGGCAGGTCCACCAGCAATTGCGCCGCCTGATTCAGGCTGTAGCCGTCGTTGGCGTCGACACCCATGACCGCACCGGGGCCCACGTGCTCGCGAACGGACCGCACCACCTCCTTGTCCCGCTCGTAGCCCTCCTTCGGGTCCATCCATTTGGCCCCGCGGCCGATCTTGACCTTGAACGCCCGATGCCCCATCCCCCACGACATGTCGATCTCGCGTCTGAACCGGTCGAGATAGTTATCGTGGTACTCATCCAACAGGTCGCTAAAATAGAGTGACCCATCGTAGATGGGAACGATGGCTGATCCGACACCTCCGAGCAACTCGTAAACGGGCTTGCCCATGATCTTGCCCACGAGATCCCACAAAGGCATGGTCCCGGCCCCCAGAGGTCCGGCCATTGTGCGCGACAATGGCCGATAGTACCCCAGCGGGTGGCGCCCCAGCAACAGTCCAAGCTGCTCCTGGCCGGCCCGACAATTGCCGAGGCCTTCGAGCCCGGTATTCGTGAACAGCCGCACCATCCGGTCGCGGGTCTGCACACCGTGAACATCCAGGCGAGAGTTCTTGCCAATCAGTTTCGGACGATCGCTGATGAGGTCAAAGGCAACGATGCGTGTGATCTTGAGATCGTCCGGCATCTGCCCGGCAAAAGCGCGCAGACCAAGACCCGCCCCCGCCGCCATCGCCTTCAAAAATGTCCGCCGCTCCATAACGGTCTCCTCGACACAAGCCAGGAAATCAACTTACCCATTTTACCAGAATGCTGCCCCCGATGCAAGAACTCTGTGGCCGAATCCACGTCTTCGACCGCGGGCTTTCCGTAAACCAGACGGTTGGGCCTTGGCAAAAAAAGCACCTTTCTGCAATATCCGGGCGAACCAGCCCGTCCTATATCAAGGTATGGTAGGGTATGCAACTTTGGTGCAAAGCCCCCCATTGATTTTGCCATAAAGCCTTATGGATAAATGATTTACGTCCAACAAGCAGCGACTTGGGCTTTTTAGGGATTTGCGAACATGGCTGACACAGCAATGGCAGAAGACACCTACCTGGGGCAAGGCCTTCTCGATGCTTCCTCTCTGTCCGGGTTCCGTTACAAGGACGGCTACACCCTCTCGGCAACGGATATGGGCTCTCGCGGCGTAAAAATCGAGCTTCGCCACACATACGACTCGGCCGGAGCCATCATCCTACCCCCTACGAAGGCCCAGGAATACGGAAAATGGCTGCTCAGCACCCTCGGGCAGGATCAGTTCGGTCTGCCCAAGGAGTTGCCGGATATTCTTGAACGCATCTGCCGGCAGAAAACACCAGACGGCGTGCTCCAGCGAGGCGACAAGAAGGCCATCCGCGATGCCCTTAAGGTGCTCAAGAGCAAGAGATAACCAGGCCCTCCTCCACCCCCAAGAAGCCACATAAGTCCATTTGAAGTAATGGCTTACGCACCGTGTAGTCGGTCAACGGGCCGCTTTGACACCGCCACCGACCATGGCCCGACGGGCTTCGGCCTCCACTGCCTTTTGGTTGACCATTGTGATATCCCCCGGCGTTTCCTGTACAAGAATGCCGTGAGCCGCGCCCCAGTTGACCGCCGTCTGGATATCCTTGCCCGTCAGCAAGGCCGCCAACACGCCTGATGCAAACGAATCCCCCCCGCCCGTGCGGTCTCGGATCGGGATATTGCGGCGGACGGGCGCCTCGTAGAATGCGTTGGCGAGCACGTCGTAGAGCACCGCACCCCAACTGACCACATCCGCGTTGTGTGCCCCCCGCCATTGCGTGCCGATCAGGCTCAGATTGGGCCAGTCTTTGGCCACGTGTGAAATTGTCTGCTTGTACGCCTCGACCCAGACCTCATAGGGCGCATCCTTGGCGATTCTCGTTTCGTAGCCCAGCGCATCGGCCAGGTCCGAGTCGTTGCCGACCAGCATCCCCAGATACGGTACGAGCCTGCGGTTGATCCGCCGTGCCCGCTCCTTGTCCGGCTCGACTTTCGAGCGATAATTAAGGTCCGCGGACACAAACGTCCCGTACTGTGCCGCCTTCTGCGCCGCCTCCATCGCCACATCAGCCGTCCTGGGCCCAATCAGCGTGAAGATTCCCCCCGTGTTAAAGACGCGGACACCCGCCCCTGAGAACAGCTCGTCGAAGTCAAAATCGCCCGGCGCCAGTAATCGCGCTGCGCTGTTGCCCCGGTAATACATCGTGGCCGAAGGCAGCACACCGCTGCCGTTATAGGTGAAGTTGATGCCGTTGCAGACGGTGCCCTTCTGGTCCGTCGAGTGCGGGCCCCCATCGCTGCTCGTGTTCCACCAGATGATACGGCTGGTGTCGACGCCGGCCTCTCGCATCTGATTGCGGATGTTCTCGCCTACCGGGTCATCCACCAGCGCCGTCAACACGGCCGAGCGCAAACCAAAGGTATAGGCCAGCCCGCAGGCGATATTCGTCTCACCGCCGCCCTGCGAAACGCGAATCGCGTCGCGGACCCGCGCCGTCGGCACATCCCGCGGGTCCAGCCGCAACATCACCTCGCCCAATGAAACGCCATCGTAACGGCACGTCTGCGCCGCCTTGATATCCCTGTGCTTGACCACGTCCGCCATAGTTGCGGTCTCCGAAGATCCGTAGGAACCATCCATCACTGCTGGACCGGTTCGCCCATCGCATTCAGCGGCTCTTCCACGCGTAATCGGTCCCCAAGGGCCGCCCGTAAGTCCGGCAGGTCGTACACCGTCAGCGCCCCATGCACCGTATTGACCAGTTGATTCATGTTCAGACCGGACTCGATGACGTTCCTCCACGAGACCAGCCCCCGCTTGAGCGTCACCGCATGGAACAATCCCGGCTCAACCGCCGCGGCATGAAGGGCCGGGACCGTTACATTGCCCACGGCGGTCAGTGAAACACTCCCGGCCCCGTCCGCCCTCAGCAACCGCCCGCATAGCAGCACATCCTCGGCCCGCATCCCCACATACGACTTGCCCAGCAGATACGCGGTGTAGGCGTCCTGCCCGTCGCCTCCGCTGTACGGCTTGAAATAGTTCTGCCTGGTCTGTTGCGTCTCGCCGGTGCCGCGAAGGTCCACCGCCAGCACGGTCTTGCCTTCGGCCGCGAGCTTCTCAAACGGACCATCCGCCCCCGCGTCGGCCGCCTTACCCGCCTCGTGGACGTACAAGACCACCTCCTTCGGCCCGCCACCGGCCGGCACATACTTCAACGCCGGCAGGAATACTCCCTGCGTCGGTATGATTATCAGTTTCTCAATACGAAAACCATCGCGTTCGATGCTTCCAAGCTTCGCCACGTTGGGCTCGGCAATCTGGCCAAGCGGCCGAATTCCCGCAATCCGTTGGACCTCTCCCATCATCTCGGAAGGGCCCTTTTCCTCCCACAACTGCCTGCGCTGCCGCACCAGACGCCTCTCGAACGCCCGGTTCAGATCGTAGGTGGACCTTGCCCCTTCGATCTTCATGACCTGCCCTTCGGGGCTGACCTGAAATTCGTTGGCGTCCAGCAGCTTGATCGGGGGCTCAACAATGGCCTCGTCGCGCCCTTGCAGCCACCGGGCCATCCACCGCACTACGCTCTGTCGTTGGAGTTCGTTGTAGTTGTGCGGCGCATCGTTCTCGAGAATATCGATCCGCTCGGCGAAGCCCACCCGCGAATACAGCCGCTTGGCGTATCGAAACGACTGCCAGGTCCCCCGAATATCGAAGAAATCCTGCGTCGCCGCGCAAATCATGATCGGCGTCGGCGCCCGCATCATCAGGTAGTCCGCATGGTCCATCCCGAACGCAAGCTGGCCGTAGATGTTCTGTTCGGCGTCCTGAGCCCCCAGATCGAGAATGCGCTCATAGAAATTCGTGATATAGCAGCTCGGCGCCGCCGCATCGATGCGATCATCCAGCGCCATCAGATAGGCGGTCTGGGTGCCGCCGCCGCTGTTGCCCGTGCATCCGATTCGCTCGCCGTCGACATCCGCCCGCGATTGCAGATAGTCAATCCCCCGCATCCCATCCCATATCTCGAACCAGGCCGTGTTGCGTCCCACAAGAATACTGCCAACCCCCGTCATCGTATGGCCCTGGGTGCCCCACAGGCCCGGCCAATGGCTCATCATCTGCCCTCGCTCGCCCTGGTCAATCGGATCAAACACGAGCGCCACCATGCCGTTGAGAGCCAGCAAGGCCCCCATTGTCTGGTAGCTTTCGTATCCCTTGGCCTCGCGAGCGTGTCCGCACGGCACCAGCACCCCCGGGTACGGCGCCGCAAACCGCTCCGATTCGGGTACAAACAGCAACGCCGTCACGTAAAACCGCGGCTGACTCTCAAAGAGCACCTTCTCCACACGATACCCCTGCCGCCGGACCACGCCGGTTACCTGCGTATTCAGGGGCGTCCGTCGCGGCCATCGCCCGAGCGCATCAAGGAAGCAGGTCCGAAGCCGCTGTTGATACTCGGCGATCTGCTCCGGCGTCTTGATCTGCTCGTACCGCTGCTTCCATTTGTCGAACTCCACGTCCGCCAGACGGCGGAGATAGCGATTCATCATGTCGGCGGGCTTTCCGCCGGCAAGGTCTTCGCCGAGCACCTGCAGTTCATCGGCCCGGCCCACGCCGGCCAGAAGGCATGCCGCCAGGACGACCCAAATTCGTGCTGTTCTCATAACCTGCCCTCTCAATTCAAGAGCATCGACAAATCCATGTGCCGCATCAAGCCGCGGCCGGGGCGGTTACATCCTTTCACAACTGCCGCTTGATGGCCTCCGCATGCACCAACTCGAATACGGTCTTGATGAAGTCGCCGCCGAGTCCAAGTTCGGCGGCTCGGGCCATGTGGTCCTCCAGCAGCATCTCCCAGCGGTCGATCTGCAAGACGGCGATACCATGCCGCTGTTTGAGCCGGCCGATCTCGTCCACGTGCTTCATCCGCTGCGCCAGATGCTGGATGATCTTCCAGTCCACCCGGCTGATTTCGGCCCGCAGCACGGCGATCTGGGCCCGTACCCCCTCGTCGGCAATGGCCGCCTCCCGCGCGTGCAGCCGCTCCATCAGGCCCACCAGAGTCTGTGGGGTAATCTGCTGCCTGGCGTCGCTCAATGCCTTATCCGGGTTGATGTGGGTCTCAATCATGAGACCTCGAATACCCAGATCGAGGGCCATCTGCGAGACCCGTTCGACTAGGTCGCGGTTGCCCGAGATATGACTGGGGTCGCAAATCAGCGGCAATCGCGGCAACTGCCGTTTCAGTTCGATGGGAATTTGCCAATTGGGGCTGTTTCGATACTCGCTCTCGGTGTACATCGAGAATCCCCGATGGATCGCCCCGAGTTTGCGAATGCCCACCTGATACAGCCGCTCGATCGCCCCCAGCCACAACGACAACTCCGCGTTGACGGGGTTCTTCACAAGCACGGGCACATCGACACCCCGCAGGGCCTCGGCGATCTCCTGCACCATGAAGGGATTGACCGTCGTGCGGGCGCCAATCCAGAGGATGTCGACCCCGCTGGCCAGACACATCTCAACGTGCCTCGCCATGGCAACTTCCGTCGTCGTGGGCAAGCCCGTCTGACTCTTGACCGTCCGCAACCACGCCAGCCCCTCGCGGCCGACCCCCTCGAACATGTTCGGCCGGGTCCGCGGCTTCCATATCCCGGCCCGAAACGCCTTCACATTCGGACACTTCGCCACCTCGCGGGCCGTTTCCAGCATCTGCTGCTCGGACTCGGCGCTGCACGGCCCGGCAATCACCCAAGGCGCCCGATCCACATTCAACCATGAGGCGATATCCGCGAGATTCGCGTTCAATTCCTTTAACTGCTCAGCCATATACCCTCAGAACGTCAAACTGCCCCTTGCCATCGAACCGGCCCGCGATCCATCCACGAGCCACACCGGCGGGTCCTACGAAAGCCCACATCGGCGGCGGGTATTATAACGGCCTGTTCGGACGGCGTCCACGAACAAGACCCGCCCGGCGACCGCCATGTGCACTCCGACAGGCCACCGAATCAATACAAAAAGGGCCGCGGGTGGTTCCCACGGCCCCAAACGGTTCAAATCGGGAGTTCGTCAAGAGTCTGTTACAGGCTGCGAAGCACATAGTGCGCGCCCAGCGCCTTGCGGATCCGGGTGCTCACGTCCTTCAGGTGGGCGGCCGTGTACTCGTCCATCTTGTCGGCCTGATTTCGGCTCATCCGATCGGCCTTGGTCCGGATCTGGCGCAACTGCTGCAAAGCGAGGTCGGATATGGGCTTATTCGCCGCCGAAGAACTCGACCCCGACTCCGCCAGATCAACGAGCAGCTCCATGTGCACCCGCTGGAGATTACGCCGCAAGCTGCTGATCATCGGCTCGCGGGTCGTGAAGGTCTTCTCGTACTGGGCGTCCAGCTCGCTCCAGACGGCCTTGCTGATGGTGGTGAGCAACTCCGGCAACGTCAGCGCATCCTGGTCGCTCGAGACCAGGAACTCATTGTCATAAATGCGTGAGAGCTTCGACGGATACATCAACGACGCCAGAGCCGACGCCTGGATGGACATCACCCGGTCGTGAATCGGCCAGGTCGCATCCTCGAGAACCGACGATCTGTCATCCCACCATTTGTCCACGCTCATGCGGACCAGCAGATCGTTCGTCAGTCCGAATGCCTCGTCGTTCAACGTGTTCTCGATGACGAAGTTCAGCGCATTTCGCTGCTTCTCGGCGGAGACGACCTCGATGGGGAGCCGCCCGTCCTTGTCGCCCTTCTTATCGCGGTACACGTGCGCGCCGCCCAACCAGTTGCTCATCATGCTCACGGCACGTAACTGCATGGCCAGCGTCATCTCATACGCCTGGCGCGTCCTGGCCCAGCTTTCGCCGTCCTTGACCAATTCGTTGATGATGCGTCCGCGATTGTGCTGAGCGATCCGCACCTGGTTTTTCGCGTAATCCAGAGGTTCGGAGCCGAAATCGTATCTGCGGGCCAACGGGTCCGGGCCATAGGTGTCCTCGTCCGTAGCGTACTGCAGCTCCGGTTCGGCCACGCGGCTCAGTATGGCCGGCAACTCGGCCTCGTTGGGCGTATAGCCGTACTGAATCGCCCACATGTCGTACGGTCCGACGCCGATCATCCCATAGTCGCCCTGGATCTCGCCATCCTCAAAGTTGATGTTCACCGGCAGATAATCCATGATGGAGCCGGCCATCGGCTTGTTTCCCTTGAACTCCTTGCTGTTGATCTCCGACAACCTATACACACTTGACGCCTTGAAGTTGTGCCGCAGACCCAGCGTGTGGCCCACCTCGTGACAGACCAGGTCCGACAGCAGCGGCCCGATGAACGACTCCGGCATATCGTCGATCATCGGCTCGGCCTTCTTCTTCAGTTTGGGCTCTTTGGGCTTGTTCGGATCCTCGGCCTTGTTGGGATCACCGCTGGCGGCCTCGCCCTTCTCGCCGTCATCATCCTCGGCGGCCATCATCGCGTACATCATCCGGAACATCGCCACGTCGAACGCCTTGCCCTCGGTCAGCGTACACATGCCGTTGACTTGGCAGGTCCGATCCGCCAGACCATCGTACTCGTTCTTGCCCATCATGACCGAGTCGCTCTTGGTCAGTGCATGGCCGCCGTAGGGCTCATGCGCGTGGGCCTCAAGCTCTTTCAACACGTAGGCTCGTTGGGACGGCTCGCACATCAGTACCCGCGGATCCCAATTCGGACGGTCCCGCAGCCACGCCAGTGTATCGGGGTTCATGCCTTCCATCGCAATCTTCGGCATCACCTTCGTAAACGTCGTCCAGTAGTGCCGAATCCAGCCGTCCGTCAGGATGACATCGGCGTCCAGTATCTGGCCGGTCTCCGGATGGACCCGGCTGGGCCCGATGGCTGTGCCCTGATTGTTGCTCAGCCATCGGATGAAGTTGTAGCGGACGTCTTCGGGGTCCTTCTCCATGTGTGCGCCGTTGCGCTCGTCCTGATAGTACACCTCGATCGCGTTGGAGATGCCCACCTTTTCGAACGCCTGGTTCCAGTGCAGAATGCCCTCGCGAATCCAGCGCCGGTATCGCACGGGCGTCGTGTGCTCGATGTAGAAGACAATCGGCTGCTTCGGCGGGCTCAACTGCAGCGATGGGTCCGCCTTCTCCAGGTGCCAGCGATTGATGTAGCGCACCCGGGAATCAGCCTGGGTCAGTTTGCCGAAATCCTGATAGGTCGTGGTGAAATACCCCACCCGTTCGTCGGCCTTGCGCGGGCGGTAGCCCGAACCGGAGGGAATCTGACTGATGGAGTAGTGGAGGCTCTGAAGCCGGCCGGTGCTGGTCGGCACTTCAAACGCCAGCTCCACGTTCTCCGGGAATGCCTTGGCCTTGGTGATCTTGACCAACCGGGGATTCGCCACCCGCACCTGCCCGGCGAAAAACGTGCTCGCGTTGCCCACCAGCAGAGCGTCCATATCAATCACCGGCGACCCGCCAAGCATCGTGACAATAGGCACGTCGAGCAGCACGCGGTCCGTGTACAGCCGCTGGATGGAGCTGCGAGATTCGGCGTCTCCCGTCGAACGGATCTGGACATTCGGTTCGATCAGCGCCAGACGATTGTCATACCGCCTCCAGTAGACGTACATGTCCCCGGCCTGGAGGCCCGCATAGTCTTCCCCGCTGGCGATGGTCATCGCCATGAAGAACTTGCGGCCCTCATATCCGCCGGGCAGCGCCGCATACATCTGGCCGTCTTTTTCCCGCGTGTAGATCGTATAGTAACTTCTGGCGCCGTCGGCCGTCGAGACCACTTTCTCAAAGCCTTCCAGCACCTTCTCGGCCGGCGGATACTCCGGCTGGCTCGGCACCGCCGCCCCGAGCAGAAACCCCAGACCTATTGCGCAAACCGCCGCCATCACACTCACCCTGAAAATTCTCGCCCGCAAGCGTACCATAGCCGTATCTCCTTATATGTACCGACAGTCCATACTCACAATCCGTTAAGAAAGACTCCCCGCATCCATGCGGAAAGAATGGTATTATATCCTCCCCGAACGGCTACGTCAACCGAGCAGCCGCCTGTGTCAAGGCTGTTGTCGCGGACATGGCGCAACGGCGACAGACTCGTCCGATAAAGCCCTCGATGGGCGTTCATCTTCTCCGTCGCGGCAAGCCGGGATTTCCCATCTTACCGAACGGTCTGCCCTGAAAAAAATCCCATCGCCGTCGGAGAAAATGCGGATGTCGTCCATCACCGCAACAAACCCGACCAGGAAACACCCTTGAGAACCGACGGGCTGTCTACGTCAGATCCTCGGTCTCCGACCCCGGTTGAGCAGGCTGTGGTTGAGCCGGTTGCGGCGGGTCGGTGTCCTCCTGCCGGCCGGACCCGTTTGGGTCCTCGTCCCTGTGGCGGCGCTCCAACCGATCCAGCAGCCTGTCATACAGATCCTTGCTTCGCTGCTCGTACCGTTCCATGCGCTCCTGCATAGCCTTAAGCTGCCTTTCCAGTCGCTCCAGCACGTCCTCGCGCGACCGTGTCCCAAAGTCCTTCAGGCGGTCGGGTATACGAAGGTCGTAGAAGTACCGGCGCCACTGTTCCGTGTCGGGCATATTCCAACCGCGGGGAGGCATCACCATCCGCCCGCGGGCCGACTCGCGAGCCGTCTTGAGCGACTCGGCGACAATCCGTCGGACATCCTTGGGCAGTTTTGCCACATCTTTGACGGTCGTGTCGTATGCCTCGTTGCCCACGTCAACCTTGACCCTTGTATCCGAATCGTGCGGGTCCCCCTCTATGCGAACGTCATAGACCTTGTCTCCGTCGACATGCTTGAAGCGGTATTGCTGTATCGAACGCAGGCCATCCCCCCACTGACGCTCGAGATCCAGGACGTCCATCTGCTCCCACTGGCGGCCGTCCGGACCCAAGCGGAACACCCGTCCCGGCATCCACGACTCCTCCAGCAGAGGTTCCGCGGGATACTTCCAGTCGTCTGCCGCCGGCTCGCCCTCCAGCCGGCCGAGTCTTACCTCAATGGTCTTTCGCTGCCCCAGATGAATGATCTCCAGCGAGACCGGCTTGTCGGGGTCGGCTGCACGAACGGCGTCAACCAACCCCCTGAGCCCCATTACTTCCTGGCCCTGGAATGCGATTACGATGTCATCGCGATCCAGGCCCGCCCTGTCCGCGGCACTGCCTTTCTGCACGTTGCGAATCCGCACCCCCTGCCCCTCGTCGAGTTGCAGATGTTTCGTCAACAGTGCAGGCAAAGGCTGATCATCCAGTAACACCCCAAGGTACGGCCTACCCTGCCCGGACGCCGCCAACCCAGAGCACCCCAACCCCACAAGCATTGCGACCAACCATTTCGTCTTCATTGTGTGTTCCTCGAATAATTGGAGTTTGTGTCTTCAATCACAGATCCCCGCTGTACGACGCCGGCACAACGCGGTTTTCGCGCAGACCCTCCACGATCCACCGATTCCCCTGCGGATCGGTGAAGCCGTACCAATCCACCCTCCGGTCGACATCCCCCGTTCTCT